>LNAP01007033.1_pt1 | contig 42768 bp, 59 predicted proteins | sample 602601 | NCBI WGS metagenome assembly LNAP01 (sample SAMN02440304, study PRJNA202911) | soil metagenome | biome: Subtropical and temperate rainforests or woodlands; isolation source: soil samples (1 kg each in a 20% v/v slurry with milli Q water) were... ...
GAAATAGGTTTAATTGAGCCTGGCCCCTTTAATTCTTTTTTTCCTTTTTTCCTTTTACGGGAAAATGCGCTAATGCAAGACCTGACCCCTTTTCTTTCAGGGGTTTTTTAGTTTCAGCAGATGTAAAAAAACCGCCCCGAGGTTTCCCAACGGGCGGTTTTGTTTAGGCTAAGCCTCTACCTTGTGGTAGGGGCTTTCTCCTGGTGGGAGATTAGGCGAAGGTGATGGCCAAGTTGGTGTCGGCCAGCAGATCAACGGTACCAGTGATCTTCACCACAACATCGGTTGCGATGTCGTTAGTGGTGGACGCCGAGTTATCTTGCACCAAGTAGGTGTTGCCACCGTACTGGAACCAAGTCACGATGCCGTTCGCAGAACCGTCACCAGCAGATGCGATATCCAGTGCTTCCAGGAACGTACCGGCTGTGCTCACATTGGTCACGGTGGCCGTCAAGACACCACCCGTCACACCAACTTCAGTACCTTTGTTGATCAGCGTAATGCTGTCACCACCGGTACCAACTGCCAAGTCGGTAATCGTGTCCATATTGGCGCGAGTCGAAGAACCCGTGGTGAAGACGAAGGTGTCAGCACCTGCACCACCGGTCAGCGTGTCGGCGCCAGCAGCACCGGTCAGCGTGTCATTGCCATCGCCGCCACTCAGCACGTCAGCACCTGCAGCACCCGTGATGCCGTCATTACCCTTACCACCGGAGATGGTTTGAGCGAATGTCGTTGCGGAATCAGCGGTCAGCGTGTCGTTACCTTCACCACCAGTAATGCTTACTGCGGTCGTGATGTTGTCCGAAACGAAAACGACGGCCAGGTTTGCACCCGTGTCAGCAGCCGTGTCAGCCTTGACACCAGAAGCATCGAAGGTGGCAATGGCAACGTTACCGGTGTTGGTCAGATTCAAGCCGTTGTTACCGGACAGAGTCACTGCGGTCGCGCTTGTAGCAACCAGGGTCATGGTGTGCTGAACTGCGGCCACCGGTGCTGCGGCGGTTTCTGCCACATTGGTCGAAATTGCAACCGTTTCAACGTCCGCAAGGCTAACGCTGTCTGCGGTGATGGCGCTGGTGCCATTGAGGAACAGGTTGAACGTGTCAGCTGCATTCACGGTAGCGCCTGCAACGGCCACAACAGTGCGGTCGTCAGCATCCGTAGCGCCAACGCTGCCCTTGATCTCCAAGGTGCCGCCGGTGACAACGTTTGAGAACGTCAAAACTGCATCCGAGCCGTCAGCCGTGCCGTTCGCGATACCATTCGAGATGATGTAGTTGATGTCATCAAGACCGGCCATGTTGATGGTCGTAGCGGTGTCTGCGCCAACCTGACCGATTTCAAACTTCTCGAAACCTGAGATCTTGGTTTCGAAAGCGCTAGCACCTGTCGTAGCCGAAGCGGTGGCAGCATTTGCTGCGGTCATCACCAGCTTATCTGCCGAGCCTTCACCAGCGTCGATTGAACCACCAGTACCCAGGTCAGAGCCGGTCAGAGTTACGGAGTCGTTACCAGCGCCCATCGTGATGGCTTTGGTAGTTGTTCCAACGCTGGAGAGAACGTCGTCACCGGAGCCGCCCTTGAACAGATCAGCATCGTCCAAAGCTGCGGTCAAAGTCACGCCACCAGTAGAGGCAGAAGCATCAAACGTGGTCAGCGCGGTATAGGTACCCGCCGTCAGGGTAGTACGTGCCGAGCCACTCAGCACGAGCGTGGTCACTGCCGCAACATCCAAGCCATCGATCGTCAATGCGGCGTCGGATTTGATCGTGACAGCAGTTGCTGCACTCAGATCCAGATCATCCACAACAACAGAAGTCGTCGAGGCGCCAGTCGTGTTGATGGTGGCTGAAGTCGCGGTGGCTGCCAGAATGTCAGCTGCACCGATGGCGATATCGCTCAGGTTGATGGTGATCGCGCTAGTCGTATCGGTGCTGATATCGTCAGCATCGTCATCGTTTTCGGCACCAGAGAACGAGGTCAGGTTCAGGGTGGTCAACGCGGTCGATGCGATGGTGACGGTATTGTCGCCAGCGGTGTTACCACGGCCAGTGATGCTCACCGAGGTGATAACGTCGGTCGTTGCGTTGTCGTCAATGGCGACAACCTCAGAACTTCCAGTGATAGCCACGGAAGTTACGTTGCCTTTGGTGTCGATGTCTACGTCAGCAGCAACAGCTTTGGCAGTCAGCGTAGTCAGGCCGGTGGCAGCTTGGACGTCGGCCGTCACTGCACCATCGGAAACAATGTTGACCGTCTCGATGTTGGTGATTGTGCCAAGGAGGGCATCACCGCCAACGGTGGTGTAGTTCAGCGTGTCAGTACCGGCGCCGCCATCGAGGTTATCGATGGCTGTCAGCGTTTCGATGGTGGCCAAACCGGTAGCGGGGTTGACTACAACGTTGGCATTGAAGGTGTCGTTGCCGGCGGTGCCGGTGAGGGCATCCGCACTTGCAGTGAGCGTAATAGCCCGGTACTCACCAATCCCTTTATAAGTCAAAGACTTACGCGCGTTTTGAAGCTCCCAAAACGCCCACTTCCGACCACTTTCCTATTTCAGTCTTATCGGATATTTCCTTTGTCTTTTCAAAGACTTAGCTGCGCTTACTACCTATATAGAAGCAATTTGCAGCCAATCCGACGTACCAACTTCCTACCAGAACCGATCCATCAAACATAAAAGCCACCCTTTATTGCTCCTTGGGTGGCTTTTGTTGCTTTTTGGCTTGACTTGCTAGTCGTCTCATTGTGGCGGGTGATGCGGTTTTTGTGCCAGTTCCCCCTTGAGGATCACCCCGATCCCGCCGTCGTCCCGAGTGACGAATTCGATGCCGGCGAGGCTCAACGCCTTGACCACCTTGTTGAGCGTCGAGCTACGGCTGTCGGCCATGTTGCCTTCCATGCGCAGTAGCGCCGACATGGAGATCCCCGACGCATCCAGCAATTCCTCCCGGCTCCAACCCAGCATCGCGCGCGCAGCGCGGATCTGTCTTCCGTCGATCATGGTCGACTCCTTTACGGTTTGATTGGCAAATATCTCTGCTTGTTTAGACTCTTATTATGTCTTTTCCGGTGCATTGTATCGTAGTATGACCTCACGTTGTAAGAGGAGAAAGACGATGCCAGCACAAACATTGAGTACGGAGTTTTTGGCGACCTTGCCCGGCCGTGTGCCGGCCTCCGGTGGGGTGTATTACTTCGACACGGAGATCAAGGGCTTCTTGCTGGAGCATCGCGCCAGCGGTGGCGCGACCTTCTACTTCCGCTACCGCGATGCGGCCGGCAAGGTGCGGCTAAACCGGATTGGCCGAGCCGATGAGATTTCAGTGTCGGACGCCCGGGCCAAGGCGCACCAGATGAAGCAGATGGTGACCGACGGTGGCGACCCGAAGCTGGAGAGCCACCGCTTCAAGGATGTGCCGACCTTCGGGGATTTCGTGGCCGAGCGGTATCTGCCCTACGCCAAGACGAGGAAGCGCAGTTGGGAGACGGATGAGACGATGCTGCGCAATCACCTGCTGCCGGTGTTTGCCGATTTCCGGATGAACCGGATCACCCGCTCCGATGTGGTGGCCTTCCACCACGCGGTGTTCGAGAAGGGTTACGCAGCCGGCACCTGCAACCGGATGATCGTGCTGATGAAGTTCATCTACAACTGCGCGATCCGCTGGGACATCCTGCCGCCCAAGAGCAACCCCTGCGATGGCGTGGAGCCCTTTGAGGATCACGGCGCGCGGGAGCGGTACCTGACCACCGAGGAGGTGCAGCGGCTGTTTGATGAGCTGGACACCAACCGCAATGTGCAGGTCGGCCAGGTGATCCGGCTGCTGCTCTACACCGGGGCGAGGAAGCGCGAGGTGCTGGATGCCCGGTGGGACGAGATCGATTTCAACCGGCGGATGCTGACGGTGCCAGCAATGCGGTCGAAGTCGAAGAAGCCGCGCCACATTCCGCTCTCCGATGCGGCCATCGAGTTGCTGCTGTCGCTGCCCAGGCAGGAGGACATCCCCTGGGTGTTTTTCAACCCCAAGACGAAGAAACCGCCGGTATCGATCTTCTACGCCTGGGACTCGATCCGGAAGAAGGTGGGCTTGGGCGAAGTGCGGCTGCACGACCTGCGCCACAGCTACGCGAGTTTCCTGGTCAATGCCGGACGGTCGCTGTACGAGGTGCAGAAACTGCTCGGCCACCACGACCCGAAGGTGACGATGCGCTACGCGCACCTGTCGCCACAGGCGATGCTGGAGGCAGTCAATGTGGTGGGGAATGTCGTGGGACGGAGGCCGGTGACGGCGGCGAGTCAGGCTGAGATGGCCACGGTGTAATCAGCGCAACGCCTCGAGCATCTTTTCTGCATCAGGCCAGGGCAAGCGACGCTTGCCCTCTTTCATTTTGTGCAAGGCCTTGAGCGCATCGTCCACCGTCAGCAGCTGGTTTTCGACCATGGCGCACAGCAGACCGATGGTGCCCATGACCGTGACCGACTCCTTGCTGGCAACGATGCGCAAATTGGCATCGCCCGTCAGCAAGGTGCAGGACTCCTGTTTCGCCAGCGCCAACGCCAGGTAATCGTTGTGACTGGGCTTGGCCCCGTTCTTGGCAGGCATGGTCGGGTTGTACTGACTGGGCAGCAGGGCAGCGTATTTCACGAAGTCGCCGCTGACTTCCATGATCTGCAAGCCCAGCTGCTCAAGCCCGGGGCTACCCTCTTCAATTTCTTCGTAGTACAGCAGATCAGGAATGCCGAACTGCATCGGAAGCCGGAACAGCGTTTCCATCAACGCCCCGGCTTCCATGTCGATCAAGATGTTGGCATCACTGATAAGCAACCGCATCCGACGACTCCAGCTGGCGTTCTTTGTAGAAGCGCATCATCGGGATGCCCAAGAGTTCTGCAGCCTTGCCTTCAGAGATGTACTGCTCGGCCAAGGCGCGGTACACCAGCTGATCGAAAAGTCGTGGATGCTCCTGTGGCAACGGATCACCGGGCTCGTTCTTGCGCCAGCCCTTGGCAGAGAACCGTTTGACCATCGACAGGTGGAACGCGTCGGTGATCACGCCACACTGCTTGGCCCGTTGCAGCCATCCGGCCATCGACAGCCCGAACTCGTGCTTCAGCACATACAGCTCTTGCCATTCCAGCGCGTGTCGCTGTTGCCCCAGCAGGTGAATCACCGCCACACGCGGGGCCAGGAAAGCCCCAGCGAATCGGTCACACGCCTTCTCCTCGTCAAGACCGTCAGCGAGCCGCCCCTCAAGCAGCAGATGCCCCAACTCATGGGCCAGGGTGAAGCGCTGCCGATCTCCGGGCCAGAGTTTGGACACGGCCACCACGGGATACTCGCGCCCATCGTCGGTGCGCGCCTTGGCGGTCAATCCCGAGAACTTGGGGTTGTCTTCGTCGACCACGATGACCAGCAAGCCGACCGCCTCGAGGGTATCGGTCAGGTCCGCAATGGGATTCATCCCCAGCTGCCAAGCATTGCGCACCTGATCAGAGAAAGCCTCGATCTCGTCGAGCGACTCGATGCGCTCTGGCAAACCCTCAGGCGGCGCGAATGCCAGCAGGGGTGATTCAGGGAAGGCGCCGAGCAACTCGACACGCTTTTCCACCAACTCCACCACCTTGAGCTTGAGCGCATCCTGCGCCATCTTGCCAAAGGAGGAGAGCTTGCGGAACTCCGGCTGCAGTAGCTCTACCGTGTGCGTGCGGAAAAAATACTCGGTGCGAATGCCGCAGGCACGCGCCAGCTTGAGCAACTGAGACGAGGATGGCGTCAGCAGACCCTTCTCGTACTTCTGGATGGCGGTGTGCGACACACCGACTTTTTCGCCCAAAGCACCCAGCGTCAGACCTGCCGCCAGTCGTGCTTGACGAATGCGATCTGCAATCATGACGTCTCCTTGGGTTGGGTTTAAAAAATACCTGATTCTAACAACTTTTTAAACCTCGGTGAAGGAGAAACGCCAAACGCAAAAATCCCCCGACCCCACCACCCGTGAAGGCAGTGAGATCGGGGGAAGTTCTATTCGGCCAGATGCCAGTCGATCAGCGCATTGCATCGCGCCCGTTCGCGCTCGTGCTGCTCGATGACATCTGCGGCCCACTGGGCGACCTGGGTATCGGTGGCAGCGGTTCCAGTGGCACCAGCAGACTCGCCGGTGGGCGCGGGCAGTCCGCCACGCGACTGGGCGGCCAACTGGAAACTGTCGAGCAGGCCGAGAGCATCGTCAGACAGACAAGGCCGGCCCAATGTGGCGGCGGGAATTTCACGAATGACCTCCTTGTAGATCGTGCGAGTTTTGGTATCAGCGGCGGCGAGTTGGCGTTGCAGATCGTCTGCTACGGCCTGACGACGCTCGACTTCGGCACGCCAAAGATCGGCCAGCGCCAGTTCGTGCTGTTGCCGCTCTGCAGTGCAGGCGGTCGTGCCGGCACTACGGCCAGTGAAGTAGCTGCCGGCGATCATGGCCACCACCAGCCCGGCGGCGATTGGGATGCGCCAGGGGATCAGTGTCATGACATCCCCTCCCCGATGCACTGCCGGTACTCGGCCTGCCGGCGCTTCGCCAGCCCACCACACAGCCGGGCGTTCTCCGGAGCGGCACAGTCTTTGCCTTGGAAGAAGCGCCAGCGCAACAGTTCAGCGCAGGCTCCCGCGTAGTCCTCGGCGTTGAGTTTTTTGACCAGCGTGGACTGGCAGAACGCGCGGCTGCCGACGTTGTAGGCGAAGCTCACCAACGCGTCGTACTCGTGCTGGGCCAGCGGCACGGTTACGCATTGTTTGAGCGCCCCTTCGAACTGCTGCACATCGGTGAGCGCACGGGCCAGCGCCTGTGGCGGCGTGGTGGTGTCGCCCAGCTTCACCCCGGTGGTGGCACCGAACCCGATGGTCGGCACATCGCCATCGACGGGGATCACTGCGCGGTCGGTGTAGCCCTCGTGCAGCACGATGCCGACCAGGGCGGCGGCGGACAGCGTCAGCCCGGCCACCGTCCTGCGCATCACGGGTGATGGTGGCCTGGTCATCGGTGCATCTCCGGCTGGGCCACGATACGAGCCACGGTCGCGCCGATGCTAGCGGAAAAGGCCAGCAGCACGAACACGCCGCGCGGCAGTATGTCACCGAACATCGGCACCACCACCTCTGCCGCCGTGAAGGCAGCGGCCAGCAGGGAGAAGCGAATGCTCCAGGCACGTCGCAACACACGGCGCCAGTCGTCCAGCAGGCCGATCTTGCGGTTGGCTGTCATTGCGGTCCTCCCATCAGCTTCAACTTGATGGCAGCACCAACCAGCAACGCGGCCAGGATGCCGGTGGTGATGACCTTGACGGCGGTTTGCCACGCGGTACGCCGGGCATCACGCCAGGCTTCCAGCAGGTCACGCAGTTCGCGGATGTCGCGTGCGGCGTGGCCGTTTTCTAATCCGAGATGGGCGAGCACACGCTCGGCTCCGCGTTCATCGGCTCGGTCCAGCAGTTCGTCGAAGTCCTCGCGTCGCAAGATGAGCATGTTCTCGACGAGCGCAGGATGGTGGTGTTCGGGTTCGGTCATTGCGGTCTCCAGAAATGCGAAACCGCCCAGTGGGTGAACATCTGGGCGGGTTTCTGGTGGGTACGAAGATGGGAAATCAGATGGCGATGCCTGCGCTCCAGCCGGTGGACTTGAAGGCCGAGAGCTTGGCCTCGTCCTCGATGTAGCAAAGCCAGCCGATCTTGGGCGCGTGGTACTCCCAGGCATCGGCCGAATTCACGTTATGCACCGCGATCTGATTGGTTTTGCCTGCCCACGCGCCCGTGGCAGCAGCAGGCACGATGTAGCGGTCGCCGTTGGCGGGACTGGCCGGTGGCGTGGTCATGTCGCGGTCTTTTACGGACAGGCCGACCACAGCGCCGAGGCGCTTGAGGTTGGCGTCCATGCCGGTGTCCCAGCCGCTCTCGCCGAGCGTCCAGCCGTAGTTGAGTCCAAGGTTCGGGTCGGTTGATGACATGCTTATCTCCAAAGGGGTGCGGCTTGCCGGATGCGCCGGATGGCTTCCGGGTCGCCGGTACGGTGACTTTGCTGCGGGTGCTGTCGCCAATGCCGCCCGACGATGGGCAGGTACAGCACGCCGCCGCGCTTGGCTACGAGCAGGGTCAGCAGCCAGTCGGCGAAGTTGTTGAGAACTGGATCGGTGCGTCCTCGAGGCTGGCGATACAGGCCTCACGCCATTCGGCAGGCTCGTTCAGGGTGAGCAGATGAACATCGATGCGTGCTTCCATCACACACCTCCCCAATACTGTCCCCAGCGTAGGCCGTAACCCGCGCGATCCATGACTCGCACCTGTGGCTGCCAGCTACTCAAACCATCGCGCTCGGCACTGACCTCCACCGTGATGCGGTCGCCCAGCGCACCGGCGTCCAGCGCGGCCACTGCTGCCGTCCAGAGGTAGGCGGTGCCAAGCAGCCCCGTTTCAGTACGAACCAGCACGCCATTGCGATTGCGGATGCGTAGCGTGTAGGTCACGCCCAGTTCTGGCCCGATGTCGCCCTCGTCTTGCTGCACGAGGTAGGCGGTCTGCTGGGTGCGGTCGCGATGGGCCCACGCAACGGTGAGATCACCGGCCACCACGGCAGGCTCGGTCTGGCCATTGAGGCGGATGCGACCGGGTGGATACGGCAGAGCCTGCCGACCGGTCAGCACCATCGGCTGTCCATTGGCGGCCAACACAGGATCACCCTGATCGGTCGACGTGCGTGGAATCGCGCCCACGAACACCGATTCGCCCGGGGCGCGTTCCGCACCTTCGGATGCCAACCATTCGCCGACACCGATCAAGCGAGTCCCCGAGGCATGCGCTTGGGGCGTGGTGTCGAGCACGCCGCGTGCGAGATCGATGGTTGCGTTGGCAGAATCGAAGGCCAGGACGACTACAGCCTCTGCAATCGCCCCACTGGCATCCACCAGATAGGCGTAGTCGCCTACGGCCATTCTCTCCGGCTGGCTGATGGCCGTCACCGGCACACCGATGGCATCGACCTCGCTGGCCGGCAAGGCTGCATCGAGCGTCAGCAGTGGTGCGTAGTCCTCGCCCACCACGGCATCGAGATCGCCGCCCGACGCGCCGGTGGCCAGTTGCCAGTTCAGTTGCCCGGTACCGCCTGAGGCGGCCAGCGCACCGAGATAAGTGTCCGTATCGGTCAGGTACGCGAGATCGGACCGCGACAGATGCCGGGCCAGTTCCCAATACGGCACCTCGACGGCCAGCACCAGCGAAGGTGGCAAGGGCTCGATGGTCGGTTCCTCGACGTGCGGTGGAGGGGGCGACAGAACGGTGTCGCTCATCCCGAACACATCTTCAATCGCCTCGATGCGCCACTCAGATGACCCCAGCGTGCCGGTGTCGATGCCGGTGACGCGCACCACCATCTGCTCCACACCCAAGCGTGGCCAGTTCAGCAGGAACACATCGCCCGGCAGAGGCGCACGTTCCAGGGTGTCGCGTGCCACGGTTAGACTCATTCGGGCCAACGGCGAACCCAATGCGCGCAGGTCACGCAAGGCCAGCCGCGCGGCCAGTGGCCCGTAGTTGACGCCCGGGTAGTCGCGGCGTTGATTGATCACGCCGCCCTGCAACTGGATGGCGGCCAGGTTCTCGACCGTAACGGCGGCATCACCGCCGGTCTGCCAGTCGGTGTAGACGACGGTCAGTTCATTGGGTAGCTCGCCCCACTGGGCGCGCTCGAAGCGTTCCAACCGCACGATTTCGTCAGGCCCCAACTGCGGCAGGTCTTCGATCCGATAGTCGTCGCGCAGCAGCTTGAGCTCAAACGTGCCTTGCTCCGGGTCGGTGTAGAGGATGCCGCCAATGTGGTCGATGACCTGGCCGATGAAGCTCTCTGCCGTGTCCAGATCAGATTGAGGCCGAAGTGCTCACCCGACAAAGACAATGCCGCGCGCATGAAGCTCAGGCCGATGGTGCTCTGCGGATAGCCCATACCCCAATGCGGATCGGTGAGGCACTGCACCAGAATGTGCGCCGGGTTCATGCCGACGCTGATCTCTCGGGCCTCAATCTCATCCCAGGTGCGGACTTCGGCATTCCATTTCTCCCACGGCGCATCGAACCAACCCGCCGTGAAGCGACGCACCCGTACCGCCCATGGCTTGATGTAGGGGTTGTTGGCCGCGAACATGATCTTGCGTGCCACCAAGGACAGCACGCCCCGAAATGCCGGGATGGAACTGCCGAGGCGGCTCATCAGATAGTCGTTGCGGCCTTGTCCGGCATGACCAGACATCACATCGATGGTGCCGACCACGCCGCCTTCGCGCTCGTCGCCGCCGAACAGCATGGGCTTATCGATCGAGATTCTGGTCAGCCCATGCCCGCTGGACAGCGGCGCACGATCGGCATCCCCCCACGCGGTACGGTCGCCCATCTGGATTTCCTGCACGGCATCGACCGGGCCTTGGCACAGGGCCAGATGCAGCCCCATCCGGTAGCGATAACCAACGGTTTGTTTTTTGCTGCTGCCACCCATCAGCCTTGCCCCCGCTGGATGGATTGATTACGGGCGTGCTCGACCACACGTTGGGCCATGGCATCGCCGGTGGCCAGCAAGGTGTCGGCGTCACAGCCTTCACGCAGGAAGGCGCGGAAATCCAGGTCGTGACGCGCAAACCACGTACGCGTTCCGTTCACGCACAGGCCCACGGCGCGCACGTGATCGATGGTGATGACGGTCTGCGTGGTCACTTTTTGCCACCTTTCTTCTTGATCGGGTCGGCTTCTAGGTCGCCATACCAGACGACGTTGGAGCCACGCAGCAGCACGGTGCCGAACACGACGGGAATCGGTCGGCCTTCTTCTGCGGTGGGGGCATCGAGGTCAGACAGGGATGCCGGTTTGGGTTCGGGCGGTTTCGGCGCGAGCGCGACCGACACCAGCGCCGCCACCACGATGACGACGAGGTACCACATGGCGATTTCTCCAGGGATTCAGAACACGCCCGTCGAGAACGGGTTTTTGCTCGGGATGGCGGCCGTAGTTGTCGAGGTTGCCGAAGCGCGACTCGCACGTGGCCGTGCTGTGATCGCAGCCGACCGTCAGCAGCACCTCGGTACCGGCTTCAATGACGACCGGATAGAGCAACTCGATGCCGCCACCGTAGTCATTGACGATCATGTGGCGGGCACCTTCCGGGGTTTGCAGCCAGCCACCGGCCAAGCCACCACTGACACTGCCGGGCGTGCCACCGTCGAGATCGACGTTGCGGCCATTGCTGTTGCTCACCAAGGCGCTGGCAGAAATCGGGGAGGCACCACAGGCAGCCGAATACAGCACGTGGGAACACTTGCGGCTGTAGAGCCGCCGCAACCCGATACGCTTGAGACTGACTTGCGCCGACTCGCAGCGAACGCGAGCGACATCGTCAGCCACTTCGACGCCCAGCACCCGGCCCATCCAACGCGTTCCGGAGATCCACCAGTAGTCGCTCCAGGTGTCGCGCCGTCCGATGCGCAGGGTGATCGAGGTGGTGTCGCCGGTCAGCGAGTTGGCGAACAGGTGGCGCACCAAATCACAGTTCGGCGGCAGTTTCAGATCCAAGCCAGCCTTCGCAGCTTCAGCACCAAGCGCCAGTTCGCTGCGTTCCAAGGCCATGCTCTTGTAAAGATTGCCGTCGAGATCAACGTCGAATTCGTGCGGCGTCAGATAGAACTGCGCGCTGTTGCTGGCGAAGGCGTATAGCTCGACTTCAAGCAATGGGTTCTGGCTCATCGTGCTTACTCAACTGTAGGTTTGACGGTCATTGCCGCGCGGTTCTGGCAACTGGCGCGCGGTCAATGGGATCTCCAGCAGCGTCGGGCTGTGCCAGTACAGATCGATGGCATCGTGGTCGAGGCGGCAGCGCACGAGGCGAATGACGCGGCTGCCTGCGGGCACCCAGTCGTCAAGGCCCGAGCGCAGCACCAGCACGCCGCCTTGATCCAGATGGCAGGTCGCGGTCAGGGCATACTTCCGATAGCCGTCTGGCTGCACGATCAGGCAGGCTGCGGGGCGATGCCAAAAATCCGAAATTCGCGCGGAGATGTCTTTGCCATCCACGCGCAGGAAGCCATCTTCGGGATCGGCTTCGACGGTCACCCACAGGATCGGAGCCAAGCCATCGGGCAGCCAGAAGGCTTCAAGACGGCCTTGGGTGCGCCACAACCGCGCACGCCAGAGCTCGATTTCATCGAGTGAGCTGGCCAGATAGCGCCGTTGCAAAGTTGTCGTCGCCCACGGATCGTCCCGGCGCACCCACGGATCTGCAGGCGAGAAGTCTTGGCGGGTGATCGTGGTTTGCGCGGCTGCCGTTGGATCGTCACGCCAGTTGCCATCTGGCCAGACCGGGATATCGTCGAGCCATGGGTCATCGAGAACATCCTGGTCGGGTAGTGGTGCAGGCTGGATCTGCGTGGGGATGTTGCCGCCGACCATGCCGGGTACCCACTGCGTGAGATCCGCAGGATCGATGGCCTTGCCCCACACCAAGGGCATGATGGTGCTGCCCACGGCTGCGGCGCGTGCCAAGGGCTCCGTCAGCCACAGCAGATCGCTTTCCACGCGCTCAAGTTGGGCGATCTGCCAGCCATCGGCAGCGATGATCAGCACCCAGCGGCCATTGTTCTCAGTTTCCTGCCAGCCCTGCACTCCGTCGTAGGTCAGATGCACATTGGCCGAGAGTGGCACGAACTGTCGCCCGTCAGCCTCGGTCACATTGAGTGCCAGTGCGCCACGTTCGCAGGACTGGGTCATGTGCACCGCGTACTGCGGCAGCGGCCACAGCGCCATTTGACCGAGATGATCGGCCAGCCAGTCGGCCACCAGGGCATCGGTCTGTCGGGCGTTGCCCACCTTGTAGGTGAGCCAGCGCCGAGGAACACGTCGGCGTGCCTGACGGGATTCGTTGCCACTGGCCAGCCGTGTGACGCTGGTCTGCCACTCCAGCCGTTCCACAAGGGGCTCCATCCAATCATGACGGAAGGCAAACACGCCGCGTTGCGCATCCGGCCAAGGCTGGTCGCCAAAAGCATCCATACCGGTGGCGACGATGGCGCTCGAAGCCGTATCCCGGCGCAGCACTTCGACCAGAAAGCTCGGTGCATCGATGGGTGGCCAGGGGCCCGCCAAGGATTCCGCCAGCAGGCTGGCCGCCAGATTGGGAGGTAGCGGAGAGACCGCTGTTTCCGGCGTCGGCTGGATGGAAACCTCCGCCTCCACGCCGAACTCAGCGGCATTGAAGGCGGCCTCCGTCCACTGCACGTTGCCGTTCGGGTTGCGTTCGAACATCGTGCTCTGCCAGGCCAGTTGCTCCTGCAGGATGATGTCGGTGCTGACGGCGCTTTGCGCACCACTGACCACGAGGCCTTTGAGCTTGCCAAGACCGGCGTCGGTCTTGCGCGCCAGCATCGTGAGCTGGACGCCATGGATGGCGGGCGTGGCCATTACCGGCAACGGCTCGACATCGAAGGACTGACGCAGGCCGGCGGTGGACGCGCGGATGGCCGTGGCATCATCGCCATCGCTGACGGCCTGCCAGGACTGGGCTGCACCATCGACCGTCCACTGGTTCAGGCTTCCATCGGCCTTTGCCTGCAAGGTATCGACGCGCACATCGCCGAGAAAGGTGTTGTTGATCGTGCCGCTGGTGTCGGCGATGTAGAAGTCGTCGACGTCGAGGGTGAGCGGGCAGTTTTGGTCAGGCACGGCACCCACGAATGCCGTGAGCAGTTGGCCACCGCCCTGGATGGTGTCCTGCGCAGTCATCTGGATGGCCAGGATGCCGTTGATGCGCACTGACAGAATGCCGTTGCTGGTGCCCTGCGTGACCTGCAACTCGATGTAGTTCCAGACGCGCTCCGGAGCGCTGGCGACCGAGGATGAGATTAGCTGGTCGTAGCCGCTCGATCCATACCCTATCCAGCGGTAGAGCTTGAGCCGACCGTCCTCGCCGATTTTCACGAGATGCGCGACCTGCGAGTTGGCGTCACGCACGCCCAGGAGCAGTGGCTCGGTGTTGGTGTTCTGGTACGGCGACACGCGAATGGCCGCACCGACAATCAGGCTACTCTTGGTGGCGTCGAGGTTCTTGACGTAGCCACCACCCGAACCTTCTGGCAAACGCATGGCATAGGAGGACGGACGACGGCCATTGATGCGGGTGGCCTGCGGCGAGAGATACGCCGCTTTGCCACGTGCGAGCCACGGATCGCCAAAGCTGTCCACGGCCTGCGGGTCGTAGTGATCGAAACCGTCGATGAACAGAAGTGCCATTGGACTTTCCCATGAAATTCAGCCTTGCAGCGCCGCACGGATGGCCCGTGCATTGCGCCCGATGATGTTGACGATGACTTTCTCTCCGGCAGGCGACTGCAGGTGGTCGTGGGTCACGCCCGGATCGACCGCGTTGATGATGCGTACCGCCTGATTCATCTGCGGCTGCGCGGGTGGAATTTTTACATCCGGTACAAGACCGCCCGCGGCGAAGGCCAGTTCTCCGCCCTTGAAACGTGGTGCCGACAAGCCGTTGAGCGAGTCGAGGAAGGCCACACCGACATGGCGCACGGCGGCCGCCCGCACCACGTACTCGCCTGCGGACAGACGCGCCGGGATCGAATCAGATGTGGCGCTGCCCGGCCCGGAAACCAGACCACCACCCGCGAACTTCTTGATGCCACCCAAGAGCGCCATGACCGCAGCGACCATGGCTACCATCGCGGCCACCGCCATGGCTGGCCCAACGTAGGGAATGGAAGCCTGCGACGCCGCCGCACCGGCTCCCGCCTTGGCTGCCTCCATCGACACCACGGAGGTGGTTTCGGTGGTCTTTTGGGCGACCTTGGCGGCGCTGGCCGCCGCATCGACGGTCTGCTCCTGCTGGATGAAACCGAGCTTGAGCGCCAGCATCCGCGCCTGCATGGCGATCCACTGCTGAAACGGCTGGATCACGATCTGCTGCAGGAAGGCGTTGGACACCTGCTGAAAGATGCTCGACAAGGCACTGCGCCAGGTCTGCGCGCCGGTAATCATCCCGTTGATCGCACCACCGAAGCTCTCGCCTATGCGATTCCACAGCGGGGCCATTTCATCGACCGTGAGGCGGGTACGATCCAGCTCGTTGCGCCACGCCTGCACGCGGATCACCGCATCCGGCCCGATGGCCTGCGCGGCTTGCTGCATGGTCGGCAACAAGCGCTCCATCTCGGTGGCCGATTGCTGTTGCATGGCCACGATCTGCTGGCGCGCCTGTGCTTCGGTTATCAGCCCAGCCTGCTGCTGGGTCTGGATGGCCTCCTGCGCATTGCGCAGACGCTCGGTGACCTGCCGCCATTGGGTTTCCAGTGCGGATAGGTTCGCTTGCGCCGCCTTCACGTTGATCAGTCGGTCAACGAGCGACACGCCGTCGGCATCGCTTTCTGCAGCGAGACGTGCCCGCAGATCCCGGTAACTGCGCTCGATGGCAGCTTGCCGGTCAGCATCGGTAGCCGTGCCGGTGATCTGTGCCAGTTCCTCACGCGCTGCTGCCAAGGCATCGGCCAGCTCACGCTCGGCTTGCGCTGCCTTGCGTGCATTGGCCTGCTCGATGTCCGTGCGCCGGTTATTGAGCGTGATGAGGTCCGCTTCCGCCTTGGCCACTTCAGCCTTTGCGCGCAGGCGGTCGTTTTCCGATTTGCTGGTGGTGGCGACCTGCTGACTGCGGGCCAGCTCCTCCTGCTTGCGTGCGATCTCGGCATCGATCTCGCGCTGTTCGAGGGCCGTTTTCTGCGTGTAGTAGTCGCGCACCGAAACCAGACGGTCTTCGAGTGCAGCATCCAGCGCAGTTTGTTGCCGGGTCAGACCGTCCTTGAGCAGCGCGAACTCGGCGTCCAGCTGCGCTTTCATCAAGGTGGTCTGCGCGCCGGTCGTGTCCTGCGCTGGCTTGACGGATTTGGGCTTGGTCAGGCGTTGAAGCAGTTCCGGATCGGCCTGGATCTTGGGTGCCTTGACCTCGATGGGCTTGGGGTCGAACAGGCTGTCACGAAAGGACGACAGCTCATCCAGCCGTTTGACCAGATTGCCCTTGAGGTCGGCGATAATCGCCTTGGCCCCGTCGGTATTGCCCTTGAGGGCTTCGAAGGCGACGGCCACGCCAGCACCAATCGCTTCGCCCAATGCGACGAAGGTCTTGCCAACCGTGGCGGCACCGAGCGCCAGGGTCTTGAGCACCAGCACCACGCCATCCAGAATTGTGCGCAGCGTTCCGCCTTGCTTGGCCGACTCGACCATGCCACCGGCCATGGCGGGCAGCAAGGACGCGATGATCTGGTTGCCGATGCTGGTGGTGGCCAGTTTCAGCTTGTCGAGCGCATCGTTGAAGTTGCCCGCCTGCGCCGCAGTCTCAGAACTCATCTGCACGCCCAGCGCCTGCATCTCGGCGGCGAGCTCATTGATGCCGTCTCGCCCCTGATTCAGGAACGGGATCAGCTCGGCTCCTGACTTTCCGAACAGTTGCACGGCCAGCGCAGTCTTTTCCGCGCCATCGGGCATGGCCTTGAAGCGCTCGGCCAGATCGAGCAGCACCTGATCGGTGGCGCGCAGGGTGCCGTCCTGGTTCTTGAACTCGACACCCACGGCTTCGAGGCCGCGCGCGGCATCTTCCGACCCAGTCGCGGCCTCCAGCATCGTGGTGGACAGCTTGCGCAGCCCCCTCTCGAACGATTCGCCGGACACGCCGGACTGCTCGGCTACCGGTTTCCATACCGACAGGGTCTCGACGCTGACACCGACACGTTGCGACATATCATCCAGCGCGTCGCCAGTGTCGATGGCCGATTTCACCATCGCGGTCAGACCGGCCACGGAGACAGCCGCACCAAGGTTGGCCAGCACGCCGTTGACGCTCTTGGCGGTATCCGTCAGGCCACTCAGGCCCCGCTTGATCGAGTCGAAAGCGGCCTTGGTCAGGTCGACGGCACTGATCAGGATTTGGGCACGATTGCTTGCCATCAGACTTTGTCCAATTCTTGTTGAATCGCCCGCGCCAAGGCAGGCAGTGCGCGTTGCACGCCACCCACCAGATTCAGTCGTCGTTTGAGATTGACGCGCTTGACCAGCACGGCGATGGGAATCTCCTGGCCACGCCTGATCTGCTTGGCCCCGGTACGAGCACGCTCGGCACGCTTGAAGCGGACCAGCAGCCCGGCGTTCTCTTTGATGTTCTCGGCCATCAGCAGCACGCGACCGTTCTTCTTGATGAAGTAGGCATTACCCGAGCGCATCAGGCCATCGATGACCGCCTTGAAGCGCTTTGGGCCGATGCGCTCGGGCAGCAGCGGTATCAGCAAATTGCCTCTCACCGTGCCGCCTTTCTCATGCAGACCGAGCCAAGGAATCTTGCTGCCCACCAGCAAGGCGGGCAGCTGCTCCGGCTTCTTGTCGAACACCTTCACGCCCATCGAGGAGATGAAGCTCGCGCGCTTGACGGTGAAGGCACTGCGCATCTCAGATCGCGCCGCATCACGCACTTCACGCCCGCCCGATCGCATGCCCTTGGCGACGGCGGCGTGGATGGCGCGACGCCGCTCGGTGCTCCACGCCGCCAACTGGCGCGGGTCCAGCAGACCAGTGGTGGTGAGCGAGATGTGCATGGGTCAGTCCTTCAGAAGATCGCGTTGCAGTTGTTCGATGCCTCGCTTCTCGCCCTGGGCTGCCACCGCATGAATGCCGAGCATCTGGGCGAGCTGCTGCCGTTCGATCTTTCCGTCGGCATCCAGAAAGGCTTGCGCCTGCGTGAGCGTGTAGGCCATCACGTCGCCAAGCCGGTGCCCGGCGCGGATCAGGCGGGCGACGGCACCATCCCACCCACATTGCCATCCGAGGTCGTCAGTGAGCGCAGCGTCGGCGCGAGTCGCTGGGCCGCGCCCTGAATCGCCGGGACGACATGCGCCACGAAAAAATCCGCGTTCACCTCGAACACGGCGGCGGCCAGTTGCACGGCGTCCGCAAGCTGAAGGTCGTTGATCCACGCGCGTTCACGCCGGGTGGTGATCGCCAGCAGATCGAGCACGGCATCGCCGTGCCGTCCCAGCAGCGCCATCCAGTCCGGTTCGCTGGTGATTTCATCGGCCAGCGGGCGCACCACGGCCAGCAGCCGTGGCAACTCACCCAGACGGATCGGCGTCAGTTCCAGCGCGGTGCCAGACAGCGTCACGACCACCGGTGACGGTGGGAAGGTTTTGAAGTCATCCATCACAGCAGCACCAGACGACCGAACTGCCCGAGATCACCGCCGACTGGCTTGGTCAGATCGGCCAGTACCTGGCCCGACAGCTCGAACTTCAGCAGTTCGTCCGTGATGATCGAGAGTTCCTTGGCCGGGTTGATGGCCACACGGTACAGGTCGATCACTACCTCGCGGTTGCCGTCGGCGGTGTTGAGCCCCTCGAAGCGAATCCAGCGTTCGGGCAAGGGCTGGGTGAACATCGCCGTGCTCTGCGCCCCGCCATAGGCGTAATCGACGGTGAACGGCTCGGTGTATGGGCCGCCCGACGTGGCATCGAGCACCACCAGCGAGCCGTGCTTGGCATTGACGTTGTACTGGCTGGCCGGGAGCGTCTTGGGCGTGACGTCCGAGTCCTGGATCTGCACGGCGGACACGTTTTGCATGGCCAACGGATACAGACTGCCAGGCGTGACCGGGTTGGGCAGTAGTTCGCCAGTCACCGTGCCGGGAGTGATCGTGGTCGTGGTGCCATAGAGCGCGAGCGCCAGGTTGGTGGCGATCAGCTCTTCCAACGTGCAGGAGAACTCGCCTTTCTTGGTCTTGATGAGCTGCAGGTCGGTCAGGCGCTGGCCCGACTGCGCTTCTTGGTGCTCGATGGTGTCGACCGACAGCGACACCTTCAGTTCGGGCACGTTGCCAACGAAGGTCAGCCCTGCTGGGTTGCCGAGTTCATCACGTGCGCCGATGTAGACGCGGCCTTGTCCGGAAAAGTAAGCCATGTTCAGTCTCCTTGGGTGGCTGCAGTTGTGGAAACACCGGACGTGACATCACGGCGGGCGAGTTTGGAATCAGTGTCTTGGGTGGCCGCTTTGGCCGTGCCTTGTGCGATCAGCCAACGGGCGCTGGCGTCATTCAGATCAATGCGATCACCTACGGCGAGGCGCTTGCCTGCGTGGGTATGGGGTTTCAGTAGTTCGATGTGCATGTGGGATTCATCCTGTTTGGGTGAGGTCGATGGCGTGGGTGCGGTAGCGGATCTCGTAGCGGGCGGGCAGCGCGACGGCACCAGCGTCTGCGTCCTCTGGGTCCCAATCGCAATTCACCTCGCGCAGGGCCAGCGCCAGACCGCCAAGGTTGGTGTCGCTCATCAGGGCTGCGTGGGCGGCGACGACGGCAAGATCGGCTTGACCGAAGGCATCGTCCCCACGAGCCACGGCTACCAAACGCACCATCAGCAGCCGGTCGACGAGGTTGTTGGCATGCGCGGTGATGCTGTCGCCTTCTGCAAATAACAGCAGCGCGGGGCTGGCCTCGCGCGCCACCGGTACGGTCGGAAACCGCAGTACCGGCGTGGGCGCCACCCCGGCAGTGAGGCGCGCAACGACCTCCCGCAAGATGCGCTCGCGGATGGAGTTCATGCCAGTACGTTCCGGGCCGCCCCAAACGTACTGAGCCCCCTCGGGGGGCAGCGAGCAAAGCGAGCGTGGGGGTTGTTCATATTGTTTCCTCAGAGTCGAGAGAGCGATGCGCGACGCTCGGTGCCGTCGCCGATGGCGCGAACGTCGCGCACCTGATAGGTGTTGCCTGCCACCTCGACCGTGTCCCCGGCTGCCAGCGTCAGCCAGGACGCCGGGTAGTCGATCTGGTAGTCCCGCGACAGCGCAAACCCATCCAGCACGGTTTCGTCCGGTGCACGGAAGGCACAGTGGACGGTGCTGCCCGCCACCGTGACGGCGGTCAGCAGTCCGGAACTTTTGGCCGCCTCGTACAACGTCGAGACATCCATCAGGCAGCAACGAGCTTGATCAGCACGCCAGGGCGATGGCACATCGGCAGCGGGTTGCTCTGCGTGTGCAGATCGGTACCCCGGTCGAACTTGCGCGGCTCCTGCTTGGCATACAGCGGCTGGCCGATGGTGTTCACGGTCTCGTTGAAGTCCGCTGGCGCGAAGTAGGTCGCGAAGGTATCCACCGTGCCGACCGGCTTCGCCAGCCGCGATAAAGCGACGGGTGGTGCCGGTTGGATCGGTTGCCTGCCCGCGATACTCCTCGAAGGTGATGCCGGCGTAGGTGAAGCCACGGCGCACGTCGTTGATCAGGATGGCGCCCTGCTGCCAGTTCTCGAACGCTTTCTCGACCTTGGCATGGCCAGTCAGGGCGGCGAAGAACTCGGGCGAGCACAGACAGTGCACACCGGTCATGAATTCGCCCTTGAGGTTGTCCTCGATCGCGGCCAGGGTCGAGAGGCATTTGGCCTTCACATTGGCGCTGGCGTTGCCGAGATCAAAGGCGATGGTCTGCGGCGTGATGTCGAACTCGTCGAACAGGTCGTACAGCACGGATCCATCGGCATCCAGGATGACGCCCTTCAGCGCACCCATGCGCAGGTGCTCCAGCGTGATCGCGTGCTTGTTACGCATCGTCTCCAGATGGCGCGCGATGACGCCCGCGACGGCTTCCGTTTCAGTCTCCGAGCCAAAGGCACGGATGCCATGAACCTCCTCCGGCAGGACGACATCGTCATGCGGGATGTGCGGGATCACGAACGAACGCAGGGTGCGCTTGCCGCGTACACCCACCGTGCCCGGGGCACCCGGCGGCAGTGTGGGCAGCAGGTTCAGTACGCCGTTCATCTCCTCGACGATGATCTGTCGCTGGCGCACGGGCTTGGCCGGCATCAGGCCGAGATCCTCGATGCGGCCATAGCGGTTGGGGAGAATGTTGATGGCCGCCGTGAGCGCCGCCATCGAGAACGCGGGATTGGTAAAAGGGTTCTGCATGGTTTTCTCCTAGATCAGGCAGCGGTTCGGACGAGGACGCCACGCGCTTCGAGCTGAGCGATCGCGGTGTTCTTCTCGGTAGGGGTGATGGCGACCGGCCACGCCAGGGCATGGCTGGCGACGATGGCGTGGCGGGAGATCAGCAGCGCGTCTTCCCGGTCGATCAGGGTCGCGTCCACGTCAGCGGCGAGCACGCCGACCGCGTTCTCAGTGCCATCGGTGGCGGCAGGGTCGAGCGCTTTCAGCTTGCCGGTCGTGCTGTCTCGACCGACGATGGCGCCGAGCGGCAGGTTTTGACCGGCAGCAACCGTGGCCAGGTCGCGTGAATAGAGATTCGGCGCCTCGTACTTGAGGAGATCACCGAGGTTGTTGGTTTCCTGAATGGCAGACATGGATTACTCCTTCGTGGCGAGTTTCTTGACGGCGGAAACGACCGGGCTGCTCTCCGGCCGCACGGTGGTTCCCGCATCGGCGGTGATGCGTGAGGCAATCTCCGGCTGTTCAGCGCGAGCTTCGAGCAGTGCGCGGCGGACTTGGGCCTCGTTCATCCCGGATGCGAGGAATTCCGCCGTGCGATGTGGCGTGCCTGCGATCAGGCAGATCTCGGCAATGGCTTGTGCCTCGATCCGGCCTTTGGCGTGCGCACCGACGATCGATGCAGACACGGGCGGTGTGATGGGTTCTTGCGCTGGGGTGTCTTCCGGGTCTGGCGTGGTCTCCGGATCGGATTCGTCCAGAGGGTGATGCTGTTCGTGATCGGTCATGGTTTTCTCCAAATGAGACTGTTGTTGGCTGGAAATCTGCGGGCGAGCGTTCCGTGAAGCAGGCGAGGCACGGGCGAGCGGGCCGCGCTTCGCGGCGCCCGTACTGGGTGTCGCCAGCCGGTGTTGCGCATCCAGTGCGTTGGAGAACTCGATCAGGACCTGATCGAAACTCATCACCGCGTCGGCGAGGCCTGCCGTCACAGCAGCATCGCCGAAGAGCAGACCGGCTTCGGTCGCCCGCACGGCATCCGGATCGATGCCGCGCATCTCTCCGACCTGATTCACGAAGATGTCGTAGAGGCGATCCACCTCGGTCTGCAACGCGGTAGTGGCCTGTGGAGTGAGTGGCTCGTGCGGGGAGAAATCGTTCTTGTGGCTGCCCGCGAAGACAGCGGTGTAGTTCAGGCCGTCTTTGGCGTCCTTCGCCGACTGGTCGACGTGCAGCGCGATCACGCCAATCGAGCCGACGCCAGCGGTTTGCGACAGGGTCAGGCGCGATGCGGCGGCTGCAATCGCGTATGCCGCCGAGTACGCGGAGTCATTGGCATGCGCCCAGATCGGCTTGATGGCGCTGGCAGCGCGAATCCGATCGGCCAGCTCAAACACGCCACCCGCTTCGCCGCCGGGCGAGTCCAGATCGAGGAGGATGCCCGCCACCTGTGGGTCGGCCAGCGCGGCGTCCAGTCTGGCTTCGATCTCTCCGTAGGACATCAGGCCAGAGGCGGCTTCGATGCCCATCGACCGTCTGACCAGCGTGCCGACCACCGGGATGACGGCAATGCCCGCCTGCCCCGATGTGGTGCTCTGGCGCGGCATGGGCAGCGGTATCGCCATGTCCAGATCAGGTAAGCCGATGCGGGAACCCAACACCGAGAGGATCACATCGAGTTTGGGACGCGCAATGAGGAGCGGCGTCCCGTAGAGGCGGGACGCCAGATGAACGAGTTGCATGTCAGTTGTCCTGTGGTTCTTGCGGCACGGCCACCGTGGCGGCCGCATTCATGGGGGCGCTCAGTGGAGTCTTGTCATGGCGCGGGTCGGAGTCAAAGACCAGACCGAGCGCATCGGCACGCTGGTTGTCGGCGGCGATCTCGCGGTCGATGTCCTCGGCGTCGTAGCCAAAGGCCGAGATGGCTTCCGAGCGAGACAGCAGCCCGGCGCGAATGGCGGTCAGCATCGCGTCGAACTCCTTCTTCGGATCGACCCATTGCCAGCCCTGCGGAATCCATTTGGCGGACAGGTATTCCCGCTTGCGTCCGACGAAGCCCGGGAGATCGAGTGCACCTTCCAGCGCAGCCTGTTCCATCCATGCGCGCCAGATCGGGCGGCAGAGCTGGTGGACGATCACGCCATGCTGGATCGCTTCGCAACGGCGGCGAAACTCCAGCAATCCGGCGCGGATCGACGAATAGTTCACCTGCGTCAGGTCGCCGGTCAGCATCTCGTAGGTGATGCCCATCGCCGCGGCTACCGCCCGGAACTGCATGCGTAAGAATTCGGCGTAGCTCGCGCCAACGTCGGCGGGCTGACTGAACTTCACGTCCTCGCCAGGCTCAAGGATCTGCATCGTGCCCGGCTCCAGCCCGGCCAATGCTGCACCACTGGCATCCGGCAGTCCTTCACCCATCAGGTTGTCCTCGGGGGACAGGCGTGTGATGAAGCCCGCGAACATCGCGGCGGTTTTCTTGCGCACGAGCTCGGCGTCGTCGTACTGATCCAGCTCATTGAGTTTGACCAGCGCCCGCGCCAACCACGGCTCGCCCCGGATCTGGCCAGGGCGCAACGGGCGAAACAGGTGGATGATCTCGGAGGCAGGCACGCGCACGGTGTCCATGCCACCCGTGCCGGACATCGGGGCCAGTGAGCCATCACCCGGATGCGAGCGATACAGGTGGTAAGCCACCCGCCGTCCGATCTTGTCGAACTCGATGCCCGCACGGATCACGTTTCCCGAATCCAATTCCTGATTCAGCGTGGCTGGCAAGTGTTCGGGTTCCAGCAGCTGGAGCTGGAGACCAACCGCCAGACCGTCTTCGGGTCGGCGATAGCGCAGCCGCACCAGGCATTCCCCGCCTTCGATCATGGCGCGACAGGCCAAGGCCTGCAGGCCGTATAAATCGGTCAGTCCAGCGGCATCGGCTTCCTCGCACCAGTCCCACCACAGGCTGTGGATCGCTTCGCGCAGGGGCTGATCGGCCAGCATGCTCTGCGGCTTGATGCCGGTGCCGATGGCGTTCGAGACAAAGGCATCGACGCCTGCCGCTGCCCAGGCATTGCGGCGTACCAGATCGCGGCTCTTGGCGCGCAATTCGTTCTGGGTGAACGCCAGTGCTGCGACTGCACCGGGATTGAAAGCGCGACGGCCACCACCGATGCCGTCATAGAACGGCGTGCCGCCAAGCAGTCTCATGCCGACGCCTTTTCGTATCCGATCACGCATTCGGTTAAACCATTGCATGTTCAGAACCCTTTGCCGGTGGTGACCCGGATCTGGCGTGGTGCGCCTGGCCACAGCCCGGTGTCCACGGCCTGCTCGAAGAGGTCGCGCTTGACCGCCGCGATGGCGGCCTGGAGTTCATCGACGCTGCGGTACTCGACGGTCTTGTCGCCAAAGGTCACGCGCTTTTCGCCCTTGACCAGCGCCGCTTCAAGTGCGTCGAGGTGTGCTTGTGTGTAGGCCATTAGCGGAACACCGTAAGGTTGATTTCGGAGGAGTCGGCGAACGATGCGGACGTGGTAGCGCAACTGATATCGACGTACTGGGCGGTCTTCTGGTCGCTGCTGGATCGCACGATGGCAATGCGCTGCGTGCCGCTGTCGGCGTTGCTGCGGACAAGCGCCGTCCAGCAATAGTTGGAATCCGGCATGGCAGTGGCGAAGGTCACGCGGTAGCGACCCGCCCCCGTCCGGGTCACGCTGGCCACGTTGTGCGATGCGCGTACGACGACCTGCGAGCCGACATAGCCGAAACACACCCACGCCCGGGCCACGCCGGGGTGGGTGGCGTCGATCTTGGTCTTGACCTCGAGCCCGACACGACTGGCCAGCGCACTGATGCGCGATGCGAGGCTCATCAGACCAGCGCACCAACAAAGACCGAGACGAAGTCTGTGTCGGTATCGCCGACATCGGTGGCTGCGACGGCTCCGATGTTGCTGCGCGCCTGAAGTTGCTCGGCCACGGTCAGCGACTGCGCCGCATCGAAGCGCACGCGGTTGTTCACGGCGACGAGCAGCGCATCCAGGCCACTGGTGCCGTTCTGCAGCAGTTGCTGGATTTCCACCAGCGTGTCGTAGGCGGCATCGGCACCGCCCAAGATCTCGGCCTTGAGCGCATCGAGCAGCGAGACGATTTTGCTGGACGAGTACGTGGTCGTCGCCGCGATGTTCGCATCGTCGATCACCGACGAGGACACCACGGCGTCCTTCAGTTCGTTGATGGCCGCGACCAGATTCGATTTGTCGGTGGTGGTGAGGTTGGCCAGGTTGCCTGCCTTGGCGCGGACATCGTTGAACTCCTGCGCGACGCGGATGACCAGACTTTCGATACGGGTAGCAAGACTCATGTTTTCTCCTTGAGGTGTCAGGACAGCCAGCGGCTTTTGATCACGCGCCGACCGGTGTTACGGTTGCCAGAAACAGCGAGGCCACTTCTCGGGTGGTGGCCTCGTTGATCGATTCAGTAGGTGTTTCAAGGGCTGGCGGACCGGCCAGCCCCAGTTGTCGCTCCAGTTCCCGCCAGTGACGTTCCTCGAAGCGATCCAGACCCGCCGCCGATGCAGCCGCGCGGGCGTAGACGTAGCAGTCGAGCGCTTCATTGCGCTCACGCGTCTTTTGCCACTCACGCACTGGGAAGCCTTTGCGGTCGCGGCGGGTGATCAGTTGTTCGGCGCAGAGTTGCTGGATGAACTCAGCGTCGATCTTGGGAAGATGGACGAACCCGGACGGGAACACCGTGGTCAATCCGTCCTCGCCAACATCTGCGCTCTTGCGCAGGTTGTTGTAGAGCTCGAGCTTGGCGATGCTGACCGCCACCGTGTACACCTTGATACCCCGGCGCAGCTTTTTGCCGCCCTGCGAGACATCGATGGCGGTCGGCGTGCCGATCAATGCTGCACCGCGATGCACCCCCTTGACCGCCATCACACGCGAATCGCGGCAAGCCCGAACAAAGGCGTATGCCTCCTGCGTCGCAAAGCCGGTATCCAGTGCAAAGCGGGCCAGCGGCATCGATGCGCCCGAAGCGTGTGTCCAGGTCTCGGCCAGCATTTCAGCAAGGCGCTTCCACACCGTGTCGCGGGCGGTGTCACCCATCAGCATGCGGTGCTCGATGAGCCAGGACTCCTTGCCGCGCCCAAAGGCCCAGACCGACGCTTCGATGCGATCTTTCTGCACGTCGGCAGCGCCGACCAAGAGCAGGCCGCCTTGCGGCACCGTGCCGATGCGGTAGTCCTCGCGGCGTTCGACCAGTCGTTGCCAGTCCGGCGCTTCGCCTTCCTCGACCCAGGTTTCTCCCAGCTCGGTGTTCTTGAAGGTCTTGATGGCAGCTGCCGATCCCGACTCTTTGCTGACGGCGGCTTCCCACGAAGCGGCGATCTCCCGCCACGAACGCCAGCCCACCGGGCTGTACAGCGACGACAGGTGAAAGCCTGCCGTCTTGACCGCGCCATCGGTGATCATCGCGCGCGGCAGTGTGGATTCCCATCTGCCGTGCTCCAGCATCCACGTCTTGTGGTGCTCGGCAATCGCGGTGTCACAGGACTCGCAGATGTAGGCAGCGGTCTCCGGTTGCCCTTTGTCCCAACGCAGCTGCTCGAAGCGCAGCCACTGGCGATGCGAGCAATGCGGACACGGCACGAAGTAGCGACGTTGGTCACTGGCCTCGTACTCGCGCTCGATAGCCGATGCCCCTGAGATCGTCGGCGTCGAGACGATGAAGATCTTGCGCCGCGCGAAGGTGCGCGTGCGCGCCTCGGCCAGCGAGATCGCATCGCCTTCACCATCGACGTCCAACGGATAGCCGTCCACTTCATCGAGGAACAGATACCGCACCGGCATCGAGCGCAGCCCGACCGCGCTGTTGGCGCCCGTCATCACCAGCACGCCGCCACGGAATTCCTTCGCAAGAATGGTGTTGCCCGAGTCCCGGCTCCTGGCCGGTGCAATCAGCTCGGCCAGAACACCCGACTCCTCAATCAGCGGATCGATCCGCTGCTTGGAGTTGCGCTTGGCCATCTCCACTGTCGGCCACACCGCCATCATTGGCCCGGGTGCGTGATGGATCACATAGCCGATCCAGTTCGAGCCCATCTCGGTCGCGCCAAGCTGCGCCGCTTTCATGAACACCACACGCTCGACCGGCGAGGTCGGCGACAGGCAGTCCATGATCTCCTTGAGGTACGGCGTGCGGCTGGTCCGCCAGCGCCCGGGTTCGGCAGAGGCCTTGCCGGAAAGCATCCGGTGACGATCCGACCATTCGGACACGGTCATCAGCGGGTCGGGCGTCAGTCCTTCGCGCCACGCGCGTTCAATCTCGGCAGCGCCTTCGTAATCGTTCATCATCAGTCCACGCGCGGGCGTAGTTCGCCCAGTTCGATCAGGTGCTCACGCACGGCAGCATCCAGTGCGATGTGCATCGTGTGCGGGTCAACTCCCAGGGTTGACGCCATCAGCCCGGACACGCGCGCAGGCCAGTTCAACCATGCATCACGCTCAATGCGGGCGAGATGGAATACGTGCGCCACGGCTTTGGCGCGGTCAACCAGTTCCTCTTTTTTCTCGGCCAACTCCACCTGCTTGAGTTTTGCCTTGAGCACTTCGTTGACGGTACGTGCCTGCAGCAGCGAAGTGCCACCGGTCGACAAGGGCGGAACCCCGGTATCCGGTGTTTCGCGCTGCGCGGGCTGGGTGGATGCAACAGGCTTGGCGCGCACCTTGGCGGCTTGGGCGGGTTCTGGAGCTTCAGATTTGCGTGGCTGCTGAAGGGTGTTTTGCGCCCATTGGACATCCGCCATCTCCGGATCAATCGTGCCGTCAGGCAGTGGCGTGATCCGCCCAGTGTCGATGGCCTTTTTCACGGCCACGTGCGACACGCCACGGTGGCGCGCGTAGGCGCGAATCGAGAGTCCCATCGTCACCTTCTTCAATCATTTGTTCGTCATTCCTGCGAATTGAGCTTGGCTTGTCTTCCGAACAGCGCGTTCATACGCACGTCATCAAAACCTCACCAGGGAGCGCACCATGGAAACCATCCGCATCACATTGACGCTGAACCGCGAACAACGCGAAGTCGATGCCAACCTCTTCAAGGGGGCGCAGGACACGTATCTGATCGTCTATGGCATCGCCGTGCGCACCACGCAGGGCCAGAAGACGCACAGCGGTTACCTCTGGCTGAGGGCGCAGGCCCCAGGCCACCGCTACAGCACCCGGGACATCGCCGACATCGGCTACTCCGGCATGCGCGGCAACGGCAGCGGGCTACGCAGCCAGTTCCGCTACATCGGCTTTTTTCCCGCCGATTGAGGCGAAGGCGCTTGGCTTCAATCGGCCACAGCGCGTTCATACAGATGTCATCAACGCCTACGGAGCACACCATGAACACCGCTAACACCAATCCCCTGAACTGGATCGAGCAACTGCCTGAGGTGGGCAGCCCCATCCTGCGCCAGCGCGACGACCTCCTCGCCTTGCTCGCACAGATCGACGCCCTGCAGGAGATCGCCGAGCGTCGGCGCCAAGCCCTCGAGGAAGAAATCGCCACGCTGTGGCTGCCTGCCGAGATCGACCTGGCCAAGCGCCACATCGCTGCCTGACCACCCGCTGGAGACCATCGTGAACACCTACACCACCCAGAACCTCGACGCCCTTGGCCACAAGCTCGGTGAAGCCGCGCTGACCTTGCTGGTGCGCCTCTACCCGGAGGTACGCCAGGCCAGCAGCGCGCAGATGGATGCCGCCTGCGCCGCGATGCGCGCCCAGGTCGGGCCGGTGCTGGATGAACTGCTCACCGATGCGCGCGAGGCGCCGACGGTGGCGCACGTGGCCTTCCAGAGCGCGGCCCTGAGCCTCGCACACGCCGGCATCCAGGTGCTCAAGGACGGCCGAAATTGACGGGCCAGCCAGGCGCAGAAAGATCGAACCGGCGCTTGGCTTACCGCTTGAACAGCGCGTTCATACAGACATCGCAACAACGCACACGAAGGAGAACCACGATGCGCAAAACCGCCAACAAGACCCTGGCCACACGCAACAGCGACAGCCTGGATTTCCACGACGTCAGCGTCTGGGGCGTCAAAAGCGCCCTGGTGGCGGCCTACCAAGCCGGCCTGGCCGCAGGCCAAAGCGCCGCCGCCAAAGCCACTGATCAACCGACCCAGCAGTAAGCCGCCTGACCTTCACATCACCCACAAGGAGCACGACCATGTCCGCACAAACCACACCGATCACCGAACGCCAACTGGACCTCATCACCCGCGCCCATTGCGACGCCGGTGGCCTGATCGAGCCGCTGCTCGACCTCAAGGGCGGCGCCAAACTCAAGATGATCGCCAGCCTCGCGCAGCGCGGGCTGATCGAGCAGATGGATGGCCAGTGGCGCATCACGCGCGCCGCCATCGCCATCATCAAGGGCGAGGCCCAACCGGAGGATGTGCTGCCTGCGGTAAAGGGTGCCGCCACGTCACCCACACCGGCGCTGGCCGACGACCCGGAACTGGAAGCAGCAGTCGCAGCCGCAGAGGCCAGCTGGCAACAGAACCAGCCCGATGCCGCCCCAAAGCGTGGCCCGGGCAACAGCAAGCAGGCGCTGGTGATCGAGATGTTGAAACGCCCCGAGGGCGCCACCATTGCGCAGATCAGTGAGGCGACGGGGTGGCAACACCACACGATCAGGGGCACCTTTGCCGGCGCACTCAAGAAGAAGTTGGGCCTGACCATCGTCTCCGAGAAGATCGAAGGCTCCGCCGGCACGCCGGGCGCAGGACAGCGCCTCTACCGGATTGCCGAGGAAGCCACCGCGTGAGCGCGCAGCCTGACGCCCTGACCCCGGCAGCACCGCTGCAGGCCTTGCTCGATGCCTGCCGGGAGATCGCCCGGATGAAGCATCCGAGCATCGAGCACCTGCTGCGCCACCGGGGGTTTGGCTTCGAGGCCGACCGCATCGCCGATCTGGTGCTGGCGATTGAAGCCCTTGATGCACTCGATGCCCATCGCGATGCAGATTGAGCTTGGCTTCAAGGGCGACAAGCGCGTGAATGCTGTTGTCACCAACAGCCAACGAAAGACCCCCACCATGACCACCACCAACCACACCCCGATCCGTGCCCGCTTTGCCCGCAAGCCCTACAGCTTGGACGAGGTGCTGCACAACGCCGATCCCCGTGCACCGCTCGAGCCCATCGAGATCGAGTTGCACAAGGAACTGACCGAGGCTGAATACGACGCCTTCACCAACACGCTGCTGCAGGATCGGGACTGGCTGGCCGGACTCGGCGGTCACGCGGATGGGCGCCGGCGCGTGGTGGCTGTCAGCACGCCAGGGCGCACAACCGTGTTTGTCGATCCCTCGGGCAGCCGCTACGGGCGCTACGTTGGCATTGCCGAAGAGACGCCTGCCCCTACCGTCGATAACGACCAGGCTGGTGCGATTGGCTGGCTGATCGATAACCGTCGCCTGGAGGTGTCGCGTGAGCAGGCAATCCGCACCCTGCGCCGGGCGCTGGCGGGCGATCCCGCCGCCTTGCGAATCCTCGACAGACTGGCCGAGCAGTGATCGAAAAATGATCGATGAATCGCTTGGCTTCTGTGGCGACCAGCGCGTTCATACAGGTGTCACAACGATCAACTGAGAAGGAGAGCCCCCCATGAACACCCCCCGCGAATTTCAAGCCCAGCACGCCGAACACCGCGCCCGCGAGGCCCTGGCTCAAGCCCGATCCACCCTGGAAAGGGCCTTGCGCGAACTGGATCGCTACACCAGCCGCTTCGAGGAGGCTGAGTCGCTGCGCGACAAGGCCGATGTGATGAACTGGACCTTGAACGAACTCGCCTGCAACATCACCCCGAACCTGCGCCTGGACCTGATCGCCAGCGCCCAGGCGGAACTGGTGCGTGCCGACACGATGGAGTGAGGGTCCCCGAGCCAAGCGCAGAAAGATCGAACAGGCGCTTGGCTTCCATCTCGAACAGCGCGTTACTACGGGTGTCGCGACGATCAACCACCAGGAGCCAGAGATGAACACTACCACCCAGATCCCCGCCCCGACCATCACCGACTTCGGGTTTTTTGGCACCATGGGCGAGCAGGCCGAAGCCGCCTGGCCCCTGGCGATGACTGTCATCTCGGACGCCACCGGCCAGCCGCTCGAGTCGGTCCGCACCTTCCTCGACAGCCGCCACGGTCGCCACTTTGCCGATGATGTGCAAAACGGTCTCTACTCCGGCGCCACCCTGGCCGACGCGATCAACGCCGCCACGCAGCGTTGGATGGGCTGGACGATTGGCCGCAGCACCAGCAAACAGTACGGCATCCCCAAGGGCCTTCCATACCTGACGGGCTTCGTGATCCACTGCGAGATCGTCGAAGAGTCCCTGGCGGCGTGAGGAGCACAACGTGGCCGCCATCTCCACCACCCCACAACTCGAAGCCAACTACGACCAGTTCATCGCTGAACTGACGGCACTCACCCGCAAGTACGGCGTCGCCATCCAGTCGGTCGGCGGCGTGATCCTGGCCAACGCCGCGGGCGAATTTCGCAATGTCACGTACCGCGCCGACATCAGCAGCGGCGACCTTTACCCCGAGTTTGCGGAGAACTGACGCACGCGCAGCGCCTCAAAGACCCGGCGCAGCAGGTAGCTTCGAATCAGGGAGACCACAGTGAAAACGAGTCCGATCACCAGGTTCTGCTGCAGCGTGGCGTGCAGACCAAACAGCGGAAACACCGCCCACTGGGTCGCCACCGCCACGCCATAGCCGACCAGCACATTGGTCACGGCTTCCACCAGCGACATCCAGCGCGACTGCTTCACAGCGCCTCCTCGGCATCCACATCACTGGCATCGGCAGCAGCATCCGTACCGACCAGGTCATCGAATTTCACCCCATCCGCTTCCCGCACCGCCTGGGCGCCAGCGTATTCCTGCCAGCGGCGAACAATCACATCCACGTACTTGGGATCGAGCTCGATCAGCCGTGCCTGGCGCCCAGATTTCTCAGCGGCGATCAGCGTCGTGCCGGAGCCACCGAAAGGATCGAGCACCACATCGCCGGGCCGGCTGGAATTACGGATGGCGCGCTCGACCAGCTCAACGGGCTTCATCGTGGGATGCAGGTCATTGACGCGCGGCTTGTTGAAGTGCCACACGTCCCCCTGGTCGCGGTCGCCGCACCAGTGGCGGGTAGCACCCTCGGGCCAGCCATACAGGATTGGTTCGTACTGGCGCTGGTAGTCCGAGCGCCCCAGCGTGAAGGTGTTCTTGGCCCAGATGATGAAGGTCGACCACTTGCCGCCAGCAGCGCGGAAGGCTGCTTGCAGGGTGTCGAGTTCCGATGAGGACATCGCCACGTAGACCGCGCCATTGCATCGGGCCAGCGCCGGCTTGAAAGCCGCCAGCAGGAAGTCTTGGAATCCGTCCCCGAGGTTGTCGTTCAGGATCGGGCGGTTGGTGCCGCGCAGCTTGTCCTTGGCCGTGTTGGCATAGTCCACGTTGTACGGCGGATCTTGGAAGATCATCGCCACCCGCTCGTTGCCGAGCAGCCTGTCATAGCTCGCAGCATCGGTGCTGTCGCCACAGAGCAGCCGGTGCTGGCCCATGATCCAGACATCACCGGATTTGGACACCGGCGTGACTGGCACCTCGGGGGCGGCATCCTCGTCGGTATTGCCCTCGGTGGTGGTCTCCTCACCCGCCATGATCTCCAGCAACTCGTCGGCATCGAAGCCAGTGAGCGCGAGATCGAAGTCGGCCTCCTGCAGCTCGGCCAGCTCCAGACGCAACAGTTCCTCGTCCCATCCGGCGTTCTCGGCGATCTTGTTGTCGGCGATCACCAGAGCCCGACGCTGGGTCGGGGTGAGATGCTCCAGCACCACCACCGGCACGCTAGCTAACCCCAGCTTGCGCGCCGCCGCCAAACGCCCGTGACCGGCCACGATCACGCCGTCCGACCCGGCCAGGATTGGCGCAGTGAAGCCGAACTCGGCGATGCTCGCCGCGATCTGGGCGATCTGGGCCTCGGAGTGGGTGCGGGCATTTCGGATATAGGGCAACAGGCGCTCGATGGGCCAATGCTCCAGTTTGTCAGCGAGCCAGGCTTGCATCGGTGTTCTCCAGTCGTTCTGATTCGACCTCGGCAAAGGTCTGTCCGGTGGCCAGCAAGGTCACCGGGATGTCGGGGTGGTTTTGTTGGAAGCGCTTGACCGCCACGTCGGTGTAGGACGGGGCCAGTTCGATTGCGCGGGCCACGCGATTCGTCTTCTGCGCGGCCAAGATGGTGGTGCCAGAGCCGCCGAAGGGCTCGAAGACGATGTCGCCTGGGTCCGAGTACGCCAGCAAGATGTGCTCGGGTAGGGCCACCGGAAACACTGCCGGATGGTCAATGTCCCGGCCGATCTTGCCCTTGTGGCGCATCACCCGGATCACGTTGTCGGGAACCTTGGTTTCCTGGGTCACCTGGCCCGCGTGAGCCCAGCCCCCGACTTCACCATCCTTGCCACGCATCGCCGTCGATGATCCGTCGGCACGCAGATGCGAATCCTGGCCGGCGTGCTTGCACGGCACGATCTTGTGAGGCTGTCTGCTCTGGCGGTTGAAGTGGAAGATGAACTCGAAGGCGGGTGCGAGACGTCCAGCCCAGTCACCCGGCAAGCCAGGCCCCTGGTCCCAAACGTACCAGCCAAAGCGTCGCCAGCCTTGCGTGCGCATCCAGGCGAGCCAGCCGTCCCAGTACGGGATCACCTCGTTGTCGCGGTGAATCAGACCGAGGTTCACCAGCACCTGACCGTCGGATGCCATCGGCAGGTTGGCGAAGACGCCGCGCATCAGCGCATCCCAGTCGGCGATGCCCTGGGTGTAGTCGCGCTGCTGGCCGTAGGGCGGACTAGTGAAGCACAGGCGGGCGTGGTCACCAGCCATTAGCGCGGCGACCACAGCCGGATCGGTCGAGTCGCCGCAGATCAGGCGGTGCGCACCCAGTTGCCAGATGTCGCCCGGTTGGCTGACCGGAGTCACCGGCGCATCCGGGATGTTCTCGTCGGCGTATTCGGTAAATCCGCCAATTGGCGGATTTGTTTCGTCGCCCGGATCGGCATCGCCGAGCAGATCGTCGATCTCCTTGTCGCTGAAACCGGTCAGCGCCAGGTCGAAACCGGCGGCAGACAGATCGGCCAGTTCGGCGGCCAACAGTTCCTCATCCCAACCGGCCGCTTCGGCCAATCGATTGTCCGCCAGGATGTAGGCGCGGCGCTGAGTGGGCGTGAGGTGATCCAGGACAACCACCGGCACGACGTCGAGCGCGAGTTTCTGCGCAGCCGCCAAGCGACCATGTCCAGCCAGAATGCCGCCATCACCCGAGACCAGTAGCGGCGCGGTGAAACCGTACTCGACGATGCTGCTGGCGATCTGCGCCACCTGTGCATCGGAGTGGGTGCGCGCATTTTTGGCGTAGGGCTTGAGCCGGTCCAGCGGCCACAGCTCGATACGGCTGGCCATGGCAGGGGTGAAGGGAGTCGTCATTGATGACCCTCGACGAAAATGTTGAAGCATTCGTCAGAGGGATCTGACGAAGAAATCAGCGCAGGCGCTGCGTGATCTCGCGGGCGAGCAGGGGGATCAGCGCATCAAGGTGCTGGCGCAGGGTGTCGCGAACCAGGGCTTCAAGGAGCTCGGGCGACAGGTCCGCCGCTGCGGACTCCTCGACAGGATCAGGGCGCAGGCCCGCTGCGAAGGCTTTGCCGACCACATCGCCCACATCGGCGTAGGTCGGCTCCTTGGGGTTGCACATCGGGTGGGTTTTGATCGGGTGTTTCTTCATCGGGCCAGATCCTCCAGGGCTTCACGAATGGCGACATCGACACCGCGCACATCGGGGTCGGCCACCACCAGCGCCACGATCTCGGGCGCAACCTTGCGCGGGATTTGCTGCATCCGATCCCGCAGCTGGCGGGCCAGCTGGAAATACTTGATGTCGACCTCGTCCTTGCTGATGAGCTTGCCGGTGCGCTCTTCGAATTCGAGCTTGGCCAGGCGGGCCGAGTAGGTTTCGCGCACCGCCCGGGCCTTGTGGTAATCGACACCCCGAGCATCGTCATTGGCCTGGGGCATTGGCGGCGGTGCAGCGGGTTGTGAAGCGTGCTGGGCGACAGGCGGTGGTCGGGGGGTGGTCACCCGCGGGGTGGTCGGCTGGCTGGTGCGGGTGTGCCGATCCCACTGGGCATCGGCCTTGATCGGATCGATGCTGCCATCGGGCTCGGGGTGAATGCGCCCAGTGGCAATTGCCTTCTGGACGGCGGACAGCGCCACGCCGCGATGACGGGCGTAGGCGCGCAAGCTCATGCTCATGGGTATCTCCAGCGGGGCGACGGCAGCCCGGGTGACCACTGACCACCTGACCACCTATTTTTTATCTCTGACGCTAAAAAAGCCTCGCGCTGCGCGCGGCCCCCGCGCTTTTGATGGCCCGGGAGGACCCATGGAACCCTCTCTCGGCCCGCCAGAGCGCCAAACGCGACCCGGTCTAGCTTCCGCCATTCCCAACAAACAAAGTCGCTCAAAACGCTTCCTATCGCGTTTTAGGGCTATCTACTTTCAGTCTTCCGAACCGCAATCACGCCTTGAAACTGCATGCCATGGCATATAACATAGAAGGGTGTTATATCCAGGCCTCGGAGATCACCATGCACTTCAACATCTATCTCGACGACACCACCGGCCAGCAACTCACTGCATTCGCCCATCAAACCGGTGAGAGCCGCAATGCGCTGATCCGCAAAGCGGTCAGTGACTGGCTCTCTCGACAGGCTCAGCCGCAGTGGCCAGTGGCCGTGTTGAACTTTAAGGGCATGGCGGATGTGCCGCCGTTCGAAGCCAGCCGCGACCAACTGAAACCGCCAGTGGATGACCCGCTGGCATGAAGTACCTACTCGACACCTGCACGGTCTCCGATTTCGTCAAAGGCCAGCCGGGCGTGATGGCGCGCATCAAGGCGATATCACCGAAACAGATCATCGTCTCCGCGCTGACGCGCATGGAGATCGATTACGGGCTGGCCTTGAACAGCGAGCGCGCCCGGAAATTGGCGCCTATGCTGGACGCCTTTTTCTCAGTCGTTGGCACCGTGCCATTCGAGGAGGCCGATGCCCAAGCCACCGCAGCGATTCGTGCGGCTCTCAAAATCCAAGGGCAGCCGATTGGTGCCTATGATGTCCTGATTGCCGGCACCGGGGTAGCGCGTGGCTTGATCGTGGTGACGTCCAATGTCGGCGAGTTCAACCGAGTGAGCGGCTTGCAGGTGGAGAACTGGCGGTAGTAGTCAGCGAAGGCTAATCCCGCCTTACTCCTTCAGTTCTTTCCGTAGCGCCCGTTCCATCTGCCGGTAGTACTCCCGCAGGGCCACGCTGCGTACCGTGTCGGCCATCCCAAAGCGCGGCTCGACCTTCTGTTGTTTGCGCAGCAGGTACAAGGCCAGGATGCGTTTTTCACCCCGGCGCTCAAACACGCTACCTGCGCGGTAGAACACGCTCTTTTTCGCCAGCAGCTGGCCCGGCCACTGGCTCTTGGGAATGACGCGGGTCTGGGCGGTCTGCGCCATCGGCCCGACCGGAATCGCCAGCTTGCCGCTCTTGGTGCCACCGGTTTCCTGCAGCGCCATGAAGCGGTCGCGCGACCAGACCTCGGCCATCAGCGTGCGAGGCTTGGCTGGCGTCACGCCAATGCCTCGGCTGACCCATGGCCGGCGCAGGTTGAAGCGCTCGGGCAGACCATCGCGCACCGCATCGCGGGCATCGAAGGCGGTGCGGGTCAGCGCCTTGGCGGCGGCATCCGGGACGTGCTGCTGGGCCAGATCCGAGAGGTGCTCAGTCGCTTTGGCCACATCGGCGGTGACGTCAAGTTTCAGCATCGGCGGACTTCCGGCGGCGAGGAGTGGCTGGCGCTTCGGTGTTTGCAACAGGCTCGGCAGCGATGCCCGCCTGCTGCGCCAGGATCTGTTCGGCGGTGGCTGCGTCGACCTCGACCGTCAGGCCGGGGACGAACGCGCGCACGCCACCGTCGCCGGTGAGAACCACCGGGCGGGTGATGAGAAGTTTCATGGGAGAGTCTCCAGCGCTGGGCAGAGAGGCGAACGCCCAGCCCAAAAACGACAACGCCCACCGGAACGAATCGGGTGGGCGCAGCTATCAGCGGTACGGGATTACTGTACCTTGTGGGGGGGCCAGCATTCAAGTGGGTTTTTTGTTGACCATGAAATATTTTTTACGCGATCACTCGCCCAGCAGCGCCTTGAGATCCTTGAGTACCAGAAACAGGTGGAACGGATCGGTCGTGCCCTCTTTGAAGTCAAATTTCCGGTACCACTGCCGAGCCTCATCATCCTTGGCATGGACGAGCACAGCGCGGATACCGGCAATGTCCGCAGCCAGCAAAGTGCGTCGCAGCGCATCCTTGAGTAGCGCACGCCACAGCCCCTTGCCCTGGAAGGTTTGATCAACCGCCAGACGCGCCAGAATCATTACGGGCACCGGATGCCGGGCCAATCCCTTCACGACACGCTCTGGCGCCGACGGATGATCCACACTGCCCACGGTCAGGCTGTAAAACCCGACGACCGCCTCTGCGTCACAACACACATAGGTCTGCGCGCTGTTGGCTCGTTGATTGTTCAGCGCATGGCGTTGCAGAAACTGGTTCAAGGCGACCTGGCCGCAATCGAAAGATTCGACGGCATCGGTCGCCTTGAGTTTGCGAACGGACTCCAGTCTGGACACGTATCAGTCCAGGATACTGGGTTCAGTCATCAGCTTCTTGAGACGCGGCATCGGCTGCGGTGGCGCATCCAGTGCTTGCTGAAACGCCTCCCATTGCTCCTCAGTAAGAACGAAATGACGACGATCCGCCAACGCCTGATTGGCCGCTACGATGCCCGCATCGAGCAGGAATTCGCTGACGTTCTTATGGCAAGAACGCGCCGCTTCCTGAAGCAGATGCTTCACCGTCGCACTGGTGCGGACATCGATCCGCTCGGTTTTCGAAAAACTTAAGGTGGCCATGGTCGTCTCCTCATTTGACTGCCTCGATAATAACGTCCGGATAACATCCTGACAAGTCATACATAACTGGCCTCACTTGGTGATTGCGCTTTGGGCCGACGCTCGTACCCGTAGTACCGGGCCAGCACGCCAAGGGCTGCTACCAGATAGCCCTTGGCCTCATCCCGATCCTGCCGTCGACCGTTCCAGCCTTCACGCTGTGCCCAATCGCGCACCGACAGCTGCAGCCCGGCCACGTACCAGAGCGCCGATCCCGCAGGACTGCCATGGCCGCCCACCGCCTCCAGCGCATCCCGAACGGCACGGGCAGCGCCAGCGTTCTTCTCGACCATCATCTGCCCCGGTGCCGTTCCACCCGGCAGACCGTCGAGCTTGGGGCTGGCCACGCCACTGGCAAAGGCCCGGGCAAAATCCTGCGAGAACTGTTGCCCTGCGTCGTGCATGGCACCGGTGATGCTGCCGTTTCGGAGCATCAGCGCCAGCGTGTCCACCGTGCGGTAGTGGTCGACCGGCTTCTGGTCATCATCCTCCTCGCACACATAGCGGATCACGCTGCCGTCCGGACGTGTCAGTTCATGGCCGATAGGCGGTTTGCGTTCAGCCCTGGCCTTGGCGCGTTGCGTCTTCTTGGTCATGGCCGTCCCTCCCCGAGTTGCCCGAGGGTCGCCAGCGCACCATCGCGGCTGCGTTGCACGGTGACTGACTTCGGTGTCGTGGCGATCACCGTCCAGGTCTCGCCATCACCCCGGTCGATCACCTCGCCCTCAGTCCAAGGTGTGCTCTTACTGGAAGCGACCGTGCGCGCGCCGTAGAGCTGGGTGGCGATGCCAGACAGGAACGCCCGGTCCCACTCGTCGTAGATCTCGTCCAGCGGCACAACGACGATGCCTTGCTTGTGCCAGGCCGCCGCACGCATGGCCCGGAGCTCTTCGGCGTTGGCCGGTGACGCTGGCGCCAGACGCCCGAGGGCGCAGGGGATGGAAGCGGTGTGAGTTCTCATGCCACACCCCCTTTGGCCATCGCCCAGTCCAGCAGTGCCAGCGCATCGGCGTGGTTGTCGTCGACCGGTGTGATGCCGCGCGCCTTGGCCGCCGCGATCATCTCGGCCTTGCCTGCGTTGCCCTTTCCGGTGGCGTGCTTCTTGATCGTGCCCACCGGCACGCCCTGGTACGGGATCTGGTGGTGTTCGCACCAGGCCGTTAGGTGCGCCATGAAGCCACCGTAGGCATGCGCCGCATCAACACCCGCGTGTTTCCTCACTTCTTCGAACACCACCCAGTCGAGTCCGTCAGCGCACTGCTTGATGTCGGTGAGCCAGCGCTTGAAACGCAGGTATCTCATTCCGCCACCTTCGAAGCGCTGCGGCTTGAAGGATTCGCTACCGCCGTTGATGAGTCCGTCGCGGCTGACCAAGGCCCAGCCGGTGGTCGTGCCCAGATCCAGGGCCAGAATGCTTGTGCTCATTTTGCACCTCCTCGCCACGCTTTACTGCCTCTGGCTACCGGCACGCCCATCCGGTGATGCTGTGCGCAGCGGCGATTGATCGCACTGGCTTTCAGGCCGGTCTTGACGAGGAAGGTGGCGCCGCAGTCTGGACAGTGGCTTTCCCAATGCAACAAGATCGTCGGCTGCCCGTTGGCCTTGGTATGGGGCGTGCATTCGACCAGCACATAGCGCTGGCCTTCAAGCATCAAGACGGTGCCAATTTCAGGGCAGCGGGCAAAGGCAATCCGATGCACAACCTGGAGCTTTGCAGGACCACGGTTTAACACCAGGGGGGATTTACTCCCCCCCTGGTGTAAACCAGGGGGGTGTTTGCAGTGGTGGTCCTTAAACGTCGTAAGTCCTTGTCGTTGTTGGGTTTTCATGGTTTTGCACATCCTCTGCAGATCATGAGGACGGTTGCTGCGCGTCCTCTGTAAGCTGTTGATTTCGTTGATACTTGCGTTTTGGAGGTTTGAAGGTTTGCAAAAAACCTCCGAGGTTTTGCAGCGTTTTGGGCTGCATTTCAGGGGTGGATGGACGAGGTTTTTCATGGCTGGACGTCCTCCTGATAGACCCACACGTTCGGGTTCTCGACCGGCAGATGCACCCCAGTCTGCGGGCAGACGTAGTGGGTCGGCAGCACCAGAAGATTCGTCTCGGTGACCTCACCGCTGACCGGATCGGGCTCGCCCAGGGGCCGCTTGATGCGCATGTCCTCGACGCACAGGTAGCCGTGTTTGCTGCCCTTGCAGGACGGCAGGCCATAGTCCTGGGCGTTGCGGAAGAACTTGATGTAGCCCTGGGCGGCGAGCACCGCGATGCGCTCACTGATGCTGCGCATACCACCGAGCCCGCCCTTGTTCTCGAAGGTCTTGGCAAAGAGGCTGGAGAGGTAGCAGCGCCCGGCTGCCGCCTCATCGAAGATCATCTGCAGGATCACATCGCGCTTGCGCCGGCGCTCTGCATCGAGCTTGGCGCCGTAGTCCTGCATCGCCAGCCGCACGCTGGGGTTGATCTCACGCCACTCGCCCTCGATCTTGTCGAGGATGGCCGCACCGTTTCTGAGCTCGAAGATCAGCTCGCGCGGCGTGCGGGTCTCATCCGGGCGGAACAGCAGCATCCCCGTCGAGTAGTAGCCGCGCAGACTGCCGGCCCCGGCCAAGGCCTGGAACGGGTCTTCCTCGAACTGCTTCTTGCCGAGTTTCTTGGTGTGGTGCACCAGGATGATGCCGGCACTGGGATTGACCGCGTCGCGCAGACGCTCGACCCGCTGCGACAGGAAGTAGAGCATCGCCGCGTTGTCGTTCTCGCTGGCCTGACCCTCGCCACCATCGAAGACGTTGCGGATCGGATCGATGGCAATCACATCCGGTGGCGATCCATTGAAGGCACGCTCCATCGCCGGAATCACCTGTGCGAGCCCCTCGTCGTTGAGGATCAAGCGCAGCTGCGGCGTGGCCACGAAGTGCGTGCGCGCATCCAGGATGCGGCTCGGCGGCAGCGCAATGCCCTTCACCCGCTCGCGCAGGTAGTGGTACTGCACCTCGGCTTGCAAGTAAAAGACGCGCAGCGGACGGCTCGGGCGCATGCCGAGGAACATCGCGCCACCGGCCATGTGGGTCAGCCACGACAAGAGGAAATCGCTCTTGCCCACCTTGGGCGCACCACCAAACACCAGCATCCCGCCCGGGGGCTCGATCAGATCCGGTGGCAAGGGGGAATCGTCATCGAGCAGATGGCCCAGGCTGTAGGTCGGCAACAGGCTCGGGGCGGCCTTGACGATGCGCCGCTCGCCCTCATTCAGGAAGGCCTGCACCTCAAAACCTTCCTCCACCGCATCAGCCACATCCCATCCGGTAGGCCGATCCGTGGGTGGCACCAGAATCGCGACCGACACGGCGCCGGCACTGACACAGGCCCGCGCCGCCGCTTCGGCATAGTCCCAGCCGGGCGCATCGCGATCCGGCCAGATCAGCACGGCTTTGCCCGCCAGTGGGCTCCAGTCGGTCTTGTCGATGGGTGCCTTGGCGCCGTTCATCGCCGTGGTGGCGGTGATGCCCATGCGGATCAGGGCATCAGCGCATTTCTCGCCTTCGACCAGGATCACGCTGTCGGCGCGCGAGACATCGGGCAGGTTGTAGAGCGGCCGGGGATCAGGCGCACGGCACATGCGGGCGCGCACATCCCAGGGGCGGAACTCCTTCTTGCCCGGCTCGGGATCGTAGCGATAGACGCAGGCGATCAGCTCGCCAGAGGCGCTGAGGTAGTCCCACTTGGCGGTGTGGGGCCCGAGTGCATCGATGGGCACCTCCGAGCGGGTGGGCATCGGCGTGACCAGGGACCGCCCCACCAGCCGGGCGGCGGCTTCGAGCACCGCCGCGAAGTCGCGCTTGGTATCCAACCCCTGGTGGCCGGCAATTGCGGCGAAGATATCGCCGCCTTCACCGGTGGCGTGGTCGTGCCAGAGACCTGCCTTGTCGCCATCGAGCGCAATCTCCAGGCTGTCGCCCGCCTCGCCCTGGATGTTGCCGATCAGGAACTTGTTGCCCCGGATCTTGCCGGCCGGAAACGGCGCCATCAGCACCGCCGGCAAGCGCGCCAGCAGTTCGCGTTTGAGCTCATCGCGCTGAGCGCTGAGGTCCACAGGACCGCCTGCAACGGGCGCAATGTCGTTGAAATCAAGCATGGGTCGTTTCTCCAGAAGTGTTCAAAGGGGTGGTCGCGCAGGGGATCTCCGCGCAAGGGCCAATGGCGCTGCTGCGCACGGTTTCGTGGCTCGCGGCAATGCCGGGATCAGGGGGTGGGGCCAGGACGGGCACCTTGATTGGCACCTTCTGCCAATGCGCTTTCTCGTCGGCGAGGTAGCCGGCCTTTCTGGCGACAAAGCGCACGAAGTCCGGATGCAGGCCGACGAGGTCGCACCACACCCCAAGGTCGCCGCCGAGCAGAAAGCGCCGGGCCTCGCGCCGCACGCCTCTGCCCAAGGACAGGCAGTCGCCGATGGCACGGGTGATCACGGCCACCACCAGGCGCGACTCGGGTGTCACCAGGAAGGTGTGGCGGTTGAGCACCTTGTCGATAGGCGTCAGGGTGACCAGCGGCTTGGGTGGGCACCAGCGCTCGACCCACACGGTCTGGGTGGCCTTGGCCGGCTTGCGGGGCTGGGCAGTCATGACGCACCTCCCCAGCAGCGCTCGGCATAGCTGCAGAACCGGCACTCGAAGTGATCCGCCTGCGCAAAGC
>LNAP01000904.1_pt1 | contig 42759 bp, 37 predicted proteins | sample 602601 | NCBI WGS metagenome assembly LNAP01 (sample SAMN02440304, study PRJNA202911) | soil metagenome | biome: Subtropical and temperate rainforests or woodlands; isolation source: soil samples (1 kg each in a 20% v/v slurry with milli Q water) were... ...
AAGGGTGGCCGGATGAGCGTGGAATGGGTGGCCGGATCATCGTGGAATCAGTGGCCGGATGTTTATGGAATAGGTGGCCGGATGGCCGTGGAATCCGCAACGAAGGCAACCTAGATGGAAAGCCACGACTTTCGTAGTCGATTCGTTCGCCTGTGTAGCCCACGATCGAGAAAAGGATTTCGTAGAACAGTTTGATGTTGGCAAACGTCAGATCCACCATTCTTTGCCAGTCCTCCCGAGCTTCACTGGCAACCACTGCGTGTGCTGTTTCACTTCTGAGCTTGTTCCACTTACCCGCAAGCTCAGGGCTAATTTCGCCGGACTGTGTAAGGGCACGAAGTGCTGTCTTAGGCTTGAAGTTACCGGAGCCGCCAAGGCAGGAGCGAAGCAGGCTTTTTACACGTTCATCTATATCCAGGCGCATGACTGCGGGTACAGCGCGCTTGGACAGCTCGGCGAAATCGCCATCAGTGCCAAGCGCCTCAAAATATGCTTTGAGCACGCCTTCTATACACACGCTCACGTTCAGGGCGGTCGACTCCAAGCCCGCTTGCCATGCCCTGTTTAGCTTGTTCCAGTTGTCGTAGAAGACCGCTCCGTCCTGCTCAAAAAAACCAACAAGCAGGTTAAAAATTGCTCCAAAAAAATCAGACGCGCATCTGAAGGGGATTTCAACAGGGGGAAAGAGCTGTTGGTTACTTAGCTCAATATCCCTTGAGTAGAGCTCGACAGTGGAATGGCCCTCCCAAACTTTTTCAGCGACCCCCAGTTGTAGACGAACGCCACTAAGCACATTCAATGCCTTCTCGACTGCCTTTGCGAACCCGTCGCTGAGCTCGCCATTCAGCACAGTTACATCGCATCCAGACTCATCTTTGGTGATGGTGACGGTGGATTCGCCGCATACGAACTCCAAGCTAGGTGCTATCGACAACCGAGGAGAAGGGAAGTGAGGGTCGTCAAAATACACTTGGTGAAGAGTGCTCTGGCGGCTTCCGGAGCATGCGTGCCGAGAGCTGAGAAACTCAATAGTCCCCCCGACCACACAAAAATCAGAACGGTAGTCGCCTCCCGAGGTATCCACTCCCTTGGCAGCCCATATTTTCCCCGCAACATCCACGCCCTCAAAATCGAAAAGGGAATGCTCTTTTACCAGCTCTCCCGCCTGTCCTGAAAAACTCATCGCCATATGCCGATTCGCCTCATCAGAAGTGGAGGTATGGTAGACCACGTACTTTAGCTGCCCCTTATCAAGATGTACTTGCCCAGGCCCGAAAAAAACCATGGGGTCATCGGTGCGCCTTTGGGTCAACGTAATATGACTAAAGTGCAGAACCATCTCACCCTTAATGTACGCTTCGACGTCCACACCATTAGCTTTGGTCATCCTAGATCCTTTAGTGTTCCAGAGGGAGTCAGCGGTTAGCGTATCTTAACGATATGCTGACGCGACTGCTAACGCAGCGAGCAAGTGAGATCGGGCAACTACTGCCGTATCGACGGGTACCCGCCTAGCTTATGCAGGGGGTCTTCAGCTGGCGCTCATGGATAGCAATCACATAAGTGGAACGACTATGAGGTACGCGGACGCGATGCGCGCAAATTCCATTACACACTGAGCAAAGGGGGGGTGAAGTTGTCACATGAGGTCGTGGAGTGAGATCACCACATCTCACAGGATGGATTTGGATAGCATAGGCACGTAAAGACCTTGGGTAGGGAAATTACGTGCTTGAGTTAAACATGTTACGTAAGGTGCCCACTTGCAAAAGGTGAAGCGAGCACCATTTCAGCGTGCCTTCAATCGCCCGCAGGAAGGGCGTAGGCGATGACATAGTCTCCTCGGTCGGGTGAGTTACGTGAACCGCCCGCGGAGATAACCACAAACTGTCGATTGGTCTTGGGTGAAACGTAGGTCATAGGAGTAGCCTGTGCGCCAACAGGCAGACGCCCCTTCCAAAGTTCCTTACCCGTTTTGATGTCCATGGCTCTCAGGAAGTAATCCTGAGTCGCAGCATAGAAGACCAGACCGGAAGCCGTATTCACCGCTCCTCCCAATGTAGGCATTCCCAAAGGGATAGGGAGACGGGCCTTGACGTCGTTGACCACCGTATCTGCAATTGTCCCGGCCGGACGTTGCCACACAAGTTTTTGGGTCTTCAGGTCAATCACGGAGAAGGTTCCCCATGGCGGCTCGTTGCAAGGAATTCCTAGCGGAGAATTCAGCGATGAATGGTCGACAACATAGGGCGTTCCTTCCATTGGATACATGCTGCCAACACCATGTCCCGGTACCAGGTGAGCTGGGTCTACTTGTTCACGAGGGATCAGTTTTACAACTTGTGGCATGCGGATGTCGTTGACGAAAAGATAGCCTTTGTCTTCATTGATGGAAGCGCTGCCCCAGTTCATGCCTCCGTAGTAGCCTGGATATAGCAGGCTAGCAGTAGTAGTCGGGGCAGTGAACTCACCCTCGTAGCGCAATTTACGAAATGCTATCCGACAGGCCAGTTGATCAAAAAAGGTGGCACCCCACATGCGCCTCTCACTCAACGATTCGTTACCAATTGACGGCATTCCGGTGGAGTAGGGTTGGGTCTTGCTCACCCAGTCACCCTGTTGGTGTTCTTGGGGGACAGGCAACTCCTCGACTTTTGTTAGTGGCTTACCATTGCGACGATCCAAAACGAAGATTTGCCCCCGCTTTGTCAGCTGAACCAACGCTGGGATTTTCCCACCGGCACCATCAGGAAGGTCGTACAGGGCAGGCTGCGACGGGACGTCATAATCCCAAAGGTCATGATGGGCAGTTTGGAATTTCCAGCGAACTCGTCCGGTCGCCAGCTCTAGGGCCACTACAGAAGACGAAAATTCTTCAGCAGCTGGCGTGCGATGTGCCCCCCAAAAGTCTGGTTCCTGGTTACCGGTCGGCACGTAAATCAGCCCCAGCGTTTCGTCAAACGAAGGGGTCGACCAGACATTCGGTGTGCCGCGTGTATAGGTCTCGCCCTCAGGTGGAAGCTTAATGATCATGGGATTACCCAAATCCCACGCCCATACCAATTGGCCATTGTTTGCGTTAAAGGCACGAAGAACCCCAGAAGGCTCATCTACAGCACGACCATCAAACACCCAGCCGCCCACAATGATTAGATCCTGGACAACTGTAGGCGTCGAGGTGGGAAAGTAGTAAGCCTTTTTGATCTCACCCATGCCGACTTTGAGATCTACTGTTCCCCCTGTTCCGAAGTCTTCACAGGACTTACCAGTATCGGCATCGACCTGCATGAGCCGAGCGTCAATAGTGGTCAGCACGACTCTGCGCGTACAGATTGCATCTACGTGCCCGATGACCTCTTTGGAATTCTTGGCCTTAGAAACAACCGTAGATGATGGGGAGGTGAGGGGGGTGGCCACTGCGGCGGCATCGTAATACGCGATACCTCGGCAGCGATTCCAAGTTTGAGTATCTGCAGGTTTTGGATCGAAGCTCCATTTTTCTTTACCCGTGTCAGCATCCAAAGCGAAGATTTTGTTCATTGGAGTACACAGAAAGAGAGTGTCGCCGACCTGGATAGGTGTGTTCTGATTCTCGGAAAACTTGTTGGCAGGATCGCCAGTGTGGAACGTCCAGGCTACTTTCAGCTTATCTACGTTTTCACGGTTGATCTGGGTGGCTGGAGCAAAGCGCGTGCCGCGTGGCGTCCGTCCATAGTACTGCCATGCCTCGCCTGGTTCGGGCTCAGCCGCGGTTGCTACAGGATCAACCGAGGTGTCGGTAGCATCAACGGTTCCTTGGGGAGTAAAAAGCCTGTAGCCACCCCAGATGAGGCCGAGAGCGAAGACACCAGCCAGGATTCGACTGGTTTTGACCAGTCTGCCATGGCTGACCAATGGGTGTGCCAGCGCCGCCAGCAGACCGATAACTAAGAATGGCGCCAGTCGAGGTACCAGTGGCCAAAACTGCAAGCCTGCTTCCCACAAAGACCAGATGACTGTGGCCAAAAATATGAAGCCAAGGAGATACGAAGCCGAAGAGCTGCGTCGTAGGTAAAGAGCGGCAGATGCACACATGCCAACCCCTACCAGTAAGTAGTACCAGGATCCTCCTAGGCTAATCAGGCGTATGCCTCCTAGAGCAAGTACGACGCCGCTTAACCCGAGAAGCACTGTAAAGATCGCGAGCGCCAAAAAGCGCCCCGTGAACCAAGATGGTGGGGATTCAGCATTGTTCATAGCAGTCCTTTTTTCTTGAATATCCTCAGGCACACGGGATCGTAAGCCTGAGGGGCATTCATCCGAGGGATAAGCGTTTTTAAGGTCAAATCAGAATGAGGCCTGAATCTTCAAACCTGCGACGAAGGCGTTATCGACCTCATATACGCCACCTGGGTGACGAACATATTGAAGGTTCGGGCGGATGGTCACCCAATCGGTAACATGAACGCCGTAGTACAACTCCATGTTGTACTCAGTGCGCTGGATGGGGACGAAATTGGGATCATCGTAACTGGTGATGCCGCTTACCGTGTTGAGTTGGTTCTGTCGTTTGGAAACATCATCGTTGACATGGATCCGCGCAAAACCGAGCCCGATGTCGTCCTCAGGCCGGACATCGAAAGGGCCTTTGTATACGACACCTATCTGCTGATAACTGTCGATGGGACTCGTCGCTTGATCAGGGAACGTCAGGCTGGCAAATATCGAGAGGCCACGGGTTGGATCGCCGTTGCGATGGGTCAACTGCTGTTGGGCTATTACCCACCAGCCATGCTTGCTGCCACGTGATTTAAAGGGTTGTCCGGTTAGGCCCTGAGGGTTTCCATTGGTATCTTCGTACACATCATTTGCACTCGCAGAACTGTAGTAATAACCGAGACGATACTCTCCTGCCAACTTCTCGCTACCAAACTCTGGACTCCATACTGCCTCTACTGGCAATAGCATTCCTTGGGATCCACTTCCGCTTAGCTTGAAGCCGTTTCCGGTCTCCAGGTAGGACGGATTTTGCTCGAATGCACCAACCTGGAGTGCCACATCAGGATACACGTTGTACTTAAGCCGTAGGCCCCACTGACTCACAGGCCAGCTGTACCAGATATCTCCGACCACGTTGCCAATTGGAGAGCTACAGAACGAAAGACTCTGGAAGTCACAAGGAAAGCTGTTGAAGTCTTCCTGGATCCCCATGCGTCCAATTTTTACGTCCAATGCGTTGTCAAAAAACTTCTGGCGATACCACATCTGAGTGAGCCGCCAAGTTTGGCCACGCCCCCAAACCTCCTGCACCGAACTCAGCTGGCCGGTGCGAGGATCACTAATGCGATCATTAGACAAGTTGTTACCGTTTCGCTCGGTAATGGTCAATTTGAAATCAGCAGCATTCCAGCCAAATATCTTCTGCAGATCCAGGTGCGTACCGAGCGCCCATTGTGCGGTGTAACGTGCCGTATTGTCGTGGTTATAGCCACCATGCAGGTTGGATGCTGCCTCACCGGTGTAATCAAGAGTGAAGTCGTACCCCTTGTCGAGGAGCTGATTTCTCGTACCACCCCAATCTCCCGTTGCCCATTGGGATGCGGTAGCCGAGTTGATGATGCATGCAAAAATTCCCATGCCGAAAGGCAGTTGCCATTTCATGTTCATGTCGGTGAGCCCTTATTTTTATGATTTTCACGACACAGCACTCTCTGCCCGAACAGCTGCAACGCCGGCGCGCAGTTGCTTTAGGAGAGGTCATTTGATTCAGGTATTTGAAGCAGATGCTTCATCTGGTCGTATAGCCAGATGAGGCATGTGCGCTGTAGCGGTTCGGACGTCTAAATGCCCGCCAGGCAGAGATACTTGATCTCCAGATAGTCCTCGATACCGTATTTTGAGCCCTCGCGGCCGATACCGGATGCTTTGATACCTCCAAAGGGAGCTGCTTCGGAGCTGATGATTCCGGTGTTGACGCCAACTATTCCGTACTCCAAGTCCTCACCCACACGGAAGGCGCGACTTAGACTCGATGAATAGAAGTAGGCTGCGAGGCCGAATTCCGTATCATTTGCTCGACGGATGACATCAGCGTCTTCGAAGAAGCGGAACACTGGCGCCAGAGGGCCGAAAGTTTCCTCTTTCGAAACTCGTGCGCTGTCCGGGACATCTACCAGAACAGTAGGTTTGAAGAAGTTTCCGCCCAGCTGATGCGAGCCTCCCCCTGTTACGACGCGAGCACCTTTTTCTAGCGCATCGTCGATGTGCTCCTGCACCTTCGCGACTGCGTTGCCGTCGATCATCGGGCCAAGTACAACGCCGTCGCCGAAACCGTCGCCGATTTTCAAGTCATTCACTGCGGCAGCGAGTTTTCCAACGAAAGCCTCGTAAACCGAGTCATGGACATACAGTCGGTTGGTGCAAACGCACGTTTGGCCCGCGTTGCGGAACTTGGAAGCGATAGCCCCCTGTACCGCGGCATCCAGGTCGGCATCTTCAAACACGATAAAAGGGGCATTGCCTCCGAGTTCAAGTGACACCTTCTTAATGTCGTACGCACACTTGGCCATAAGCTCACGACCAATTTCCGTCGAGCCGGTGAACGAAATCTTGCGTACAGCAGAATTACTTGTCAGTTCTTCCGCGATCTCAGCGGCAGCCCCGGTAACCACGGACAAGACACCACGAGGTATGCCTGCGCGCTCAGCGAGTGCCACCAGTGCAAGCGCCGAGAAGGGGGTTTGAGAGGCCGGCTTGATTACCATTGTGCAGCCAGCGGCAAGTGCTGGGCCAGCTTTGCGGGTGATCATCGCGGACGGGAAGTTCCACGGAGTGATTGCTGCGCAAACGCCAATCGGTTGCTTAAGAACCATCAGTCGGCGATCGGTCTGCCCCGGAATGATGTCGCCGTAGATACGCTTGGCTTCTTCCGCATACCACTCGATATACGAAGCACCGAAAACAATCTCGCCTTGAGCTTCAGTCAGAGGTTTTCCTTGTTCAAGCGTCATTATCCGAGCTAAATCGAGCTGGTTTTCGATGATCAGTTCATACCACCGACGCAGCTTTGCAGAGCGCTCCTTCGCCGAAAGTTCACGCCATGCAGGCAGCGCGCGTTCAGCCGCCTCGACAGCGCGACGCGTTTCAACGCGGCCCATTTTAGGAACCTGTCCGATGATGGCGCTGGTGGATGGGTTAACGACAGTGATGTTGTTGCCACTGTCCGCATGACACCATTCACCATCGATGTAAGCGTGCTCCCGAAACAGTTCCGGATTTTTGAGTTCCACTACTTAATCTCCAATTTTCTACAGGCACAAAAACCTATCGGATCAGCGTACTGACCATGCAGGCCAGTACCTGATTACCTTTGATGGTCAGTGACGGCCTTGCTGTGCGTATTGGTTAGATGCTTTAACGGGTTTGAATTTGAAGCCGCGATAGTCTTCACGCTTCACGGAGTCTAGGATTTCCCTGAAGGCCCCGAGCCCACCCATGTAGAAATAAACGGAGTTGGGTTTACCCGGAATGTTCGCTCCGAAAATCCAGGAGTCGGTCTTGGCGAACAACGTCTGGTTGGCGATCTCGCTGCAGATCTCGCTCCATTCCTGTTCCTTGCCCTCGACTGGCTCTACGCACTCCAGCTCGTTTTCTTCCATGAATCCGATCAGATCTGAAACCCACTCCACTTCCGTTTCGATGGTTGGAGGAAGATTGGTGAAAGGGCCATTTGGGCCGAGAATCATGAACATGTTCGGGAAGTTGGAAGTGGCCACCGCCAGATAACTAGATGGGCCGTCTTTCCAATGATCCTTAATGCTTTGGCCGTCACGGCCACGGATGTCGATACGCTTGTAGTTGCCGTCGACGGCATCGAAGCCCGTGGCAAAAATCAGCACATCTAGCTCATGATCAACACCATCAGCGGTACGAATGCCTTTGCTGGTAATCTCATCAATGGGATTGGCTTTGACATCCACCAGCGAGACGTTTTCACGATTGAAGGTTGCATAGTAACCGCTGTCACACAGGGGACGCTTTGCATAGAGCTCGCGTGGCTGGAGCTTGCGCGCTGTTTCGGGATCCTTGACGATCTCCGCGATTTTGGAGCGAACGAAGTCTTGAGCTGCAATGTTGGCTTGTTCGTCGACAGCAATATCGCCGAATGTCTCAAACATGAAGCGGAACCCGCCACCGATGTCCCAAGCGCTCTGGAAGATTTTCTCACGCTCTTCGGCAGAAACGCTCATGGTTGGCAAGGCGCTTTCTTCAAAGCCCATGGCCAAGCGCGAATCTCTGACCTGCTTCCAGATAGCATCGTAATTACGTTTGACGCCATCGATCGCCTCACGGCTCAGCGGGCCATTTCCAACAGGCACGGTGTACTGTGCCGATCGCTGAAAAACAGTGAGGTGCCCGACTGTGGGCGCGATTGCGGTAATCACTTGGCAGCCTGTGGAGCCCGTGCCGATAACCCCTACACGCTTGCCTTCAAGAGCGGCATCTTCTGGCCAGTTTGCGGTGTGATACTTCTTTCCTTGGAACTGGTCGAGGCCTTTAATTTTAGGGATGTTAGTGGCCGAAAGCAGGCCAAGCGCAGTTACGAGGTACTTGGTGCTGTAGTGATGGCCGTCGTCGGTACTTACCAGCCAACGGCTGGTTTCCTCATCAAATTCTGCCGAGGAAATAGCAGTCTCGAGCTGGATGTCTTTGCCCAAATCATGTCGGTCGACGACATGGTTCATGTACGAGAGAATCTGCGGCTGGGTAAGGTAGCGAGTGGTGATATTCCACTCCTGGCACAGTTCGCGATCCCATGAGAAACAGTAGACAAATGACTCGCTATCCGAGAGCGCGCCTGGGTAACGATTCCAATACCATGTCCCCCCCACGCCGGCGGCCTTATCGAAAGCTCGCACTTTTAGACCCAATTCATCACGCAGCTTTTTCAGCATATATATCCCGCCGAAACCTGCACCGATGATGATCGCATCGTAGTGGATGGTATCGCTTCCAAGGGAGCGTTTTGCGAGAACGGAAGTTGTCATTATTGTCTCCTGATAGGTTGCCTCGATTCCTGGTGCTCTAAACGAGCTGGCAGGAAATTCAGGCAAGCAGATGCCCTTTATCTCGATTGAAGGACGAGAAAAATGCGTTTTACGAAAGAGGTGTTTGGGTGCTTTAGCAGATGATGGTTGCAACCATCATCTGCACTCTGCGTGGGGTTGCTCTACAGAGAGAAACCGCCATCTACAGCGATGGCCTGCCCGGTTACGTGAGGCGCACACGCGAGGTAAACCGCCAGCTGCCCCATGTCTTCAACTGTCTGAGCTTCTCCCTGCGGAAGCAGGGTTGACTGGTGACGTTCCCAAGATTGCTCTTCGGTCTCACCAGGATTGCTCCACCGCGCGGACAAACCCTGTTCACCCCGCCACATGCCTGTGCCGACCACGCCGGGGCACAGGGCATTGACCGTGATACCGTTGCGAGCAACCTCTTTGGCGAACGCATTGGTGAAGCCGATGACGGCGAACTTTGAGGCGCTGTAGTGGGCGAGATCAGGGAACCCGACTTTGCCAGCGATTGAGGCAATGTTAATGATGCGGCCGGCCTGTTGCTCAAGCATCAGGCGCACCTCCGCCTGGCAGCATAGGAAAACACCGCGGGCGTTGATATTCATGATGCGATCCCAGTCGCGTACGGCCAACTCCGCGACGCTGCCGATACTGACAACCCCAGCATTGTTAACCGCCACATCCAGACGTCCCAGTTGCGCCTTAACCTGAGACATCATCTCAGTCACGCTTTCAGGATTGGCCACATCGACCTGCAACGAGATTGCACGGCGCCCAAGCGCTTGAATTTTGGCCGCGGCTTCTTCTGCAATGCCGATGTCATAGTCAGCTACCGCAACATCAGCACCAGCGTTAGCCAGGCTCAATGCAATGCCTTGGCCGATGCCACGACCGGCCCCAGTCACCAAAGCGATTTTACCGGCCAGAGAAAAATCGAGAGAAGTCGTATGGCTCATGTGTTGCCTCTTCTTGTTGTTTGAGATGCGTTCACCTTGTGTGGGACGCTGAGATGAAGAGAGCAAGGCGGATGCTGGACGAGCCCCATGAAAGACAGGACACCGTTTCCCCTTTACGATAAGGGATAGGCAAACGGTTATGTTTATGACTAACAGCAACGATAAGAGTGGGGAGCTTTTGGGCCAGGAGCGGCGACGCCGCTGGAGCCCGGTGGTTCGCGAGAGCCTTGAGCCAGGGCAAAGTGTGTCGGTCGTCGCTCGGCGCAACGGCATCAATGCCAACCAATTATTCCTGTGGCGCAAGCTTTACCAGGACGGCAGTCTGTCGGCGGTCAGTGCTGGCGAAGCCGTGGTGCCTGCCTCCCAGCTGAGCGATGCGCTTAAGCAGATCCGTGAACTGCAACGGATGCTGGGCAAGAAAACAATGGAAGCAGAAATCCTCAAAGAGGCCGTAGAGATCGCCCGGTCGCGAAAATGGATTGCGCACTCACCCTTGTTGCCGGGGGACGACCAGTGAAGCTGGTCAGTAAATGTCTCGGTGTAGCGCGCTCGCAATTAACGGTTCGAATCAAGCAATCGGTATCGCCCAAAGTGCGGCGAAGCAGGCCTGTGAACGATGTAGAGCTGGTCGCTGAGATCCAGCAAGAGGTCAGCGAACTGCCCAGCTATGGATACCGCCGCGTCTGGGGGCTGCTGCGTCGTGCACGTGAAAAGCGGTCGCTGCCGGCGATCAACGTGAAACGTGTTTACCGGGTGATGCGTGACCACAACTTGCTGCTTGAACGCAGGATCAAACAACCCGGCGTGCCGCGTCGGCACGAAGGCCGTATTGCGGTGGAAACCAGCGATACACGTTGGTGCTCGGACGGTTTTGAGTTCCGATGCGAGGACGGCGCCAAACTGAGCGTGACCTTCGCCCTCGATTGCTGTGATCGCGAAGCCATCGGCTGGGTGGCAAGTCCGACCGGGTACAGCGGCGATGATATTCGCGACTTGATGTTGGAAAGCGTGGAGAAGCGTTTTGGTGATCAACTGCCCACCACGCCAGTGCAATGGCTGAGCGACAACGGCTCGGCGTACACCGCCGAACAGACACGCCTGTTTGCTCGACAGATCGGCTTGCAGCCGGTGACCACCCCGGTGCGCAGCCCGCAGAGCAACGGCATGGCCGAGAGCTTCGTGAAGACGATTAAACGAGATTACGTGGCGCACATGCCCAAGCCGGATCGAGAAACAGCGTTGCGTAACCTGGCAATTGCCTTCGAGCACTACAACGAGCAGCATCCACACAGCGCCTTGAATTATCGCTCACCGAGGGAGTTCAGGCGCTTGGCAGCTGCATCAATTTAACGGGGACTTGGTGTCCGGTTTGGTAGGGGCAAGTCCAGATGCCAAGTTTTTGGTTAATGCTTAACATATTGTTTTGTATAGTTTTTTGGTGGCGCACTGGCTCTTTCATAACTTCCGTATGGAGACATAATGTTCATAGGAGTCTGAGAGGCTCTGCGAAACTTGAGATGTTATGTCTCAGCACTATGGCCAAAATGGATAAGGCTTGTCGCAGCACCAGTATCAGCTTTTAATGAGACCACACAAAAATTATAATTTACCCGCGGAGGCCTTCATGCCCTCTAGCTACTCAAAGGCTCATGTCGACCATGTGAGTCGAGTTTTGCGTACTGCCGATCGGGCGCCCAGCTTGCCCGTACCCTTCGTCATCGTTGACTCGTGGCGACGATCGATGCAGAACTATCATCTGGATCCTGGATCATTGCAGGGGCCACGCATCCTTGAGTCATTCCAGTTAACTCAGCAGCGCCAACAAGTGGACGAGTTTTTGCTGATTGCGGGCGATGAAATGTCGAGGCTCCATGGCCGTGTCAGCGATGCCGACTATTGCGTAATGTTGACCGACACACAGGGATGCACCATCGACATGCGTGTGGAGTCCAGCATTCGAGGGGAATATCGGCGCTCGGGCATGGATCTTGGTACATGTTGGTCGGAAAGTGAGGAGGGCACCACCGGAGTGTGCTCTGTACTGATAAATCAGGAACCAGTGACTGTTCACAAGAATGAGCACTTTCGAGCAGCATTCATTGGCATCACCTGCTCGGCGGCACCCATTTTTTCACCCACCGGCGAGCTGATAGCAGTGATTGATGTTTCAGCGATGGGCACACCGGATGACCGCCGCAGCCAGCATCTGATCCGTCAGATGGTGATCCAAAGTGCCAAAGAAATTGAAAACGCATTTTTCATGTACAGCACTCAGGATCTTTGGGTTCTGAGAGCGCATGCTCTTGTCGGGTATGTAGACAGCCAGCCCGAGTTTCTTTTTGCTTGGGACAGTGATGGTGTGCTTCGAGCACTCAACCCAGCGGCTAAACGACTCCTTGTTCGACGACATGGAAAGCTTCCCCAAACTATATCGGAAGCCTTTCCATCGGTACGGCTCCCCTCATCGACCGACGATAGCTTGCACCACATCCCTTTCCTCGACCTATATGTGCGATTGAAAGCACCTCGCCGTCCAATGACTGTGAGTGTGCCAAACCGCCAGGATATCGATCAGCGCTTAGCCCATGCGCTGAGCCGAGCTGTTCGGGTTAAGGATCGAGGACTTCCAGTACTCATCCAAGGTGAAACTGGAGTCGGGAAGGACTATTTTGCCCGCCAATTACACGATGCAGGTGTTCGAAGAGACAAACCCTTTGTGGCCATCAATTGCGCCGCTATACCTGAGGGCTTGATAGAAAGTGAACTCTTCGGATACAGCGCGGGAGCGTTCACTGGAGCGTCTAGCAAGGGAGTACGTGGTCTGCTGCAGCAGGCTGACGGTGGGACAGTGTTCCTTGATGAAATTGGCGACATGCCACTTTCACTGCAGACTCGATTACTAAGAGTCCTGAGCGAAGGCGAGATTGCGCCGCTAGGCTCGGCGCGCAGGGAGTCTGTAGACATTCAAATCGTCTGCGCAAGCCATCGTGACCTTTCAAAATTGGTGGCTGCCGGTACGTTTCGCGAAGACCTTTACTTTCGTTTGAATGGAGCGCGGTTCGACCTTCCTCCATTGCGCGAAAGGAGCGATAAGCTGTCCATTATTACCAAATTACTGGATGAAGAGTCGGAGCATGCAGGGGTTAATTACAGTCTTAGCGATGCAGCGCTAGAAATGCTGCTCAACTACGATTGGCCCGGAAACGTACGCCAGCTCCATCATGTTTTGAAGTATGCCTGTGCTATCGCCGATGAGACGCTCATAGGGGCAGCTGATCTACCTGAATTACCAGGTGTAGCCATCCCTTCTCTTGCTCAGGAGACCTCTAGTGGTGACCCTGAGCGACAGATTTTATTCGACGCTTTGGTACGCAATCGATGGAAGCCTTTGTTGGCGGCTCAGGAGCTGGGAATCTCTCGTGCGACCCTGTACCGACGAGTGAACCATTACGGTATCAAAATGCCTGGAAAGGGATCGTATGTATGACCCACGCTTGCAGCCGTCGATCAAACTGCGCCTCTAGTTGAACCGCTCGGCTTTCGACTGGGTCGAGCTTTCGAAACGACCTGTTGTAAGTCATGCGCCAAACCAGGCATTTATCCGAAACTGTCAGTTGATTAGAGTTCATGTTTGTCCTTGCTTATGCTAAGGGCGCCTACAAGAAGTGGTGATGAATACCCTTCTTTCGATGGAGAAATGAATGAACATTCAGCTGGATACAAAGCGAGCTCTTGTGACTGCGTCTACTGGTGGAATCGGCTTTGCCACCGCGAAAGGACTGGCGCAGGCGGGTGCTCATGTTGTCATCAATGGTCGCAGCGAAGAATCGGTGAAGGCGGCCCTTTTGCGGTTATTAACTGAAGTGCCTGAAGCGATGGTCAGTGGCGTAGCAGCAGACCTAAGCACAAAAGGGGGAGTTGAGACTGTTCTGAGCGAAGTGAAGTCCGTGGACATCTTGGTCAATAACGCAGGTATCTACGGCCCTCAAGATTTTTTCGACACCAGCGATGACGTTTGGGATGACTATTGGCAAACCAACGTTATGTCAGGCGTACGGCTGAGCCGCGCTCTGCTTCCTTCCATGGTTGAAAAAGGCTGGGGGCGCGTAGTATTTATCGCGTCTGAGTCGGCACGAAACATACCTGCCGACATGATTCATTACGGCGTTTCCAAAACGGCACAACTGGCATTGGCGCGCGGTCTGGCCAAGCGAGTAGCGGGCAGTGGCGTGACGGTAAACAGTGTATTGCCCGGGCCAACGCTGTCCGATGGCGTTGCGCAGATGATGCAGGAAGAGGTGGCGCGCACGGGCAAAGCATTGGAGTCAGTCGTCAAGGATTTCGTGATGGAGCATCGACCCAGCTCGATTATCCAGCGTGCAGCCACCGTCGATGAGGTGGCCAATATGATCGTCTACGTATGTTCGCCTCAAGCCTCTGCAACAACAGGCGCGGCGCTCCGGGTCGACGGTGGTGTAGTAGATGATATTGTCTAACCGACCCGACAATCTTTCTTGAATGATCGATGCATTCGAATCCAAAACGGTAGAGGCGGTCTGGCTTAGCGGCGACCGCTTCTAGCTATCAGTCTTCGGCGATTTGCGAGCGACGTAGATATTCAAACCGATGCAGCACCGCCAGCCGACAGCAATATCAACCTAGACATACCATCAGTGAAGATCGCAGCATCGGAGCTGGCTAGCATCGTGCCGAAAACTGTCACGCCTATGAAGTCGCCAAGCTGTCTGAAAGATGCCAGCAGATCCTAGGCAATCCCCGCATCATGCTTTGATACCGAATAAAGCACGTAATTGGTATGGAAGGTACTCCCAGACTCGGTGCTGAACTCCGCCAGGGGATGTATCAGAGCGGCAAGGCGTATCGCACTGCTGATTTGCCAAGGTACATCGCGAGGAGAGGCGGGCGCGAACCGCATGATCAATCTGATGCAATGATCCCGACTGGCACGCCAATGAACTGCAATAGGCCACGACAACCTGCAACTAAGCTGCCGTGACGGCTAGTGAACAAATCCGTAGGCTTGACCAGTGTGTTTGCACTCAAACAAGCTCGAGAACGTCATGGACGGCTTTGCGTGGTTTTTGAGGCCAGTTAGCTGTCCCTGGATAGCCTACGGTGACAAGCATTACTGGTACTTCACTCGCAGCCAGATTGAATGCTTCAGATACGGCTGCAGCGTCAAAACCTATCATGGGCGTTGAGGCCAAACCTTGACCTTTTGCCGCCAGCATCAATGTCATAGCGGCCAAAGAGCCGGAACGGATAGCTTCGTCTCGCTGCAATTGAGGATTGTCCTTGTACATCCCGTTCGCTGCACCAACCCACATGTCGTAAATCGCCTCATCAATAATCCCTTTGTCCAGTGTTGGCTTCAACGAAGACGGCAGCGACTCATGCGGGTTCAGTGTCCCGCAGACAATGAACGTCACTGCGGCATCCATCACTTTCTGCTGGCTATAAGCAAGCGGCAACAGCCGTGCTTTGGCTTCGGAGCTACGCACTGCGATGAAACGCCAGTTCTGAAGATTGAATGCCGAAGGTGCGTGAGTCGCGAGGTCGGTCAGATTTGAAATCTCCTGGTCGCTCAATGTGCGCTCGGAGTCGTAGTTGTTAGCAGAAATACGCGATTTGATGATTTCAATAATAGTGGACATGTTTATCTCTAAGTACGTAGCGATGCAGTTAACGACTGAAGCCGTCGAAAGGTGTCATATAAACTGCGCCAAACGGGTCGAGTCGCTTGCGAATTTCTGCATCTGGTGTGCCGTATACGACCAGGCCGGTAACTTGACAAAGCTGGAGAAAGCGCTCTCCGAACGGTGCAAACGTTAAATCGACATGGCTTACAACAGCGTCTGCGTTATAGCGCTCAAGAATGTGGACGGTGTTGGCGTCCTCATTGACGCTGTACTCATAAACTAGAGTGCCTGGTTCTTCTCTAGTCGCTGCGACGATTTTCGAGATCAGTGCTTTGAATTCCTGAAATTCTTCAGGTTTAACGGCCAGGGTGAAGAGACAGGATATGAACTGGTGCATAGATGCGTAATCCATCGAGGGCATTGTTGAGCCCATTGAGAGGGTGCATCGCTAGCAACGCCGATGCACTCGTTTTGGTGTCACATTTAGGCTTTTTCTGGAGCTTCACCGAACAATTTGCCAGCACCTGCCCAATCCGAGGGCGCGACATCGTCAAAAATGACGTAGATGTATTCGGCGGGTGTGCCGGTGTTTTTGACGATGCTCTCAGTGATCTCTGCCGCAACAGTAGCCTTTTGAGCGTGCTCTTTACCTTCGAACCAGCTAACGCGTACAACGGGCATGATGTAATCCTCTGAATGAATGATTTTCGGCGTAGGAGTACCTTGGCGCGTGACTGTCTTCATCGGCGGCCGGAGGCACCTAATGAGGAGGGGGACGGCTTCGTACCCCCGCAAGCTCCAACCGATATGCGAATGCTAATGTAGATTCATGTGGTGATAAACGAACTAAAACTATAATCTGGGTAGACATTATATCTACTTGAGATTTTCGAGAATGATTCCCGCCGACTCTTTACAAGGCGTCATCACATTTGTAGTGGCGGCCCGTTCAAGCACTTTTACCGAAGCGGCTGATCGACTCGGTGTTTCCAAATCAGCGGTAGGAAAATCTATTGCTCGCCTAGAGGAGCGATTGGGGGCTCAGCTTTTCCATCGGACGACGCGCCGGATTTCGTTGACGGCTGACGGAGACGCTTATTACGAGGCCTGCTCCTCAGCTCTTGACGATATTGGAACAGCAGAAAGCGGGTTAGGCCCTGGCAGTCGAGAACCGTCGGGCCGCTTGAGGGTGGATATGCCAGTGGCATTCGGTCGTCGAGTTGTCGCCCCATTACTATTTGAAATCGCCAATAAATATCCCGCTTTGCAGCTCAACATCACGTTTTCCGATAACCTGGTAGATCCAATAGAAGAGGGCATTGACTTGTTGGTGCGCTTTGGAGAGCTTAAAGACACCAGTGGGTTAGTTGCGCGCCGATTGGCACGGCAAAGCTGGGCCATCTGTGCAGCGCCAGCCTATCTCGCTCGATTCGGCACGCCAGAAACGCTGGACGAATTGAAAGACCATCACTGTATCGTTGGTTACAGGCGGGGGCAGCCGTTGTCCTGGCGAGTTAAACGGGGCGCTAAAAGCGTGCGTTATGCGCCGCCCACAAGCCATCAGATAGGAGACGGCGAGGCAATGATTCTGGCTGCAGTTGCGGGTGTAGGCTTATGCCAGATGCCACGCTGTCTCTTCAGGGAGGATATTGAGGCCGGGCGGCTGGTCGAGGTGCTGGAATCATATGAGCCCGAGCAAGTCGAGGTGCATGCCGTTTGGCCGAAGGTTTCTCATTTACGGCCTAAAATTAGGTATGTCGTAGATGAGCTGGTAAAACTCTGTGAACACTGGCAGTAGTGTGTGAAGCTTGCAGAGCGTGCTCATCCTAGAGGCAAGGGCCGGTCGGCCCTATTTCTTGTGTATGGAGCGAGAAGAAGGGGCATGGAGGGCTCTTTTCCCCATCTTTTACTGCACGGTCGAATAACTAAACAGCTTTGATGTGTTTTTTTCCCGATACTGCTTTGGCGTCATAGCTAACTTTTCTTGAAACAACCTTGTCATGTGACTTTGATCCGAAAATCCGCAGTCCATTGCGACAGCTTTCAATGGGACATCGCGCAATGTCGAAAGGAGCTGTTCAGCTTTTTTTAGACGGCGCGCTTGGACATACTGGTGTGGCGAAACTCCAAACGCCGAGCCAAATACACGAACAAAATATGAAGGGCTAAGATCGACGATCATCGCCATGTCTTTGACTGAAATAGGGCAGGAGAGGTGTGTATCAATATAATCCTGAAGCTGGCTTTGCTTCAACCTTGATAAGCGAGACACCTGATCACTGTCTTTGATATCGCATCGCACATACTGCCGAATCAAATGGATGCATATCTGGATTTCGAGTGTCTGTGTAAAGATGCTACTGCCTGGCTCTTCACTCAGGCACTCCATCTCGTAAGCAGCCAAGAGTTTGGAGAGTTTCGCGTCATTGACAATGGGGAAATGATCTACAAAAACGCCCTCAATATCCTTCTGAAAAACTTCGTTAGCAACTTTCCCCATCATTTCCTGCGATATATATATGTGACTGACCTCGATGTCGTTCATCCAGTACCATCTTGAAGATTCACCACGCGTCAAGATGGTTACATCGTCGCTTCCGACCGACCACTTCTGCCATTTCTCGCCATCATGAAAACCAAGGTTGGATGTCCCTGTTTTCCATCTCACCAACTCGTAATCCCGCATGCAAGGGATGCTGACTTCAGTTTTGTCAAAGCGATACCCTCGGAGCGACATGCCACCACTGGGCGCCGTGTCTACGGTTCCGCTTATCGTGACTTTTCCAGGAATTACGTCCAGCATATTTTCTGGCGTTAAAAGGTTGGCGCTCATCACAACTCCCTTCTTTGTATTTGTAGTGGAGTTTTTTGCAGCAATTGAAAGCATCTGGTGCTAACGATATTTCGTTATCACGCCACATGAAATTATCACATTCTTAATGCTCACACGCAAAACCGGCTCGCCATCGATCGGAGGAAATCCTACCGATCGGCTGGCAAGCCGTTGCGTGAACATCTATACGCCCTTACTCAGCTTGGGTTTTGAAGTCCTCAGGCCCAGTTGGTTGGGGGCGCCACCGACGTAAGTCTGTTTTGCGCTCATAGGCCTGCGCCGAGGGGTAGGTCACCAGTTCAATCGTGCTCCCCCAAGGCGTCCGGGTGTACACATATCGGTTTCCGTTTCCGGCATCCCCGCCCGGTAGGACACCTGGTCGACTAAGCAGAATGCCTCCAGCTTTCTCCAGACGATCAGCCGCGGCATCAATGTCGTCAACATAGATGCAAATGTGCTGGATACCAAAGTCGCTAGGTACGACGGGCTGCGCCTGCTTTACACCAGAATAAGTGAACAGTTCAAGGTTGGGGCCATTACCGAGCCTAAGCATGCGAATTACGTTGATCACAGCACCTGGCGCAATACCAAGGCCCGCTTCGACTTCTGGGCCTCCCAAAGGCTCATCAAGCATGTCGTAGAGCTTCTCAGCCCCAAAGGCCTCTACGAAAAATCGGGTAGCTTGCTCCATGTCGGGAACGGTGATACCAACGTGTTCGATCGCGCGTACGTTCATAGTGCTTCTCCGATTTTGGATGCAGCCCAGAAACCGGACTGAGTGGCTTCATACATCCGCCCTCCATGGGCTCTGGTGCCGATGCTTTGAACACTATGATCATTTACAAGCTCTGATTTGACGGTAGAGGCAATTCGGGTCGTCGCCATCACGATTGTTCCGTCAACGGGTTGAACACCAGATGTCTTCATCGATACACCTTGAGCTTTCAGCAGCTCGGTTAGGTGTCCACGTTGCATGTCATTTGTGTCGACACCAACATCCTGCGCTGGGGAGACTAGGCTCACTTTTTTTCCGTTTTCAGCTAGCCAAAGGGCAGCGAACATTGCGCTCTCAGTTTCACCGAAAACGGTGATCTCGGCCGCTTCGGGAAGCTGTTGATTAGCCAGCATGTCTACTACGTCTAGGCCCTGCTCCTGGGGTACAGTGCCAGTGGCGAGGAGGACGGTATCCCACGAGGTCAGGTCGATTTCATCTACTTCGGTATTGAGTTGGACGGAAACCCCCACTCGCTCAAGCTCACTCTCGTAGAACCTGATCATGTTCGTCACTTCCATGTGAAGAGGGCTCGCGGCGGCCCAAGCATGGAGCTGACCACCAATGCGGTCGTGACGCTCAATCAATAGTACAGTGTGTCCTCGTTCTGCGGCCAGTACCGCGGCTTCGCATCCGGAAGGCCCTGCGCCAACCACCAGGACACGATGCTTTCTAGAGGCGAGTCGGCGAGCCTGCTCTGCCCGGCGTTCTTGACCAAGGGCGGGATTTATCACGCACTGAGTACCCTTACCGTTGAACATCCAACGCGATATACACTCATTGACGGCGAGACAACGGCGAACACTTTGCGGTTCTCCGCGGCGGGTTTTTGCAACCGTGTCGGGATCGGCAAGTCCCGAGCGACCCAAAGCAACAAAGTCGAGCTCACCGTTAGATACCGCTTCAGCCATCTCTTCAAAGAGCCAGGTGAGTCTCCCAACACCGATGACAGGGATGGACACCCGTTTTTTGACTGCTTTGGCGTAGTTAACCAATGATCCAGGTGCCCCCATCGGTAGCAATATCATTGCCGTGTCGTAGTTCCCCGCACTCACATCCAGTGCGTCGACGTATGGCTCAAGCATCTCGCAGAATGCCAAACCATCCTCCAATGAAAGGCCGCCTTCGTAAGGCTCGGTAACGCTAAGGCGGTACAAGAGAGGAAAATCTGGGCCGATTTGCTTTCGAACTCCACGTACCACTTCGAGGGCGAAGCGGGCACGATTCTCCAGCGATCCGCCCCATTGGTCGGTACGTTTGTTGGTATATGGGGAGAGGAATTGGCCTAGCAAATAGCCGTGAGCACCGTGTAGTTCTACCGCATCAAAACCGGCGGCCACTGCACGTCGGGCACCTTGAACGTATTTGTCGATCAACCCCGGGATTTCATGTTCCTCGATCGCTCGTGGCGGGGTGCCAAAAGCGCTGGTGATACCTGCCGTCGGCGCGAGCGGCGGCTCGTTTCGTTCCGTATTGCCTTGGGAGTTCTGGCGGCCGGTATGGTGCAACTGCACGGCGATTTTCGCGCCTTCGCCATGGACAGCATCAGTCAGATTGCTCAGACCACCAATGAACCTGTCGTGGTCAATTCGGATTGGATGCCCGACCGTACGTCCCACCTCCCAATCGATAGAAGTGTTCTCGGTAATGATAAGTCCAACTCCGCCACGGGCTCGGGCCCGATGGTACTCGATCAGCTTATCGTCAACCTCGCCAAAGGTGCTGGCGAACTGGGTAAAAATCGGCGCCTGTACGAAGCGATTTCGCAATTGCATGCTGCCAATCCGACCCGGCTGGAATAGCGCTGCGCTGGGGCCGTCAGAGGTGACCAGATTGGGAATTTTGGGGGATGTCATGCCTATCTCCTCAGTCTTTATTCTTGTTTTGAGGTTCGATCATGGAGCGTACCCGGGCGTGGGTATTGAATATTCATGCTGAGGTATTGAAGGAATCTGCGGTCGCTAGCTTTCAATGGAAAGGGTAGTGGCTTGAACTGTCGGTGTTGCAGAGATGCATGTTCCAAAGTTCGCATGACAGATCCGGCGGCACTCATCGACCGATGTATACAAACTCCCGGTGACCGCAGCTCCTATGGATGCAATGTTGGGCGAGGGCAATGGGCAAATCTGATCGTCCGGAACAGGCCGCCGCCGAGATCGTCGTATTCGGTGACCGAGGCATGCAGAACGAGTGGCCAGGCTTTTTTTTCGCTAGCCGACAAGCCGAGGGGGGAGGCGAGCATCTGAGGCGGCGGTTTGAGTAGGCTTCGTGTCGTACGAAATGTAGTTTTACATCGGCGTCGGTGTACCCGAAGCCATCCAACGCATTGGCATTATGAGAGGTTTCAAATTGGCAGTCGGGATCAACAGGGACGAAGAGGCGCAGATCCTCAAGATGACCGTTTATGCAAAGTGCCGAAGCCTGGATAACGCACCAGGCTTCGGCATTTTTGGGGCTTCAGCTTTAAGCCTTTACCGAGGACTTTGCTGCGAACGCTCCATCACCCAGCAATGCAACAACCAGCGCGGTTACGCAAAGGAAGATTGGATATTCCCATCCGCCGTTTGCATTAGTGAAGCTCCAGCCGTTGCCGAAGTGCACTGTCGAAGCGACGAACAATTGAACAACTGCGATAGCTGCAATCCAGCGGGCGTAGACCCCAAAAACTAAAAACAGACCGCCGACGACTTCGAACGCAATGACAGGGTAGGCGAGGAAGCCAGGAAACCCAATAGACTCGAAAAAGCCGGCAGTGCCTGCAGGGGTGAACACAAACAGCTTAGTCAGACCGTGAGCCAAGAACATAATGCCTAGCGCCAGTCGCATAGCAAATGCAGCATAAGGCGCGGTACGTGAATCAATCATTGCGAGATTTCCTTTTTGTTTAGTTAGAAAGTGACAGCGTTTTGGTTAGCCAGCGCGAAAAGTCAGCCAACTCTTCCGCTATGATTTCGTGGGCCATGTTGTAAAAGTGCGTTTCGTGGGCGACTCCAATACGCTTCAGCCAGGCGTCTGCCTCATGTGCCCAGTCGATCGGCAAAACATTGTCCTTCTGACCGTGGGCAATGAATGCGGATACTGATTTCAGGCGTTCTGGTGCAGCGATTCGGGAGTCGATCTCACGCAGCATCCGTCCGCTCAAGAGTGCGAACCCATATACCAATTCTGGCTCGGTTACGCCGACACTTGAGCTCATAATTCCGCCCTGACTGAATCCAGCGATCACCGTAGGTAGCTTCGGCAGCGCCTCGATGAAACGAATCAATTGTTGTCTACTCGACTCGGCTTGATCCTGATTGAACGATGGGCCGTTGCTGGTGAAGTTGACTTGGTACCAGGCGAATCCCTGAGGGCCAACCTGCAAAGGGCCACGCAGCAAAAAAACTTCCAAGTCGTCAGGCAGCGATGCAGCCAAAGACGCCAGATTGGCTTCGTTAGAACCTACCCCGTGCAGCAGTAACAAGCGGGCTTTTGGACTTGAGGAACTGCAAGCTTTTCGGAAGAAAATGCCTGACTCTGGCTCCCGTGCCGGATCAGAAAAACTATTTTGGTTCAACATGTTAAGCAACACCTTGGATGGGTTGATCGTTCTCTAGCCCACGACTATCTGCCGAGGTAAAAAGGTAACTGTCCATTGCTAGCACGCCATAGGTCACGCCGCCATCAAGCACGCGCGTTTTGTAAGCTGCGCCGGCTGCACCTAGAGCAATGAAAAGAGGTAAAAAATGCTCATCGGTCGGATGGGCTCGTTCAGCTGACGGCGCGTGCTGCTGGTAATCCAACAGATGTTCTATGTTCCCAGCCTTGAGTGCTTGGGCCGTCCAGGAAGCGAAATTCTTTACGTATTCTGCCCCATGGGTGGCATTACCTCGGAACTCATACAAGTTATGTGTAAGGCTTCCCGAAGCCACTATGAGGACATTCATGTCGCGCAAAGGCTTCAGCGCTTCCCCCAGCTTCCAGGCTTGACGCGTATCGAGAGTCGAAGGCATCGATACCTGAACAACCGGGATGTCCGCAGTGGGTGCCAGATACAAAAGCGGTACCCAAGCGCCATGATCAAGACCTCTATTAGGGTCGAGCCGAGACTTCCAGCCAGCCGTCTGCAGCATATTGACGATATGTTCTGCCAGTACAGGTGCGCCCGGTGCTGGATACTGCAATTTGTACAGCGCCTCGGGAAAGCCTCCAAAATCGTGAATAGTTTTAGGCGCGGTGCTCGCTGTCACGCTGACTTCGCCGCGCGTCATCCAGTGTGGAGACAGGATGACGATGGCATCAGGTTTCGGCAGTTCGCGACCGAGCTCGGCCAGCCGCTGACCAGCCAAGCCGGGCTCTATTGCGAACATTGGAGCACCATGTGATACGAACAACAGTGGGAATGAGGTGGCCATGGTGAATGCTCCGATGAAAATTACTTGTTCAGCCAGAAGGGGGCTATAGACGTGCCCAAACCTGCGCCATACCCGAGATAGATATTTAGACCAGCCAATGGCTCGAGGTAGCGCGCATTGACCAATCCGCCAGCATCTACGGTGTTCCAGCCCATACTCTGTGCGAGTGATACCGCAGTCTGTTTGGCGCGCTCGTTGTCTGCGGCTACAAAAACGCTTCCACGTTGTTCATTCTCGAATTTCGGGCCATCTACCAGAACCTGTGCAAACAAGGTGTTGAACGCTTTGACAATGTGAACCTGCGGCAACGCCTTAGCGATTTCTTCCGCAGCACTGGTGTCATGGCCCATCGTCAAGGACATGTAGTCAGCGCTGAGCGGGTTGGTGATATCGATCACTATCTTGCCGCCCAGATCTCCTAGGCTTTGCAGCGCAGGCACGGCATCTACGTAACCGGTAGCAATGACAACAACCTCGCTGTCTGCAAGCGCTTCAGCCGCTCCGTGTGCGCTGACATTTGGATACTGGTCGGCCAAAGCTTCTGCTTTGAGGATGTCGCGACCGGTGACGCGAACACTGTGGCCAGCAGCCGAAAGTTGTTTGGCAAAACCCGAACCCATATTGCCGGTACCAATTACTGTGATTTTCATAGCTACCTCATTCGGTTGAGTTTCCTTGATGGGCTCATTCTATAGGTGTCAAAAATGAGATAAATAAGGCCTAATGAAACATATAGTTCCTTTAAGTGAGACAGTTATGGATCGAGCACTTGAAATGCAGGTGTTTTGCACCGTCGTGGACAGGGGAAGTTTTATCGGCGCGGCAGATTCACTGGAGATGTCGAAAGCGGCCATCTCCAGATACGTAAGCGGTTTGGAAGATCGGCTCGGCGTGCGCCTACTGCACCGTACAACGCGACGGTTGTCCCTAACGGAGGAAGGGCGTCAGTTCTATGACCAAGCCCGCGAAGTATTGGTAATGATGGATGCAGCTGAAGAATCTGTTTCTTCTGCCGCGCCAGAACCTAGCGGGGTGCTTCGCGTCAACGCCCCAGTGAGCTTCGGTGTATTGCACCTTGCCCCCGTCTGGTCAGACTTCATGAAGGCTTATCCTAAGGTGGAGTTGGATATCAGCTTGAATGACCGGATCGTGGATCTTGTAGAGGAGGGGTTTGACGCTGCAGTACGCATCGCACGACTGGAGAACTCCTCCCTAATTGGGCGTCGCCTGGCGAGTACTCGAATGTGCCTATGTGCAGCGCCGTCCTATCTCGATAAGTACGAGCCGTTGACCGCACTCGCCGATCTAACAGCCCACGGAGTTATCGCGTACACGAACTTTGCTAGTAGGAACGAGTGGCAATTCAAAGGGCCGAATGGCAACGAAAGTGTCATCACTCGCTCGGTATTGCGCTGCAACAATGGCGATACCTGCCGCAGCATAGCAATAGCGGGCGGAGGTATCTCTTTACAGCCAAGCTTCATGGTGGCCGAAGATCTTCGCCGCGGGGATCTGGTAGAAATTCTGACTGAGTATCAGTCGGTCGAACTAGGTATCTATGCTGTATACCCAACCCGAAAACATCTTGCCCCTAAGGTGCGGGTGCTCATCAATTTCCTAGCGGAACATTTTGCTCAGCCAAAATGGGAGGAATGATGAGCACCTTCCAGATAAAAAAGCCGGTTGATCGAAAGTGAGTATCAGCCGTCTGAGAAAGCAGAGCGCCAACGTGCCGAGTCTCAAGTCCGCTCGAGGAAAGCGTGTAGATCGGAGGCAAACTTCAGGGGATTTTTGAACGCCAGAAAGTGGTCACCCTGATCGGCCTTGGAGTAGACATGCAGCACCGAATCATTGATTACTGCATTCATCCAGTGTTGACTTTCTAGCCAATCACTGTAATCCCCAGTAAAAATAGCTGTTGGCACGTCTATTTTTGATTGGATGACGTCTCGCCAATCATTGGTCGCGTGATCAAAAAGAACCAAGCCTGTAAATGCCATGTCATCCTCGACCACCGACTGAACGAGGCTTATCACGTTATGGAAGTAGGGGGAATCCAGAGCCATTGCGCGCTCTACGACTCTGCTGGCAGAAATCAGCGTGTTTGTCGGGGACATATTGACGTATGAAGCAATCATTCTCTCTGGCGATGTCGTAAACGCCCCTGACTCAAGCCGTTCCTGCTCTGTCCAGTCCGCATGGCAGTAAATCGATGGAGCTTGGTCAATGATGCTTAGCGTACGAATGCCTGTCGTTCCGAACAGGTCGATAAAGGCCCACATTACGGATGCCCCCATAGACCAACCACAATAATCCGCTTCGTCCAGCTCAAGATGATCAGCTAGCTCCTTTACATCTTGGGCGTAGCGTGAAATCCGGTTACCAAATTTCACCCGCTGCGACAGTCCCTGATTGCGAACATCAAGAACGTACACGTGATAGTGCTTGCTCAAGATGTGCATCAGATGAAAATACATGGCGCCATTTGCCGACCAGCCGGGGATGAAAATCAGTGGTCTGCCGGCACCGGCCTCCCAATAGCAGAGGTTGACATTGTCACTGGTGGAAAAGCTGCTCACTTTAAGCCCATCAAAATCAGAAACCTTGCAGGCCTGACCGATGATTTCGTGTGGGAAGTAGAAGTCCTCGCCAAGCAAGGTAAGGAGCGTTTGGTCGTTCAGTGGGTAATCCAAGACAAAGCACCTGCAGGTGTGGAGTTTATTGATGAAAGATAAGAGTTGAAACGCCATGAGATAAATACTCAAAATGACGCTACATTCGAAACGGAACATAGTTAATGGATCGACTGAGCAGTATGGCGGCGTTCGTGAAAGCGGTCGAAATGGGTTCGTTCAGTGCTGCGGGCGACGCCATGCAGATGTCTGCTCAACTAATCGGCAAGCATGTAAATCATTTGGAGCAGCGTCTGGGTGTACGGCTGCTAAACAGAACCACGCGGCGCCAGAGTCTGACTGATTTCGGGCGGGAGTTTTACGAGCGCTGTAAAGTCATACTGACAGAGGTGGAAACGGCTGAAAACCTGGCTGCTGAAACCCAATCCCTGCCGAGTGGGCGCTTAAGAATTAATGCCCCTGTCAGTTTCGGGATGCAGTCATTGGCGCCTCGACTTCCTGAGTTCATGCAAGCGAATCCGATGATCAGCGTTGAGCTGACATTAGCGAATCGAGCTGTTGACCTTATCGACGAGGGATTCGACGTAGTATTTAGGGTGGGACAGCTCTCCGACAGCGGCTTGATCGCTCGCCCGCTGGCACCCTATAGGCTCATATTGTGCGCCGCACCTTCCTACCTGAAAAACAAACCCGCGCTCAGAACTCCATGGGATCTTCAGAATCATGAATGTTTGGGTTTCTCGCATACTGAATTGCGTACGCATTGGACGTTCGACGGGCCAGAGGGCAGGGTTGCTGTTCCTGTCAGCGGCCGATACATGGCTGATCATGGAGAGCCATTGCTTTGCGCGGCAGTGGCAGGGCTGGGTGTCATGCTCCAACCGATTGAACTCGTCTTTGAATCACTGCAGCAAGGTACATTAGTGCCACTGTTACCAGACTATCCGGTTCCAAGTCGTGCACTGCATGTGCTGTATGCACCTGATCGTCGAATTACGCCAAAACTGCGTACCTTTTTGGACTTCGCCACGACGGCATTTGGCGCCGGCGTGGAAAAAACTCAAAACAAATAACGCATGCCGTCATGGCATTGGGCATTGGCGGCGTAGCTGCTGTACGGGGTACAACCGTTCTTGCTGACTCGTATTGAAACGCCCTCAAGAATAGGAGCGGTGAGGCGGCGATTAGCATTCGCCGCATCTCCATTTGTCAGTCGCTAAAGAGATCGAACATCAACTGTCGAAACCACTTGTTTGCTGGGTCGCGGTTATATCTCGCATGCCAGAACAGATTGATGGCGATTTCCGGCAGTGGAATTGGCACAGGCATTGTGGTTAGACCGAAGGGGGCAGCGCAACTGGCTGCGAAACGTTCTGGCACCGTCGCGATCAGATCAGTGTTTTGAAGAATGTAGCCCACAGCGACAAAGTGCGGCACCTCTAGCTTGATGTCTCGATTCAATCCTGCTCGCTGCATATATGCATCTATCTCACCATGCCCAGTATTAGCTGCGGCAATCCTTACGTGCCCGTACTCACAAAAACTTTCCAGGCTCATCGGTTGCAAAGTCAGGGGGTGATCTTTGCGGCACAAGCAGACATATCGATGGTGGAACAGGCGTCGCTGATAAAAGCCTGCTTGCAGACCAGGCAAAAGCCCGACCGCCAAGTCGATCTCTCCTTCAGCCAAGCTTTGTGAAAGGCCGGCATGATTGCGGATTGTTACTACCGATATACCGGGCGCTTGCTCAAGCAAAGCGGCTATCAGGCGGGGCATGAAATAGATTTCGCCGATATCGGTCATTGCAACCATGAAGCGTCTGTGGCTGGTTGCGGGGTCAAAATCGTCGCTTCTATTTAGTGCTCCGACAAGCGTTCCAATCGCTTGAGACACCGGATCAGCGAGCTGCTCTGCATACGGCGTCGGCTCCATTCCATTACTTGTTCGCACAAAAAGATCGTCTTTAAGCGTTGTGCGAAGACGCTTTAGTGCGTTGCTCACTGCAGGCTGCGTTAGCCCTAAGTTATCGGCCGCTTGGGAGACACTGCCGTCGATGAGCAATTGATGAAAGACCACCAGCAAATTGAGGTCAATTTCTCGTAAATGCATGACTGCTTTCTCGTTGAGGCTAAGGTTGCCGCCTGTATTCAGACTGGTGATACAGTCTATTGGGTCTGGGCTATTTATCAATAGTGGGCATCATCCCATTATTGGGGCATACACAAAAACAACATAAGGTTTTGTCCCATGAACAGTCTGAAATCTGCTTTGCAAGTCGGTATTGTCGGTGGAGGAATTGCCGGTGTGGCGTTGGCACTGGATCTGTGTCGTCACAGCCACCTGAGTGTGCAGCTATTTGAATCTGCTCCTGCATTCGGAGAGGTGGGTGCTGGTGTTTCCTTTGGAGCCAACGCTGTCCGTGCTATTGAGGGGCTTGGAATCGGCCCTGCATATCATCAGATCGCTGACCGTACGCAGGAGCCTTGGCAAGATATTTGGTTCGAATGGCGACGCGGTGAAGATGCTGGCTATCTTGGGTCAAGCATTGCCGAAGGTGTAGGTCAGTCGTCGGTACACCGAGCTGACTTCCTGGATGTCCTTGCGCAACAGCTGCCCGCCGGCATTGCTCAGTTTAATAAACGAGCTGTCAGCGTCGAACAACTGGGACAACGCACAAAAGTCACGTTTACAGACGGCACGCATCACGAGTGTGATGTGCTCATTGCTGCTGACGGCATTAAATCATCTATTCGTGACCACGTTCTAAAGGGTATTGGCGCGCCGCTTGTGGCCCCTCGCTTCAGTGGCACCAGCGCTTACCGAGGCATGATTGATAGCGAAAAACTGCGCGCTGCCTATCGTGCACAAGGTGTTGATGAGCACCTGGTCAACGTACCTCAAATGTATCTGGGGCTTGATACCCATATTCTGACTTTCCCCGTTAAGCAGGGGAGGCTGATCAACGTAGTTGCATTCGTTTCTGATCGCAGCAAGCCCAATCCAACCTGGCCCGCAGACGCGCCGTGGGTAAAACCTACAACCCAGGCAGAGATGCTCGATGCATTCTCAGATTGGGGGGACGCTGCGCGGATTCTTCTTGAATGCATCCCGGCTCCGACCTTATGGGCATTGCACGATCTTGCTGAGTTACCTGGTTATGTCCACGGCCGCGTCGCACTGATCGGGGATGCCGCTCACGCGATGCTTCCTCACCAAGGTGCAGGTGCAGGTCAGGGCCTGGAAGATGCATGGTTGCTTGCACGCCTATTGGGCGACCCTCGTGCTTGTGAAACCGAAGCCAGCAAAATTCTCAGCGTATATGACGCTATTCGTAGACCTCGAGCCTGTCGAGTCCAACGTACCTCTTGGGAGGCGGGCGAGCTGTATGAATTGCGCGACCCTGAAGTAGCTGCAAACGAACCCTTACTTTCCAGCACGCTAGCTAGCCGTTTCGACTGGCTTTGGAATCACGACATGCAAGCCGATCTGGAGGCGTCACGCGCCCAACTTGGCTGGACAGAAGCAGCACAAAGAAAGGTCAGCTGATCAAGCACGTCCGAAACGAATGACTTCAATCCTATAAGAAAAGGCCCAATCATGACCGTAACCATTTCCCATGCCAGTGATATTCAATCCTTCCTTCGCGATGCGTCAGGTCTCGGCAACACCCATGGCAGCGCGCGGCACAAACAGATAGTGCTGCGTATCCTCCAAGAAAGCGTGAAGCTCATTGAAGAGCTGGAAATCAGCGACGACGAATTCTGGGCCGGCGTTGAATACCTCAATCGTTTGGGGGCGAAGAACGAAGCGGGACTTCTGGTTGCAGGATTAGGAGTAGAGCACTTTCTTGACCTACTGCACGATGCTAAAGAAGAAAGTGTCGGCAGGGTTGGCGGCACTCCTCGCACTATCGAAGGGCCGTTGTATGTAGCCGGAGCGCCTTTGAGCGAGGGATTTGCTCGCATGGATGATGGCTCTGAGAACGGCCAGGCTACAACATTGTTTCTCAGTGGGCGTGTTATCGGTCTGGACGGAAAACCGATCGCCGGAGCCCTTGTTGATCTTTGGCAGGCGGACACAAAAGGCAATTACTCCCACTTCGACAAAACTCAGTCAGAGTACAACCTTCGCCGCCGAATCGTGACCGATGCGAACGGTCGATATCAAGCACAGAGCATCGTGCCCTCAGGTTACGGCTGTGACCCGTCGGGCCCGACACAAGAGTGTCTCGACCTACTGGGTCGTCACGGTCAAAGACCTGCCCACATCCACTTTTTCATTTCCGCGCCTGGTTTCGATCATCTGACCACCCAGATTAACCTTTCCAATGATGCGTACCTATGGGATGACTTTGCGTACGCAACCCGTGAGGGATTGGTGGGTGAGGTTCATTTCATCGACGATGCGCAGCAGTCCCAAGCGCGAGGTGTAGCAGGGCGCTTCGCAGAGATGGAGTTCAATTTCGAAATGCGTCCAGCTGCTAATCCACAGTCAGAGCAACGCAGCAAGCGGCCACGAGCTCTGCAAGAGGCCTGATAGGAAATTCGAACCGAAATCGAGTATCGGAAATCTGGTCTTAAGAGGAGACAAACATGTCCCAAAGCGACGTTGAAGCCATCGATGTGAAGGTAGCTGTTTTACGCCAGACTGGTGAAAAACTGAAAATCGAGAGTGCAAAGCTCGGAGCTCCAAGACCCACTGAAGTTCGAGTAAGGATTGTAGCAACGGGTGTCTGCCATACCGACATGGTAGTGCGCGATCAGCTTTTTCCAACACCACTGCCCATCATCCTCGGGCATGAAGGTGCTGGAATAGTTGAGTCGGTAGGTTATGCAGTTACAACTGTTGCCCCAGGTGATCACGTAGTGATGACCTATATGTCGTGCGGCTTATGCCTGCCTTGCGAAACTGGGCATCCCGCACATTGCTCCCACATGCATCCGCTGAACTTCGGTGGCGGACGTATTGATGGCAGTACCTCTACCTGCAGTTGCGATGATGCCTCACCGATTCACGATCATTTTTTCGGCCAGTCGTCGTTTTCAACTTATGCAGTCGCTAACGAGCGCAACGTAGTAAAGGTTTCAAAGGACGCGCCGCTCGAATTACTAGGCCCGTTGGGATGCGGCATACAGACTGGTGCGGGCTCTGTCCTTAAAGCTTTAAAGGTTGAGGCAGGCGCCAGTTTTGCGGCTTTTGGAGCCGGAGCAGTGGGTCTAGCCTCGGTCATGGCCGCGAAGGTTGCCGGCGCTACTACGATCATTGCGGTGGATGTCACACCTAGTCGTTTGGAGTTGGCGCTTGAGCTGGGGGCGACGCATGTGATCAATAGCCGTGAAGAAGACCCGGTCAAACGTATTCACGAAATCACCGGTGGCGGCGTCAATTACAGCCTTGAATGTTCTGGTCGCGCTGAAGTACTTCGACAAGCAATTGATGCAGTGACCACGCTTGGCACGTGCGGCATCGTTGGTGCAACCAAGGTCGGGACAGAGGTCGCGTTCAACATAAACGACGTGATGATTCCTGGTAAGCGGATCATGGGCATCGTCCAGGGTGACGTCGTCGCCAATGCGTTTATCCCGACTCTCGTTGACCTGTACATGCAGGGGCGTTTTCCATTCGACAAGCTCTGCCGTTTCTATTCCTTCGACCAAGTCAATGAAGCTATGGCGGACAGCGAACGGGGCGTGACGATCAAGCCGATCTTGCGCATGCCGACTTCGGCAGATCAAGCCTGACAACTCTTTCGATTCAATCAAGGTACGACAGATGAATGTTCAACTGGTAATCGATAACGTCAAACAAGATGCTCTTGACGGTAAGACCTACAACCGAGTCGATCCGATCAACTCCCGAGTTATCACGGTGGGCGCAGCTTGTTCCGTCGAGGATGCCGTTCGCGCTGCCGACTCATCTCAGCAGGCTTTCAAATCTTGGTCGAAGGTAGGCCCAACTGAGCGCCGACGTCTGCTCTTGGCCGCCGCTGATGTCCTGATGAGTAAGATGGAAGAATTCTGCAGCGTCATGGCAGAGGAAATTGGAGCCTCGCAACTATGGGCGCAGTTTAACGTCGGGGCCTCAGCCAATCTCCTGCGAGAAGCAGCAGCGCTCACCACCCAAATCAAGGGTGAAACCATTCCAACTGATAAACCCAACACCCTGTCGATGACACTGAGACAACCAATCGGCACGGTGCTGAGCATCGTGCCCTGGAATGGGCCAGTCATCCTTGGTGCTCGTGCGATCGCATATCCATTGGCATGTGGCAACACCGTTATATTCAAAGGCTCAGAAAACAGTCCTCGCACTCACCAGCTGCTCGCTGAAGCTTTCTATGAGGCTGGCTTTCCACCAGGTGTGCTCAACTTCATCATCTCGGCGCCTGGGGATGCCGCAGCCGTAACCGACGCACTGATTGCCCACGATACGGTTCGCCGGGTCAATTTCACCGGATCAACCAAAGTTGGCCGAATGATTGCCCAAACAAGTGCTAAGCATCTCAAGCGATGCTTGCTGGAATTGGGTGGCAAGGCACCGTTTGTAGTGCTTGATGATGCGGATCTGGATGGTGCTGTAAACGCCGCAGTCTTCGGCGCCTTTCTCTATCAGGGGCAAATATGCATGTCGACAGAACGGTTCGTTGTCGACGAAGCTGTTGCTGATGCGTTCGTTGAGAAGTTCGCTGAGCGAGTGCGTGGGCTGGAATCAGGTCAACCTTCGGCTTCACCTTCATGCGTCATCGGGCCAATGATTTCCCAAGGATCGCTTCAGCGGATCAACCAGATGTTGGACGATGCTGTAGGCAAGGGCGCAGAAATAGTAGCCGGCGGCTTGGGCACGAGCGCCCTCATGAGTGCCACGCTGGTCGATAAGGTGACATCTTCGATGGAGATCTATGACGAAGAGACCTTTGGGCCGGTGACAACAGTCGTTCGGGTAAGAGGAGCAGAACAGGCTCTGCAGGTCGCTAACGATACCGCCTACGGTCTGTCTTCCTCGATTTTCAGTCGTGATGTCAGTCGCGCACTCGAACTCGCCAGTCGACTGGATGCTGGCTGCGTTCACATCAACGGTGCGACTGTTCAGAACGAACCTCAAGCTCCTTATGGTGGCATGAAAAACAGTGGTTACGGCCGGTTCGATGGCAGTGCTGTAATCGATGAGTTCACCGAGGTCAAATGGGTCACTGTAGAGCCATCCGACCAGCCTTATCCTTTCTGAAGTTCAGCCGAGTGCTCAATCAAATCTTATGATTTAAATGCGCACGATCGATTGATCCTCCAGCGGCAGTTTTCTCATAACACTGCTTACGGCTCGTCATTATTGGGGTACCACAGTGCGGTACCCCGGTTCTATAACAAAGACAACAGAGCCGAACTATTCGCGCAAATCACCTGTCCTGCTCAGGACTGCTTTGAACGTAACCAATTACTTCCGCAACTCAATTCAAAATTCCCCTAAAAATTCGTGCGCTTCGCTCTAACTAAACGAAGTCGAGTTGGCATGCGCAGTCAAATAACTCATGGTCGAGAAAATGAATAATAAAAAAGCCGATGTTTCAGCTGATTTTTTTAGGAATGCCCAACGCGTGATCGTCGGGGCTGCATTGTCCGCTGCTTTACCTGTCGTGCAGGCCACTGAGGGTGGAGGTTCGTCGTATCCAATGGGTGCGGAGAACTACATGACCGGCGCTATGCCGCCACCCGGCATCTATGGGCAGGTCTTTGCAGAGAGTTATCGCGCTGACCGGCTTCTTGACAATCGAGGAAAGCAAGCAATTGATGACTTTCATCTGAGTGCGGATGTGATCGCTCCCAGGCTAATCTGGGTTACCGAACAGAAACTGCTCAGCGGTGCGTTAGCTTTTCATATGAACGTCCCACTGATTGATCTCAGGGTAGATGTTGCTGATGAGCACCAGCGAAAGACGGGTGTGGGAGATATTATTTTTGGCCCGGCGCTGGGCTATCACTACAGCGATAAATTTCACGCCATATATGCGTTTGATGTGTTCGCACCTACGGGGAAATACGATCGCGACGATCTGGCGAACCTTGGTCGTAACTACTGGGCGATCGAGCCGATAGCGGCGTTTACATACGTTGATCCTTCGGGTCTCAACGGTGACCTTAAAGTGATGTATGACTTCAACGCTCGTAACCCAGCCACGGATTATCGTTCAGGTCAGGAATTACATGCTGACTACTCTTTTGGGTGGGGGCTGGGTAATGGTTGGGTGGTAGGAGTCGGTGGCTACGTGTATCACCAAACCACAAATGATAATCAGGACGGGCAAGAGCTGGAGGACAGAAAAGGGCGCGCCGTCGCGATTGGCCCGTCGATTAAATATGCTAACCAAGCCGGTTGGTTTGTAACCGCCAAGTGGCAAAAGGAAAGCGATGTCCGCAACCGCCCCGAAGGAGAGGCCTTCTGGATTAAACTCACGACCCCTCTCTGATTCAAATAGGCACTTGGCAGCGCTCATATCAGGCTTATGGCTACCTTTATTTTCGCACTGCCAAATGCATTTTTTTTGTGATTTTTTGGCGCTGCTCGAAGGAAAAAGTCTGGATAACCAGGTAGGCATGATGAGGTTTATTTATCTCACCATGCCTACCGTCCCGATTTTTTTGGTCTATTTGAACGCCTTTTGTGTCATCGAAACGACCAACGCCAGGCTTGCGACAGCAATTACTGCCCAAAAATACTCCATGCTCGCGACCAGGGTCGATTGCTGATGCAGGTTTTGTGCGAGCATCGAAACAGCCATTTGACCTGCGTGGCTTTCACCGACCTGGGGAGCCAAGGCATGTGTTAAATCTTGAATTTGTTCCAAGTAAAGTGGATCAGCAGAACTGAAATGCCCGTTCAAATTGTTGTACTGGGTGGTAGTGCGCCATTGCAGAAAGAGGGTGGCGATTGTCGTACCCATTGCCATCGCAATTTGTCCCATCATGCTTTTAATCTGGTAGGCGTGTGCGAACAGGGTGTCGTTATGGGTCACGTCACGAAATGTCTGCATGGCGGCGGTTGCAAGCACCAGCATCACAAAGCAGCCGTTGAGGACGAGTGCTGGGAGGATGTTTGACCACATGTTGGCGCTGGGCGAGAGAGATGAGAACAACCAGCCGAAGCCGATCAGTGCTGCAAACCCAGCTACAAAGAATTTCTTCGGAGCGGGGAATTTTGGAATGACGGCGGCCATGATGCCCCATGTTATCAGTGCACCCACCAGTCCAAAGGCCTGAAAAGTACCGATTGTGTCCCACGAGTACCCCAACCCCGTCTGCAGAAAAAACGGCAGGATGTAGTTATTGCTCCCAAGCAGTATGTACGTGAAGCAGAAGAGGGCCACCCCCAACATGTAACGATGCTGCATAAGGTCTTTAACCTTGAGAAACGGCGCTCGTTTGCCGTGTTCGGCATGGAAGAAGGTGTACACGCCCAGTGCAGCCAGTAAAGCAAATGCGATGAGAATGAATGACTCATTGTAAAAGTCATAGTAAGAGCGTTGCAGGACGTAGAGAAGGAAGAAACTGCTAACGGATAACAACAGAATATTTGCTGGGCTCGACGGCGTCCTCTCATCTTCCGGAGCGAGGGTATTGGGTAGAAAACGGGTGCACAGAAAAGCTGCGATAACAGCACCTCCGGCCAATACCCAGAAAATGGCATGCCACGTATCTTCAACCACCACCAGTGATGAAATGAATGGGGCGGAAGCTGTCCCACCAGCAAGCCCGGTGGCAAACACCTTGACCCCGACAAAACGCCCCGGGCCGGCCGGAAGCAGATTGACCATCAAACGCGCGGATGTCATGAACGATGCACCGCCCAATGCCATGATCACGCGACCGACAGTGAAGGTACTCAGGTCGCTCCCCACGCCACACACGAATGCACCCAATACGTAAATGCTGATAGAGCCCAGCATGAAGTTACGCCATCCTAACCGCTCGACCAGCCAGCGTTGCTTGGAAATGACCACGACGGCTATGCACGCGTACAGCGCGGCGACATGCGTGAACTCTTCAGGACTCGCGTCGATTTCTCCTCGGATCGGCGCAGAGGCAAATGCGATCATGCCTGCCTGCAGATACTCCAGGGCGCAGAGCAGTGCAACAGTTAGTAACAGGGCGGCGTTTTTTCTGTACATGGTCGGCCACCTTTACAATTTAACGTGTGTGGAGCCAGCACTGTCCGAATTGGCAATGATCACTGCTTCGACGATACCGTTGGCGTCTCTAAGCTCGTTATCAAAGATATCGGTGCTGTAAGCTGCCTGCTTTGGCGTCTGCGTATTGAGCACCGGCCCGCTGGTATCAGTGGTGTCCACCGAGACACGCATTGAGAGGCCAAGACGCAATGGGTTTCGCGCTACCTCATCTGGTCTGAGAGCGATTCGAACAGGCACGCGTTGCGTGACTTTGATCCAGTTGCCTGTTGCGTTTTGTGCTGGCATCAACGAAAAGGCGCTGCCGGTGCCAGCATCCAGTCCAACGATGGTTCCGTGGAAGTCCACATTGCGACTGTACGCATCCGCACTCAGGTGGACTGGTTGTCCAATACGCAAATTTTGGAGTTGCGACTCTTTGAAATTAGCGTTCACCCAAACTTGGTCTACGGGTACAACCGACATCAGTGCTACGCCCGGGCTGATCCGCTGCCCAACTTGAACGTTGCGTTTGGTCACCAAGCCAGAAGTGGGGGAGTAGATCTGGGTGCGGTGCATTGAGATGTAGGCGTCACGTAGATTGCTTGCTGCAACAAGAACATCTGGGTGGGTACGAAGCGTTGTGTTGTCTACCATGGCAAGGCGAACAGCCAAGGCATGTCGAGTTCCATCCAGGCTTGCGACGGCATTCTTGAGAGCCTCTTCAGCATGGCTGATCTCTTCACGAGAGACTGCGCCACTGGAGGCAAGTTGATTGCGGCGGCGGACATCGTCCTGAGCCTTGCGCACATCGTTCTGACGTTGGTTGACCTCAGCCTCCAGTTGTTGCACCTGGTAATACTGCGTTCGCGCCAAGCGAACAGCCCTCGCTAGGTTGGATTTCGCGCGCTCATATTGGATCTCCGCGTCTACTGCATTCAGTGTGACAAGAGGTGAATTAGCATCAACGTGATCCGTATTGTCGACACTGATGACTGTCACCGTGCCGCTGACCTGTGAAGTGACCTGAACGATATTGCCATCGACGTAGGCATCGTCAGTGGTTTCTGTTCCAAGCCTAACCAGGTACCAGCCCCCCAGAGCAACCAATATGAATGCGATGGCAAGAATCAAAAAAAATCGCGGTAAGTAGCGCGCTGTTCGTGGTGCGGTTTCAGAAGAGGGGAGCGTGTTTGAAGTCATGATTTATTAGCTACGGTAGAGTTTGTAATGGCGGTTACGGACATTTCCGGGCGGTACCCACCACCCAAAGCCCTGCTAAGGTTGGCTTGTAAGGAAATCGCTCTGGACTGCAAGTCGACCAGTTGGCGTTTTTCAGCAAGCGTTGCATTCTGCGTAGCCAGTACTTGTAGATAGGTCGCAAGGCCAGCGGCGTAGCGCTTATTGACAAGATCTGCTGCGGCAACTGCAGTTGCCACGGCTTCGTTCTGCTGAGCCATCCGCTCCTTCAACCAGCGAAGCGACGACAATTGGTCGGCTATATCTCGAAGAGCATCCACAACCGTCTGGTTGTAGTTTTCTACAGCCAGATCGTATGCCGCATCTTGCGCGTCCAAGTTGCCGCGCAAGCGGCCTCCTTCGAAAATAGGCAGACTTATCGCCGGAGCGATTCCTAAAATACGGCTGCTGTGATCGTTGAACGTATCGAAAGCCAGGCTCTGCAATCCTATGAACGCAGTCAGGTTCACATTCGGGTAGAAACGTGCCTTAGCAACTTCAATCTCATGGCCTGAGGCCTCGACTCGCCAGCGTTGAGCCACCACATCCGGGCGATGGCCAATCAGTTCAGCTGGGATGTTCGACGGCATCACAATGGTGTCACTTGCCTGCAGTTTCGGTCGTGTGATCGTGCGTCCACGGTCAGGCCCTTTACCCAACAGCGAGGCGAGTTTGTTTTGATTGAGTTCGATGGACTCTTTGAGCGCTGCGATATTTGCTCTACTGGCAGGTAGCGATGCCTGTGACTGTTTGATATCTATTTCAGTACCAAGCTCGGCGGCGAAACGCTTTTTGGTGAGATCCTCAATTTGTTCTTGCTGATTGAGCAGGGCTTGGGCAACGTCGATCTGTTCATAGACATTTTGTAAGCCGATATAAGTTTGTACGATGGAGGAGGAGAGTATGAGAGAGGCTGCGCGCTCATCGACCTCCAATGCCCGCCGCCTACCCACTGCTGCCTCTACTGACGACCGGTTCTTACCCCAAAAATCCAATTCGTAACCGACATTCAACGTCCCTTGGTGCACGTTTTGCCATGTACCTTTGGCCGGTGCGGGCGTCGTGCCATTGGAGCTGAACCGTTCTCGAGTGACGCTCATGGCTGCACTCACATCAGGTAGCAACTGAGCGCCCTGTATTGCTTCCAGCGCGCTTGCTTGGTGGACACGCGCTGAAGCGGCTCGGAGTGTGGGACTGTTGTTGAGGGCTTCGTTTATCAACGTATCAAGTTGTGGATCTTTGAAACTGCTCCACCAATTGACGGTTGGCCAAGCAGCCTCGGAGAGCTTGATTCCACTGTTAGCTAGCGTGTCGTTGACCTCGGATGGCTGCAACATCTCCGCCTGAGGTTTCAGATCACTGAACGAGCATCCAGAGAGCATCACAAGCGCAATTGCTAACAATGCGCTCCTCCTAAGCGTTGTGATGGGCTGTCTGTCATTCACGCCCTGAATCGGTGAACTTCTCATTAAATTTCTCTGAAGCATGTGATGAAAATAAGTAAGGGAGAGGGCTTCGGCTTGGGATGCTAATAAACACTACGAGTGTCGTTAAGCTCATAAAAAAGCCGCGGAAGCGGCTATAAGTCGTGCTTTATCTTGGTCTTAAACCATTCACGATGATGCCAACGGCGTTATCGATGTCGTCTAGGTTTTCAAGATCTGCTGTGACAAGGTGAAGCCAGGACATGCCGGTGAGCATCGAGACTGCGGTGTCGACGTCAACGCCCTCGTGGATTTCTCCCGACTCTACCGCTCGAGCAAAGATCTTTCGCAACGTACGCTCGCGACGTGGAAGAAATTCTCTCCTGAACTCCTCAAGAGCTGTTGACTCATGCTGGATTTCGGTAATCAAGCTGCGCAATGTCTCGCCTGCGCTTGATGTACGCCACCAATGCCAAAGCGAACGCAGGTGAACGATCAGATCCTTTTCCAAATCACCGGTGTTTGGTTGAGTCACAAAGGTTAGGGCAGTGCGCTCGTACACATCTCTAAGCAGTGCACTCTTACTCTTCCACCAACGGTAGATAGTAGGTTTGCTGGAACCAGCTCGCTCCACCAGCGCATCCATTGTGAATGCTTGATAGCCGCGCTCTTCAAGGATTGCTGCAGCAGCTTCAAGAATGGCCTCTGTGCTCTGAGGACTGCGCACTGCACCGATAGAGGATCGGCTGCGCGCTTTGACAGGTTTTGTCTGATTAGTCTTCGTGGTCATAGATGCTCGTACGGAATACTCAGGTCTCAATTCAGCAATAGAAACTGTCGGTATTTATAGGCTTTAAGTGATCTCTGGTCAACAAATTAGAAGTGTATCAACCATTCAAAGCGTGAATAGTGTGTATTGATTTTAGGTATGATCAATTTACAAGCAGGCTGTTACAGTTCTCAGGCTTTTGTTGATTGAAATCATTACACACCACATTTTCATCTGTGATAGCCCGAAGCTCGCTATTGAGTCTAGCTAGGGAAAATTGTTGGGAGGTTTGAGTGGGAACGCACTTTATCACCGCATTCAATGTCCTTGAAGGCGTAAATAAAGCTATGGCGGAATGGTTGGAGAAGGTCTTATCTGGACATAGTATGACCGACTTGGAGTTTCGGGCTCTTGATGGCTTAGCAAATGGCGCTATCAATTCCGCAAGTATGTGCAGTAAGTATTTGAACATCGCGCCGACCAAGGCATCTTTAGTGATGGAGAAGTTCGAGAGGTGTGGGTATGTTCAGCGCCGTCGTGATCGCCCAGACAGGCGATTGGTTGTATTCCAGTTATCGGATGAAGGCCTTGAAGCGTATGAGCTTGCGCTGATATCTCTAAGTGAAGCATGGGATGGGATTTTGAGTAGCGTAGGTTCGGATGTAATGAACATGGTGAAACTGTTCACAGGCCCTGCAATGTTGCCAGTTGCCAATTTAATTCAAAATTCGTTGCAGAAATCAGACTAATCATTTGACAACAATGTATCAGGCAAATCCGTCGCTCAGCAGTTAGTCAAGAAAACCAAAATCCGGGCTGAAAACAATGAATTTTTTGTGCCATATTAAGATCCATTGAAAAGTCCTCCGGCCATACGAACTTGGTTTCAGCATTAACTCGGCACCTCGATGGACATCGAGGTGCGCCGCTGGACGCGACGCACTGGTTCAAAGGATGTTTAGAGGGTATTCAATGATGGCCCTGACTTCGTTCAAATTAGGGCCGACATCGCGGTCTGCCCGGTAGATCGAGTTTCGCAATTTGAATGACAGATCCTTGAGTGTACCTTCCTGAACCACGTATTTGACCTGGTTGAAGAACTCACGCTCTGTACCGTCCTGTTCACCTCCTGCATCGATGTTGCTACCGCGCACATAGGCGGTTTTGTAGGTGAGCCCGGGCACACCGAAACCTGCAAAATCCAGCTCGTAGCTGAGTTGCCAAGACTCTTCGTCTTTCAGGTTGAAGTCGGAGTAGTAGGAGTTGGCGACATAAATGGCGCTACCTCCGTCGCCATAGTCGTAGGCATAACCTGCATCCCCACTGTTACGCTGATGGGCGACGATAAAGGAGTGGAAGCCGACGCTGTATTTCGCCGCCAAGCTCCAGATGGTGTTCGTGTCGTTGACACCGTCGCCACCAAAATCCAATGCCGCCTGAGAGCCGTTGGCATAGTCGGTACGGTAGATATTGAAGTCGAGGTTCAGCGCCTGGGAATCGGACAACGGCACCGTATAGTTCAGGTTGCCGTAATACTTCTTGTAGGTGTCTTTCACGTCGGAGTGGTACGCCGCCACACTCAAGGCGTCGGTCACGCTATAGGTAGCACCAATTACGTCGATACTTTTCAGATGATTCGGATCGCGTGCCGGGTCGCCCATCGGGCTATCTGCGGTGAACCGTCCGGCGTTCAATTCCAAACCTTCGATTTCCTTGCTGGTGACCAGCGTGCCGGTAAAGGCTTGAGGCAATAGTCGCGAGTCGTCATACGCTAGCACCGGCATTGACGGGAACTGATTGCCATAGCGCAACACGGTATTGGAGACACGAAGTTTCAGTGCTGCGCCGGCCTCCGAAAGGTCATCGACTGGATGGCCATCGCTGTCAGCATCAAAAAAAGCCGTGTAATTGCGACCGCGACCGCTGTCGAGCTTGACACCCAACAAGCCATATACGTCGACACCCACACCGACGGTTCCTTGGGTGAATCCAGACTGAAATGTACCAATGAACCCTTGGCCCCATACCTTGGCATCATTGGTGTGGTTTTTGTAATCGCGATTGAAATAGGCGTTCCGCAACAACAGATTCAGGTCGCTGTCTTCAACGAATCCTTTAGCTTCAGATTGATCGCTGGCGAACGCATAGGGTGTGCTTGTCGAAATCAGCGCGCACGCGATCGCGATTTGTTTAGGGTTGAGCATCGGATACTCCCAAAAGCAGTGTTCTTGATTTTAGTGACGGCAGGAGGCTGCAAACGTCGTGATAACCACAGTTGAATCCGGGTTATTGGCAGGGGTGATTATGTATTTAGGTGTTCCCACCCGTTGCAGCGGGACGATAAATACTATTGAAAGCACTACTGGGATAAGTCCTATTTCTGATTCCAATTATCAATGAAATCAATGATGTAGAAACTCAAAATGCAGGTATGGTGGCGGCGATGAATACCTAAGGCGCGGTTCTCGCACTTATTGGTGTATCTCCAATTCATCAACCCTTTGGTGATTTTTTTGGCCCGCCCACGCGCGGGTCTTTTTTTATCCCAAAAAAATCAGCTGTGGAGGGGAGCTGAAACCGCGATCCAGCAGAGGTCACTGTTGCCTGCGGACGGACGCTGCATAGAGCGCATACTGACGCGCTCTATGTCTGGAACAGCAACCCGGGGATTAACGAGTAATAGGTCTGATGGCTGGATGCTCCCAGCCGCCGCCCAACGCACGTATCAGTCGTACGGTGGCCATAGACTGTTCGCCATACAGACTGGCGAGACTTCGTTCAGCTTGCAAAGTGCTGCGATCAGCCTCCAATACGCTCAAGTAGTGCTGCCATTCGTAACAAGTCATGCTCCTGCGATGATCACGATTGAT
>LNAP01000523.1_pt2 | contig 42732 bp, 35 predicted proteins | sample 602601 | NCBI WGS metagenome assembly LNAP01 (sample SAMN02440304, study PRJNA202911) | soil metagenome | biome: Subtropical and temperate rainforests or woodlands; isolation source: soil samples (1 kg each in a 20% v/v slurry with milli Q water) were... ...
AATGCGTCAAATATCGAAAATCTTTAATCTGAATGATCCAGGCTGGGGCCGTGGTGGTAATAACGGTTCCGAACCTCCTCGCCGTCCAAAGGGCGACGGACCTCCCGACCTCGATGAGGTCTGGCGCGATTTCAATTCACGCCTGGGGTCCCTTTTCGGACGCAAGCCCAAGCGCGGTGATAATCGTTTCGGCGGCGGCAATGGTTCGGGCGGCAACGGCCTGCCCTCCATGCCCAAGGGTTCCCCAAAGATGATCGCCGGCGTGGCCGTCATCTTGGTGGGATTATGGCTGGCCAGCGGGCTGGTGATCGTGCAGGAAGGGCAGGTTGCGGTGGTCACGCAGTTTGGCAAGTACACCAAGACACTGTCTCCAGGCTTGCAGTGGCATATGCCTTACCCTATCGAGAGCCACGAGTCCGTCAATATTTCGCAACTGCGCACATTCGAAGTCGGTTTTCGAGGCACCGCGAGAAACAAGGTTCTGCCTGAGTCCCTCATGCTTACCACCGACGAGAACATCGTAGATCTCCAATTCGTGGTGCAATACCGTTTGATGCCTACCGGCGCGCCTGATTACCTGTTCAATACCAGCCAGCCCGACGAATCCGTTCGTCAGGCGGCCGAAACAGCCATGCGTGAAATCGTCGGCAGGAAACCGATGGACTTCGTCTTGTATTCCGGTCGTACCGAGGTCGCAACCGAAGTGCAGGCCCTGGCGCAGAGCATACTCGACGTCTACAAGACCGGCGTACAGATCAGCACTGTGGCAATCCAGAACGTACAGCCGCCCGAGCAGGTGCAGGCCGCCTTTGACGACGCGGTAAAAGCCGGACAAGACCGCGAACGCCAGATCAACGAAGGGAATGCCTATGCCAACAAGGTATTGCCCGAGGCGCAAGGCCAGGTTGCACGTATGGTGCAGGAGGCCGAGGGCTACCGCGCTACGACCATCGGTGACGCCCAGGGTGATACTTCCCGCTACACCAGTGTCGAGTCCGAATTCGCCAAAGCACCCGACATAACGCGCGAACGCATGTACTTGTCGACCATGCAAGAGATTCTTGAACGCAGCAGTAAAGTCATGATCGATTCCGAGGCAAGCAACAACATGTTGTATTTGCCCTTGGACAAAATCGTGCAACAGGCGGCGGGTGCAGGCACCCGTTCCAGCAGTTCGGTCGAGAGCACCACGGGCGCGGCTGCCATGGCTGCTCCGCCTCCGAAGACGGCCAGTACTCCAGCGAGAACCAGTACGCCCGATAACAGCGCTTCAACCAAGAATGCGCTGACGAATCCGTATTCACGCTAGGAGGCCATGATGCAACGTTTTTTTCCCGCTTTAGTCGGCCTGGTCATCTTGCTGGCAATTCTTTCCACGTGCGTGTTCGTCGTTCGCGAGCGTGATTCTGCCCTGGTGTTTGCCTTGGGTGAAGTTCGCGAGACCATCACTGAGCCAGGTCTGTATTTCAAGTTGCCACCGCCGTTCGAGAATGTGGTGCGTCTTGACAAGCGCCTGCAAACCATCGAAACCAACGATCCTGAACGAATCCAGACAGCAGAAAAGAAAAACCTGCTGATCGATTCCTTCGTGAAGTGGCGCATCGCCGACCCTCGCCTTTTCTACGTTACCTTCGGCGCCAACGATCGTGCTGCCGTCGAACGTCTGCAAGCGCAAATTCGCGATGCGCTTAACGCGTCCGTCAACGTCCGTACTGTGAAGGAAGTGGTTTCCAGCGAACGCGACACCATCATGAAGGAAGTGCTCACTACGGTAGAGGCTCGCGCCAAGCCGCTGGGTGTCCAGGTCGTCGACGTACGTCTGCGCCGCATCGATTTCGCGCCTGAAATTTCCGAGTCGGTTTACCGGCGAATGGAAGCGGAGCGCAAGCAAGAGGCCAACCGTCTGCGTGCCACAGGCGCTGCCGATAGTGAACGCATTCGTGCTCAAGCCGATCGCCAACGCCAGGAGCTGGTTGCAAAAGCCTACGCTGAATCGCAAGGCATCCGCGGCGAGGGCGATGCGAAGGCCGCGGCGATTTATGCCGACGCTTACGGGAAAAATCCCGAGTTCTTCAGCTTTTACAAGAGCCTCGAAGGATACCGCGCCGCCTTCTCCGGTGCCAACGATACCCTGGTCCTCAGCCCGAAATCCGACTTTTTCAAGTTCTGGACATCGCCCGAGGGCGGCAATCCTGCCAAACCCTGACCTGTCTGCCTGACCAAACACCTGCCCGGCCCATTGCTTGACGCAGCGGCGTCGGGCAGGTGGTTTTCGTCAGCAGTGAAATCGCATGATCATTGCGCGGCGATGTGCCGGTGGACGGACAAGGCGACCCGGTTCGGTTTCCTTATTGGTTCCTATCGTTTATACTATCGCGTAAGTTTTGTTTAACTTCCTACCGCAAGCGACTTGGCGGGCTTACGCCCCAGGTCGCTTTTTGTTTGGCAGTGCTATTTGCAATATTTTTCAGGACCGGATGATGTCCAATTGGTTGTTGCCAGAAAGTCTGGCCGATATTCTGCCTGCCGAGGCGCGTCGCATCGAAGAGCTGCGGCGCAATTTGCTGGACCTGTACCGAACTTATGGCTTCGAACTTGTCGCACCGCCGTTGGTTGAATACATCGACTCTCTGCTTTCAGGCACAGGCAGTGCGCTGAATCTGCGCACCTGCAAGCTGGTTGATCAGCTATCGGGCCGCACCATGGGCGTGCGCGCCGACATGACGCCACAGGTTTCGCGCATCGATGCTCACCTGCTCAATCGCGAGGGCGCCACCCGCTTATGCTACTGTGGATCGGTCTTGCACGCGCGGCCGTCTGGTTTGCTGTCCGATCGTGAGCTACTCCAGATCGGTGCCGAAATATTCGGTCATGCGGGCGTCGAAGCCGATATCGAAGTGCTGGAACTAGCACTGGAAAGCGTCAAGCGGGCCGGCGTCAAGCATGCCAGGCTCGATCTCAACCACCCCGGCGTAGTGCGGGCGATCATCGATTCCGACCCCGCCTTGCAGGGTGCGGAAGAAGCCATATCCGAATTGCTCAGCACCAAGGATATCCCGGCCATCAGCGATCTCCCGTCGACGATGCCGGATATCCAGCCGGTCACGGTCAAGGCCTTGCTCGATTTGGCCTCTCTGTACGGCGGGCCAGACGTCATTGCCAGGGCACGCGTGGTCCTGCCTGCTTTACCCGCCTTGCTGGCCGGACTGGACGATCTCGAAACGCTGGTCCGGGCCCTGCCCATGCACCAGTTCAGCATCGACCTGGCAGATATGGGCAGCGGTTATGGCTATCATTCAGGCGTCGTGTTTTCCATCTATGCCGAAGGATGGCATGATGCCCTGGTCAAGGGCGGCCGTTACGACGGAGTGGCCAAGGCGTTTGGGCGTTCCCGTCCCGCCACGGGCTTCAGTCTCGATTTGCGCAAGTTGTCGGCGGGCCTGCCACCTGCGCAGATCGCCAAGGCCATACGCGCTCCCTGGGGGAATGATGCAGCCCTGGTTGCGGTGTTGCGCCAGTTGCGCGGCGCCGGCGAGATTGTCGTGCAGGTGTTGCCGGGCCAGCCGCATCGGCTGGATGAATTTACTGTCGACCGGGAGCTTGTTCTGGACGACGGGGTATGGAAGGTAAGGGCGATTCAGTAATCCGCTATGCCGGACAGCTTTATCGTATGGTTTGAACCTGATTTGGCCTTGTGTACGTCGGGCCGTACTTTTTGATACAAGACATGAGCAAGAATATTGTAGTGATCGGCACCCAATGGGGTGACGAGGGCAAGGGCAAGATCGTGGATTGGCTGGCTGAATCGGCCCAGGGCGTGGTGCGATTCCAGGGCGGTCATAACGCCGGGCATACACTGTGGATCAACGGCAAGAAAACGATACTCCGACTTATTCCGTCGGGCATCATGCATCCACATGTCACTTGCTATATTGGCAATGGCGTCGTGCTGTCGCCCGAAGCGTTGCTGAAAGAAATCGGCGAACTCGAAGAGGCGGGTCTGGACGTACGTTCGCGCCTGCAAATCTCACCCGCCTGCCCGCTCATACTCCCCTACCATATTGCTGTCGACCAGGCCCGCGAAACCCGCAAAGGCGAGGGCAAGATCGGAACGACCGGCCGTGGCATCGGGCCTGCCTATGAAGACAAGGTGGCTCGGCGCGCATTGCGTGTGCAAGACCTCTACGACCCCGCCATCTTTGATGAAAAACTTGCCGAAGTGCTCGACTTCCACAATTTCGTCCTGACCCAGTACTTGGGCAGCAAAGCCGTCTCGGCCGACGAGGTTCGCGACCAGGCCATGGCGCTGGCACCTGCCATCCGGCCCATGGTGGCTGACGTATCGCAGAATCTTTATATCGCGCAGAAGGCCGGCCAGAAATTGCTGTTTGAAGGCGCGCAGGGTGCCTTGCTCGACATCGACCACGGTACTTACCCGTTCGTCACCAGCAGCAACTGCGTGGCCGGTGCCGCATCCGCAGGTGCGGGCGTGGGGCCGCAGTCGCTCGACTACGTGCTCGGCATCGCCAAGGCCTACACGACCCGGGTTGGGTCAGGTCCGTTCCCCACCGAATTGCTGGACGACACCGGCGCCCGCCTGGCGACGGTTGGCAAGGAATTCGGTTCGGTCACCGGGCGGCCACGGCGTTGCGGCTGGTTCGACGGCGCCGCCATGAAACGATCGGTCATGATCAACGGAATATCAGGGCTTTGCATCACGAAGCTCGATGTCCTGGACGGTGTCGAACAGCTCAAGATCGGCGTCGGCTATCGCTATAAGGGCGAGTTTCTCGATGTATTGCCTTACGGCGCTCATGCTGCCGCCGAAGCGGAGCCGGTCCTGGAAGAAATGGCCGGCTGGACCGAATCGACAGTCGGCGTGACCGACTATGATAAGCTTCCGGCCAATGCGCGTCGTTACCTGGAACGCATCGCGGACGTCTGCGATGTAGCCATAGATATGGTTTCCACCGGTCCGGACCGCCTGGAAACCATCGTATTGCGCCATCCTTTCAAAGGATAAAGACAGGCGACGGAGCTGCACTCAAGACGTTTGCGTGTAAGTTGCAACAAATCACCCCGTATTTCGCAAGGAATGCGGGGTTTTTCCATTTTCGGCTTTTCGCTGGTCGGCTGGCGGTTTATCATAACGGACCCTCGAAACAGTATGGAACCATCGACTTATGACCAATCCAAGCACCGACCGGGACCATTGGGTCAGCTGGGATCAATATCACGCGCTTATCGAGCGGCTTGCCCTGACGGTACACGAGTCGGGATGGCATTTCGATAAGATCGTATGCCTGGCGCGCGGTGGGGTCCGTGTCGGTGATGTATTGTCGCGCATATACGACGTGCCCTTGGGCATTCTGGCCACCAGCAGCTATCGCGAAGCGGCTGGCACCGAACAGGGTCAGCTCGATATTGCGCAGTTCATCACCATTACCCGCGGTACGCTGGATGGCAGGGTGCTGCTGGTCGACGATATGGTCGATACAGGCATGACTTTCGGCCGTGTGCGCGACCATCTCCTGTCGCAATTTCCGGCCATTACCGAGCTCAAGACCGCCGTCCTGTGGTGGAAAGGGCACTCGCAGTCCATCCCCGATTATTTCGTGGAAAAACTGCCGACCAATCCATGGATACACCAGCCTTTCGAAGACTACGACAGCATTCGTCCCCATCAGCTGGAAGCATGGGTGCGCAAAGGTGTTCGTGGTTGAGTTTTTCGTCTGTCCAATGCCCATGGCAAGGACGGGTGGCCCAACGTTGATGGTCTGAGATCGAACCATGAACCAACTATTCGTGGTAAACTCTTAGGTTGTCGTTAATTCACTAATCTATAACTTGCAAGGCTTAAGATTACATGCCTATCGTTCGTCTGAAAGAAAACGAGCCGTTTGAAGCCGCATTGCGTCGCTTTAAGCGCACCATCGAGAAAATTGGTCTCTTGACCGAATTGCGCGCCCGCGAATTTTACGAAAAGCCCACTGCTGAACGTAAACGCAAGCATGCTGCAGCCGTCAAGCGCCACTACAAACGCATCCGCAGCCAACAACTGCCTCCGCGTCTGTATTGATTGATTCCTGAATCATTTGTTCAGGATCTTCTCGCCCGAGTAGATGTTGTTGACGTCGTCGGGCGATATGTACAGTTGCGCAAGGGTGGGGCCAATTTACTTGGTCTTTGCCCGTTCCACAATGAAAAAAGCCCCTCTTTCACCGTAAGTCCCACCAAGCAGTTCTATCACTGTTTCGGCTGCGGTGCGCATGGCAGTGCCATCACTTTCCTGATCGAACATACCGGCGCCAGCTTCCCCGAGGCGGTCCGCAGTCTGGCCGGGAGTGCCGGCATGACGGTTCCGGAAGAACCGCGCAGCCCACGGCAACGAGCCGCCGATCAGGTACGCAAAGACGAAGTATCCCGCCAACAGCAGATTCTTGATCTTGCCCAGGCGCATTACGTGCGCGAACTCAAAGGCGCTCGAAATGCTGTTCATTATCTGAAGCAGCGTGGACTGTCAGGGGAAATCGCCGCGCGTTTCGGACTGGGTTGGGCAGGCGCCGACAGGCGGGGGCTCGCATCGATTTTTCCCCATTACGAGGATCCCTCGCTGGTGGAATCGGGCCTGGTGATCGAAGCCGAGGACGGACGCCGCTATGATCGTTTTCGCGAACGCATCATGTTTCCCATACGCAATCAGCGGGGAAACCTGATTGGATTCGGTGGGCGCATTATCGGCAAAGGCGAGCCCAAGTACCTCAATTCGCCCGAAACATCGCTTTTTTCGAAGGGCCACGAGCTGTACGGCCTCTGGGAGGCACGGACCGGAATCCGGAAACAAGGACATGTTCTGGTCGTGGAAGGCTATATGGACGTGGTCGGCCTGGCGCAGCACGGCCTGGACAACGCGGTGGCCACCCTTGGTACCGCCACCACATCGTTCCATATCCAAAAGCTGTTACGGGTCAGCAACAAGATCATCTTCAGTTTCGACGGTGACAAGGCCGGTCGCAAGGCGGCCTGGCGTGCGCTGAATACCTGTCTGCCTCTGGTGCGCGACGATGTGTCGATGCGGTTTCTGTTTTTGCCTTCCGAGCATGATCCGGATTCCTACATCCGCGAGTATGGCCAGGAGGCATTCAAGGCGACGGTCGCCGAGGCAGTCCCCTTGTCGAGGTTCATGCTGGATGAGCTGGCGTCGCATCATGCGATGCATGAAGCGGAAGGGCGCGCAGCATGCGTGCACGAGGCCAAACCGTTGCTGGCATCGCTTCCGGAAGGCACGTTACGCGTGCAGATCGAACGCGAGTTTGCAAAGCTCGTGCATCTGACGCCCGAAGAATTGGCGCAGATGCTGACGGAAGTCGTACCGGCGGAGTCCGCGCCGCCATTGCCCGGCATCCCAGTTGCCCAGCGCGAGGCGTCGCAGCCTGGCGAAAATGAAGAGCCGCCCGGGTTTATGGATGCGCCCATGTTCGATCCGGATGATTATGGCGCTTACGACAGTATCGATGTCAGGCCATCCCAGTCGTTTTCCCGTGATGCGCCACGAGCTTCCCGCGGTAATAGGGCTCGCACGGTCACCCCCATGGCCAAGCGACTGTTGCGTCTGTTGCTGGCTCATCCGGAACTTGTTTCGAGTCTGGGCGACCAACAACTTGAAATATTGGAACAAGGCCCCCATCTAGTGCTTGTCCGGGACCTTATTGCACTGGCCAATGTCAGCGGCGCGCGTCATGCCGGCGCCTTGTTGCAGGCAGCCGATCCAGCTTCAGACCTGGCTGGCATATTGGCCTCGGTAAGCCCTGAGCTGTTGGCTCAGGAAGATCTGCCCGATCCGCAGGCCGAATGGAACGACGCAATGCGACGTATCGAGCTCGAGGCCATCAAGGCAGAGCAGTCGTCATTGGTGCTTGCTGGACTGAAGGATGAAAGTTCACGAAAGAGGTATCACGAATTGACGCGACGAATTGCACTGCTGAGTAGTGCTTCTTCACGTTAAGTACTGTAAAATTGAGAGTTTTCGCAACTCTTGTGCATGGTAGTGCACTAACAATGGTGCAGACCGGCTAGCCCCCTTTGCCTTGCAACGATAACGTCAAGGAATATTAAATATGGGCTGCTTGGGTCGACATCAGCGTTAAATGCAGCCTATGCGTATTTTTTGCGATAAGTAAGTTCTGCCCTGCAACACTCGTTGGCCTATGGCTGACCGAGTGGTTTTGCGCCTACGGAAGCGACTATGACCCAAAGTACTGGTAAAACCCCCCTGTCGGCCGAAGAAGCTGTCAAGAAATCTACAACTGCGGCTGCGACAAAAACCGTCGCCAAGGCGGCAGTGAAGATTGGGGACGGTGTTCCGGCAGATAAAGCCCCTACCGTGAAAAAGGCTCCGGCCAAGAAAGCGGCGGCCACCAAGGCCGCTGCCAAGAAGACCGCTGAGCCGGGTTCGACCGAGGTAAAGAAAACTGGCAAGACCGCCGCTCGCGCTGTCCCGACTGGGCGTCGCCCCGGGCGGCCGGCCAAGAACGCCAATAATGACAGCGCCGATTTCAACGATGATGATTCCGGCGACGCAGAAGTCATTCCCGATCTAAAGCCGCTGCCCAAGCGTGGCGGCAAACGCGCGAAGGGTGATAAGGACGTCCCGGCACGCAACCAGATGACGCCAGAGGAACAAGAGGCCCGTCGCAATCGCTTGAAAGTCCTGATCAAGCTGGGTAAAGACCGTGGCTACCTGACGTACGGTGAAATCAACGACCATTTGCCCGACGATCTGGTCGATGCGGAAGCCATCGACGGTATCATCAGCACGTTCAGCGACATGGGTATCTCCGTGTACGATCAGGCACCCGATGCCGACGCGCTCCTCATGAGCGACAACGCGCCTGTAGCCACCAGCGACGACGATGTCGAAGACGAAGCCGAGGCAGCGCTGACAACGGTTGACTCTGATTTCGGCCGCACCACCGACCCCGTGCGCATGTATATGCGCGAAATGGGCACGGTCGAACTCTTGACCCGGGAAGGCGAGATCGAAATCGCCAAGCGCATCGAAGACGGTCTCAAGCATATGGTCATGGCCATTGCGGCGTGCCCCACCACCGTCAATGAAATCCTGCAGTATGTGCAGCGTGTGCGTGACGGTGCTGCGCAGATCGATGAGGTCGTGGACGGTCTAATCGACCAGGAAGGCGAAGAATACGCCGGTGCTGGCGTTTCCGTCGACAACGACGAAAACGAAGACGGTCCCGCAGGCGGCATGAGCAGCAAGCAACTCGAATACCTGCGCACCACCGCCCTCAAGAAGTTCGAAACCATCGGCGTATGGTTTGGAAAAATGCGCAAGGCGTTCGAGCGCGACGGTTACCAAGCCGAGGAATATATCCAGGCACAGGAAGCCATCCTCAACGAACTTATGGGCATCCGTTTCACGGCGAAAATGGTCGAGAAGCTGGCGGACACCCTGCGCGAACAGGTCGGCGAAGTGCGCAAGCTCGAGCGTGCCGTTCTGCAAGCATGTGTGGATCGCGCCGGAATGCCCCGTGCTTATTTCATCAAGGTATTTCCGGGCAACGAAACCAACCTGGATTGGGTATTGGCCGAAGTCGCCGCCGGACACGCCTATTCACAGACACTTGAGCGTCACATCCCCGCCGTGCAGGAAATCCAGCAAAAGCTGATCGACCTGCAAACGGCTGTCGTCCTTCCGCTCAAGGACCTCAAAGACGTCAATAAGCGTATGGCAACCGGCGAAGCCAAGGCTCGCAAGGCCAAGCGCGAAATGACGGAAGCCAACCTGCGCCTGGTCATCTCCATCGCCAAGAAGTACACGAATCGCGGCCTGCAGTTCCTGGATCTCATCCAGGAAGGCAATATCGGGCTAATGAAAGCCGTGGACAAGTTCGAATATCGTCGCGGCTACAAATTTTCGACGTATGCCACATGGTGGATCCGTCAGGCCATTACGCGTTCCATTGCCGACCAGGCACGCACCATTCGCATTCCGGTGCACATGATTGAAACGATCAATAAAATGAATCGCATCAATCGCCAGATTTTGCAGGAAACCGGTGCGGAGCCCGATCCCGCCACGCTGGCACAAAAGATGGACATGCCGGAAGACAAGGTTCGCAAGATCCTGAAAATCGCCAAAGAGCCGATTTCAATGGAAACTCCTATCGGTGACGATGACGATTCTCATCTGGGCGACTTCATTGAAGACACCGGTACCTTGTCACCATCCGAGTGGGCGCTGCACGGCTCGATGCGTGATGTCGTCAAGGAAGTGCTCGATTCGCTTACGCCACGCGAGGCAAAAGTGCTTCGCATGCGCTTCGGTATCGAAATGAGCACCGACCAGACACTGGAAGAAGTCGGCAAGCAATTTGACGTTACGCGCGAGCGTATTCGCCAAATAGAAGCCAAGGCGTTGCGCAAGCTGCGTCATCCAAGCCGGGCCGACAAGCTCAAGAGTTTCCTGGAAGGTCAATAAGCCGGACGCGCCTGGTTTACTGGGCGCGACCGCCAGCGTTACAAAGCAGTCCAGTTATAGCGGCATCCTCGAGGATGCCGTTTTTTATGGATCAAGGACTGGCGGGATGCCGGCGCAGGTAGCGGTACAGCGTGCTGCGGTGCACGCCCAGGCTACGGGCGGCATGGGTGATGTTGTTGCGGGATTCCGCAATGGCGCGTTCGATGGTCTGGTCGCTGATAGCGCGCAAGGTCGACGCCGGGCACGTGGGGGTGACGCGTTGGGCAGGCGCAATGCAATCGCGCCCCTGAAATTCAGGCGGCAGGTCTGTGGCTTTGATGGCGCTGCCAGCGGCTTGCAAATGAACCAGGCGACGCAGCACACTATGGAGCTGCCGGTAATTGCCAGGCCACGAATAGGCGGCGAGATTCTGCAGTGCCGAATCGGTGAGTATCATCGAGCGGTCGGCACCACCCAGGCGCTGGAATTCCTGGCACAGGTAATTGCGCAGGTTGTGCCGCTCGCGCAGGGGCGGCAAATGGACATCGAAGTCTTGCAGGCGGTAATAGAGATCAGCACGGAAACTGCCGTTTTCCACCATCGTCATCAGGTCATGATTCGTTGCGCTGATCAGACCGAATTCCACCGGTATGCGTTTGTCGGATCCTAGCGGTTGTACTTCGCGCTCTTGCAATGCACGTAGCAGACGCGTCTGGAGCAATAGCGGCATGTCGCCGATCTCGTCAAGGAAAAGTACGCCGTCATGGGCCTCGCGAAGTCGACCGCGGGAACCTTCGCGGCGCGCGCCGGTGAAGGCACCGGCTTCATAACCGAACAACTCCGACTCGATCAGGCTTTCGGGCAATGCACCGCAGTTTATGGCGACAAATGGACCTTGATGCCATTGACTAAGGTTGTGGAGATGCCGGGCGAATATTTCCTTGCCGGCTCCGGTTTCTCCTTGTAGCAAGACGGCCATACCGGCGTTGACTGCCGTGACTGCGTGCTGCATGTCCGATTTCATTTCATCCGCCAAGGGCGGCAGCGCCAGTTTCATGTCGGCGGTGATGCGCTTCTTCTGACGAGGCGCCGGCGCGTCTTGAGCCGGAATCGTGGGAGCGGAACGGGGGAGGCCGGGCGCACGACCTGATCGCAGCGTACCGGTCAACTGGGCGCCGTTGCGTGTATGCAAGGCGCGAGGCGATTCATCCAGCTGTCCCCAGTCATCCAGCCAGTCGTGCACCGACGTATCCAGCAGGCTCCAGTCGCTACCCAGCAAGCACAAGGCTGCTTCGTTCGCCCCGACGATTCGGTCTTCTTCCAGTAGCAAAATGGCGCGTTCCACGGAGTCGAGCATTGATGCGTGACGCTGGAACACGACTCGGTGCAGGCGTGTGTCGGTATGTTCCAGCACCCGATTGCCAATCTGGCGTGCACAGAATTTGGCCAGGCCCATGGCATAGGCATGCAGCATGGAGGCCTCGCTGGAAATATCAAGCACGCCGATCACCTCGCCGCGTGGCGAAAATATGGGCGCCGCATGGCAGCTGAGTATCTTGTTGCATTCCAGGAAATGTTCGCTCCCGTGGACCTGTACCGGCGCCGCATCGAACAAAGCCGTCCCGATCGCATTGGTGCCCCGCAGGGATTCAGCCCAACTGACCCCGGGCTGCAGGGCAACTTTCTCGGCCTTGCGCAAGAATTCGGTGCTGCCCGCTTCCTGAAGAATGACACCGCTGGCGTCAGCCAACAGCACCACGCTCTGCGCGCTGGCGACCAGTGACGCCAAGGTTGCGATTTCCGGTTGAGCCAAATGCAATACATTGGCGTGTTGCTCTAGGCGGGTTTGAAGGTCTGCCGCGAGGATGGGATTGGGGTCGGCATGCAAGGCGGCGCCACTGGCCTGGCAGCGCTCCCAGGAACGTAGGATGCGGTTTTTCGCAAGCACGGCATCCTGCGGCTTGGCCGATGTGAGCGGCTTGAGCGAATTCATCCCGAGTGCCTCCTGTTGCAGTCTGCGTCAGTGTTGTGTCGCAAAATTGGCCGTTGGATGTCGCTATTAGCGACAACTCTCGGTTCTACAAGCAATTATGCCATCCCGTAAGCCATATAGGAACGGGCCTGCGAAGGCCGCTCTTTCCTGTTTAAACTGGCATGCGTATTGCTAGTTGTTGTGAAGGCCAGTCCGCGACGCGAGACTGCTTCCACAACAAGGAGACAAGCAATGGACTTAACAGATCTTAAACATTTCGGTATCGACGTCGAGTACCCTTACAAGCGCCACTATGAAAACTATATAGGCGGTAAATGGGTGGCACCGATCTCGGGCACTTATTTCGAAAATATCTCGCCGATCACCGGACAGGTATTCTGCGAGGTGCCACGCTCAGACGCTGCCGACATCGATGCGGCTCTCGATGCGGCACACGCAGTTCGCAAGCAATGGGGCGAAACCTCCGTAACGGAACGTTCTAACACGCTCTTGCGCATGGCCGACAAAATGGAACAGAATCTCAAGGTGCTGGCCGTTGCCGAATCCATCGACAATGGCAAGCCGCTGCGTGAAACCATGGCCGCTGACGTTCCTCTGGCCATCGATCATCTGCGCTATTTCGCCGGGTGCATCCGGGCACAAGAGGGCGGAATATCTGAAGTCGACCACGACACGGTCGCCTACCATTTCCCCGAACCGTTGGGTGTCGTCGGCCAGATCATTCCCTGGAATTTTCCGCTATTGATGGCCATTTGGAAGTTGGCGCCGGCGCTTGCCGCCGGAAACTGCGTAGTCCTCAAACCGGCGGAACAAACGCCCGCCTCGATACTGGTCCTTATGGAGCTGGTCGGCGACTTGTTCCCGGCTGGCGTCATCAACATCGTCAACGGTTATGGCAAGGAGGCGGGTCAGGCGCTGGCGACCAGCAAGCGTATTGCCAAGTTGGCGTTCACGGGTTCCACGCCCACCGGCAAGCATATATTGCATGCCGCTGCCGAAAATCTTATACCCAGCACGGTCGAATTGGGCGGAAAAAGCCCCAACATCTTTTTTGCCGATGTCATGGATCAGGAAGATGCCTTCTTCGACAAGGCCCTGGAAGGCCTGGCCATGTTTTCTTTGAATCAGGGCGAAATTTGCACATGCCCCTCGCGCGTCCTGATCCAGGAATCGATCTACGAGCGATTCATCGAGCGTGCCATCAAACGCGTCGAAGCCATTAAAACAGGACATCCGCTGGATGCCTCCACTATGGTGGGAGCGCAGGTGTCCAAGGTGCAGATGGACAAAATACTCTCGTATATTGATATCGGTCGCAGCGAGGGGGCGCAATGCCTCACCGGCGGTGGGCGAAATGCGCTGGGTGAAGGGCTGAACGAGGGCTTTTACGTCAAACCCACCTTGCTTTTCGGCGACAACAGCATGCGGGTGTTTCAGGAAGAAATTTTCGGGCCGGTGGCGTCGGTGATGACTTTCAAAGACGAAGAGGAAGCCATTGAAATTGCCAACGATACCGAATATGGACTTGGTGCAGGCGTATGGACCCGTAATGGTACACAGGCTTACCGTGTCGGCCGGCAGATCCAGGCGGGCCGCGTGTGGACCAATTGCTATAACCTGTATCCGGCTCACGCGGCATTCGGCGGCTACAAGAAGTCAGGCGTCGGACGGGAAAATCACAAGATGACATTGGCTGCCTACCAGCAAACGAAGTGCTTGCTGGTCAGCTACAGCCCGAACGCGCTGGGATTTTTCTAGCCGTCCGTGCAGCGCTGTCGATCCGATGGTTCGTCGATGACCGTTGGTGTTTGCCGGCCATGGCGATAAACTCTCGTTTATCCCATACCGGCAAACCTTCCGAGTTGATTATGACCTTATCGATAGACCTGAATTGCGACATGGGCGAAAGTTTTGGCGCCTGGAACATGGGGCAGGACGACGAGATCCTGCCTTTTGTCACATCCGCCAATATCGCTTGCGGCTTTCATGCCGGTGACCCTGGGGTCATGCGAAAGACCGTGGCGGCAGCCTTGAAACATGGTGTTGCACTTGGCGCGCACCCGGGCTTGCCGGACCTCGCGGGTTTCGGGCGTCGCAGCATGGATATCAGCCCCGATAACGCGTACGACATGGTGGTCGTCCAACTAGGTTCCATGGCCGGTGTCGCCGCCAGCCAGGGCAGCCGCCTGCATCACGTGAAAGCGCATGGTGCCTTGTATAACATGGCTGCCAGGCAACCGGAATTGGCCAAGGCAATCGCGCAGGCCGTCTATGACGTGGACCGCAGCTTGGTGTTCTATGCATTGGCCTCCAGTGTGCAGGCTGCAATTGCGCAAGATGTCGGCCTGAATGTCGCGCAAGAAGTCTTTGCGGATCGCAGCTACCAAAGCGATGGTTCGTTGACGTCCCGTAGGCAACCAGGGGCCATGATCGTGGATGTGGAAGTTTCGATTCGGCAAGTGCTGCGCATGATCACCGAGGGCAAGGTGAGCAGCATGCAGGGTGTCGACGTTGCGGTCCAGGCCGATACACTATGCATACATGGCGACCAGCCGGGCGCAGTTATGTTTGCGCGAGCGATCCGCCAAGCACTTCACGACAATAATATTTTGGTAAAGACAGTTCAGCAGTTAGACAGCATGCCAGAATCCCAGCTTCAACACTGAAACGGCATGTCAGGCTGGAACGCCTAGCGATCATGCCCTGCCTGTGTCGGCGGCGGGCTTCGCTTTGGTCCTTGCAATGATTTCGGTGCTGGAAACACCGGTGCGCCGCCTCGTAATAAGGAAGTGCACGACGATTCCCAGCGCCAGACCCCAGAACGCACTGCCAATGCCCAGGAAGCTCGTACCGGATGCAGTACACAGGAAGGTAACGAGAGCTGCGTCGCGGCCGGATTCGGCAGCAAGTGCGCCTGCGAGGCTATTGCCGATCGTGCCCAGCAGGGCTAGCCCCGCAATGGCGGCGACCAATTCCAAGGGGAAGGCGGCAAACAACCCTACCACCGTCGCGCCAAACACGCCGGTGATCAGATAGAACACACCCGCCCAGACGGACGCCAGATACCGTTTACCGGGATCCGGATCGGCATCCCTGCTCATGCATATTGCAGCCGTGATAGCCGCAAGATTGAAAGAGTAGCCGCCGAAAGGGCCGAGCAACAGACCTGTGATACCGGTCCAGCTGATCAAAGGCGATGCCGGTGTGTCGTAGCCGTTGGCCTGCAGTACGGCAAGGCCGGGAATGTTCTGCGAAGTCATCGTCACGATGAACAAGGGGATGCCCACTCCGATCACCGAGGATAGCGTGAACTCCGGCGTCATCAGCATTGGTCTTGCCGGTGACCAATCCAATAGCTCCAGATGCAACAGGCCCTGGAAACCCGCGCATGTGATGCCTGCCAGCAAGGCGAACGGCACGCTGTAACGCGGCAAGGCGATGCGACCAAGCCAGAAAGCCAGAAACATGATCGCGACGAGCAGGAGCTGGGACTGCATCGAGGTGAACAGTTCCATGCCGAAGCGAACGAGTATCCCGCCCAGCATGGCGGCCGCGATATGCCTTGGTAGGTAGTGCATGGCTTTCTGAAACCAGCCGGTAATGCCGCAAAGCGTGATCAGCATGGAGGAGAACAGAAAGACGCCAATGGCCTCGTTCATGCCGAGGCCGGATAGGCCGGTGACGAGCAAGGCGGCACCGGGAGTCGACCATGCAGTTAACGTGGGGCTGCGGTATCGTAGCGACAAGGCAATGCTGCTGACGCCCATGCCGATGCCCAGCGCCCACATCCACGACGCGAGCTCGGCCGGTGTCGCACCCGCCGCGCTGGCTGCCTGGAAAATAATGGCAACTGAACTGCTGTAGCCCACCAGCACAACAATGAAACCGGACGTTATGTGCGAAATTTTGAAGTAATTACCCATAATGGTCTCATCGTTGCCTGTGCGTTATAACGGCTGGTGCAACTCATGCTAGCATCGTACGTTATAACGCACAATGCTTTTCGGGCGTGGTCGATTTACGGCCGTGCATCACGATGAGGTCACCATGCAAGATCCTGCCAGCTATCTGGCGCAGGCGTTGAAAGAACTGCGGACCCGGCGCGCCTGGAGTCTGGATCAGACCGCGCGCAAGACCGGCGTCAGCAAAGCAATGCTGGGTCAGATAGAACGCGCTGAATCCAGTCCCACGATCGCCACGCTCTGGAAAATTGCGAATGGATTCCAGACGCCTGTTTCAAGCTTCCTGACTCCGCCCGTTGAGATGAGCGTTAACGGAAGCATCGGTTCGGACACCGATCGATATGTGCGCGGCTTGACTGTCGAACCCGGGATCGTCGTGCGTTCTTTATTTTCCTACGACGCCCGCTTCGGATTCGAGATGCTGGAACTTGTACTGCTGCCGGGTACCGTGCGACTGTCGGAGCCGCACGCGGCTGGGGTCACCGAGCACGTGGTGATTATCAGCGGTCCTATGGAATTGCTGGTCGACGGACGATGGAATGTCCTGCCCAAGGGCAGTGCCGTACGGTTTGCCGCGGACCGTCCGCATGGATACCGCAATCTCACCATGCATCCCGCCATTTTTCACAATCTCATTCACTATCCGGCTGATTATGAAGAGTCCGTCGGAGACCCTGGACCAATACCATGAAAACAGCCTTTCCCGATGCCGAGCGACGTCATGCCCTGCAGGAAGCCATACAACATGGCCGAGCCTACACGCTGGCGCAGGAAGATATCGCTTTTCTTGCCAGTGAGGATCTGCGCCCGGTACGCATGCAACTGGAACTCCTGAAGACCGAGCATGCCCTGCGGGAGCACGGCGTGAATGCCACCATAGTGGTATTTGGCAGCGCCAGGATACTGTCTCCGGAGGACGCCAGGGCGGCGCTTGAACTGGTCGAGGAACAGTCGCGCATACGGTCGGACGATCCAGGACTGCGACGGGCTATTGCGATGGCAAGGCGGCGAGTCGAGCAATCGCACTGGTACGACGAAGCCTACAGCTTTGCACGCAAGGCATCCCAGTGCTTCGAGCACGAGGAGCCGTGCGATCTGGTCGTGATGACCGGCGGAGGGCCCGGCATCATGGAGGCGGCCAATCGTGGCGCTTTTGAAGCCGGTGAACGCTCGGTAGGCCTGAACATCACCTTGCCGCACGAACAATATCCCAATCCCTTCATCACTCCCCAACTGGCATTCCGGTTCCATTATTTCGCATTGCGCAAAATGCATTTCCTGTTGCGTGCAAAAGCGCTCGTCGCTTTTCCGGGCGGCTTTGGGACGCTCGACGAACTCTTCGAAGTTCTGACACTGGTGCAAACCCGCAAGATGGGACGTATTCCTATCGTTCTGGTGAATAGCGCGTTCTGGCGGCGTCTGATCGATATTGACTTCCTGATCGAGGAGGGCATGATCGCGCCGGAGGACGCGCAATTGTTCGTCATGGTGGACAGCGCGGAGGAGGCTATCGATGCGCTTCGTGAGTTCTATGCAATGACACCACCGTAAATCCGGGCAGGCATCACGCTTGCTCGGGGATGTCCGGAATTCATCACCAATCCACCCAACAGGAGGCCGCCATGGCCACGAATGACCCGAAAAAATTACACGCAGCAGGCAATCCCGGGTCCGGCCGTGCCGAGCCGGCCCCGGGCCCGAACGGCTCTTCCGACACCTTCACTGATATGCCGTCTGCTACTCCAGCTCCGGTTCGTGGGAACGAAAACCGCAAAGTCGATATATCGTCCGCCGACGACGTGGACGTTGACAAAGATACACCGGTCGACGATGAAGAAACGCCGCCTACCTCCCCTCCCAATGCTGTATCGGGCGGGGGATAAGGGTTTAGTGCAAGAAGCGCTTCATTCGGGAACCAGATTGATGGTGGTTTCCGCATGGGCCTCGATTTTTCCCTTGGAGTAGAGCAATGGGAAATACTGACCGGCGGCCCAGATCGGCGCCAGGTCCCGATAATGCTTGCTTGATGCATTGCCTGATTGCCCGGGCGTGTTGATTACCTGCGATGCATCCCAGTTTCCCACGTCCAGTATCATCCGGTAAGATGCACCAGACTGCAGCTGGAAGTTCTCGCCATAGCTGGCGGCGAGGGGAGTGTAGGCGGATCCCGGCAAAGGCCATGTACCCACGTTGAATTTTTCCTTTTCTGCTGCATTCAGAACAGGACTGAGCGGGTGGGTGAACACGGCCTTGTGCAGATTTCCCCATTGCCAGCCGGCCGGGTCTGGACCCAGCAGCCTCTTGGTCTGAATCATCGCCTCTTTGAGTGTCGTAGTCAGAACCTGGTCTCTTGCCGTCGTGGAAAGCCAACCCTGAGGACTCTCCAGTACCTGGATTACCCGCTCGGCATCGCCTTGACCGACCAGCGCGGCGGCGTCCGCGTCCAGGGCGGCCTTGACCAGTCCTTTTCGCAGGTGCTTGCTGAACCATACCTCAAACAAGGCGGCTTCTGCGCTTTCCACCGTTTCATTGCCATCCCATTCCTTCAGCAAGTTTAGTCCTTGTCGTGTATCGGCATCGTCGGGGATCGCTACGTTCTTGAGCAAAGCAACCAGACGCACGGCTGGTAGGGAAGTGGTGTCCAACTGCCATGCCTTGGAATCGTCAAGTGAGGATTTATCGTTCTTTGCAATAAGCGCCTGCAAGCGCTTGGCGCGAGAACTGTTGCTCCATTCGTAACCTATACCTTTCCGAAAGGCGGGATGTTCGGGAGGAATGTTATTTTCGTTGGCCGTGACTATATAACCGGCGTCGGGATTATGCTGTGACGGCAGTTCGTCCATAGTGCGGTAATCGGCCCACTCGTAGCGCCCGTCTCCCGGCACGGGAGTCAAACCGTCCCAATTTGGCCGATTGACCGTCAAGCCACCTGGCATCCATGCGATGTTTCCGCTTTTGTCTGCATATACTTGATTTTCTCCGGGAGCGCCCCAGCGATTCATCGCCGCACTGAACTGGTCCCAATTCTGCGCCCGCATATAGTCCATGGAGCCGAAGTAAGGTGCCATGCCAAAATCCAGCCATGCCGCTCGCAAGGCCCACGCCTGATTCTTCGTATTATCTTTGTGCAGGACCGGTCCGTGGCGCGTGTACAAGATGTCCACCTTGCGGGGCGTGCTCTCGCCCTTGACCAAAATGTCTTCGGAAATCACCTCGAAAGGCTCCCAACGGCCTTTGTATTGATACTCGGACTTTGCATCAGGGTTCAGTTCATAGGCATAGACATCCTCCTGGTCCATATAGAAGCGTGTGAGGCCAAAACCGATGGTGCCATTGTGACCAATGGAAATACCGGGCAGGAAAGGTTCGCCCGCGCCGATGACACTGAGTCCGGGCGCTTCGAGGTGACTGATGTAACGCAGGCTGGGCGCACCGTGGGAACGATGTGGGTCATTAGCCAATACCGGTCGCCCCGTGCTGGTGCGCGAACCGGCAATGACCCAGTTGTTAGAACCCAGGCTGCGCGCCCCATCGCTATTGAAATCCACTACGTTATAGAGCGTTGCTATATCGGTGGACGCAGCTGCGACGGCATTGATCGAATCCTTCGTGAATTTAGGGGTGGCCGTCGCAAGATCGTAAGCCTTTTTCAACGCAGCGAACGGCACTTCGCAAGGGTCCAGGCCTGCGGCGACGACCGGATTGACCTCAGGCACCGTTTCGCGGCGCAACCAGTCGACACGAACTGGATCCCTCTTGATTTTGCAGAATACTTCAGCGCGGTCTATTTCATTTTTCGCATTCAGCGTCAGCCCATGGTGGCGAATGCGGACGATGTCTTCGGCCTTCCATTTTGATGGCTTGTAACCCAATAGCTTGAATTCTTCGGGAACCAGTGCGGCATCTTTTTCGGTTTGGTCGATATAAGCGTTCACACCAGCGACGAATGCTTCAGCAACCCGTTTGGCATCCGAGCCGTAGGCCAGCCATTCCCGATACATGTCGCCTCGGAAAAGCACGGCCCGAGCCATCCGATCGCCTTCGACATACGAGGGGCCAAAATCTTTCGCCATTTCGCCCAGGCCGCGCTTGCGCCATGTATCTATCTGCCACAAGCGGTCGCGTGCCGCCATAAAACCCTGGACGTAGAACGCGTCATAAAAAGTATTGGCATAAATATGCGAAATGCCCCATTGATCTATTAATACACGCGCTGGCTTCTCGATGCCAGTCGTGGCATAGCGTTCCTCGGAATTCGAGTTGGCGGCCTGGACCAGACCTGTACCGGCCATGATCAAAGCTGCGCCAGTTGCGCGCGCCAGCGCGTGTAGACGATGTGTATTCATACATTCTCCTTTGTTGACGGTTTACGACCACTCTTTCCGGAAATCCACCGTAACGGTGTCACATAATTTCGTGACAGTGTTCGACCATGAGTAACGGCACGTTGGTTCGTCGGGAATGCAGCTTGCTGTCCCACGGTGCATGCATTCAGCGTGATGGCGGGAACTCCGGGGAGGGAACAGGATGGAAAGTAGGCAGCGCAGGCTAGGTCTTATCGCAACCGCGAGCGTCATCGGCATTCTCGGTGTGGTGCTGGTCTTAGGCGGAGGATGGCTTGTTGCGTTAGGGGGGTCATGGTATTACCTTTGCGCCGGCGTAGCCCTCGTTGCTACCAGCTTGCTGCTGAGCAGGCGCCGGCAGTCTGCCTTGTATTTGTATGCCTTGCTTGTTATTGGAACCTTGGCATGGAGTCTGTGGGAAGCAGGACTGGACTGGTGGCCACTGGCAGCCCGAGGCGATGTGATTTTCATCGCAGGCGTTTTTCTTTTGATGCCCTGGATTACACGCCCACTGTTGGCAACAGCCATATCCGAAGCGGGTGCCCCGACGTCGACAACGAAACGCCGTGGCGGCAGGCTTGCGTTAACTGCTGCGCTTGGCCTATTCCTGTTCGTGGCTATCGCGTCCTGGTTCGTCGAGCCGCAACGCGTAGAAGGAGAACTGCCGGGAATACGCGCGCAACTCGAGGCCGATGCCGCCGTGATACCGGCGGGCGAGTGGCATGCCTATGGGCGCGATGGACTCGGACAACGCTACTCACCGTTGACACAGATTACCTCCGATAATGTTGATCAGCTGGAAGTTGCCTGGCATTTCCAGACAGGCGATACGCGCGGACGTCCAGGAGACCCGGTCGAAACGACTTTCGAAGTGACACCCCTGAAGGTCGATAACAGCCTCTATCTCTGCACACCGCATCAATCGGTGATTGCGTTGGACGCAACCACCGGCGAACAGCTATGGCGCTACGAACCTCAAGTAGAGGGCGATCTGGCCTTGCAACACCTGACGTGCCGAGGCGTTTCCTATCACAAGAGAGCGGGCAATCCAGCATCGGGTGAATGTCTGGCGACGCTGTTCATGCCAACCGCCGATGGGCGGGTGATTGCGCTTGATCCTGAAGATGGTGAAGTGTGCCAGTCCTTTGGACAAGGTAAAGGCTACATCGACCTTTGGGAGAACATGCCTCATAAAAAACCCGGGGGTTATTACTCCACGTCGCCGGTCGTGGTCACTGATCGCTTGCTGATTGTAGGAGGGACCGTACTGGATAACGTTTCCACCCGCGAAACTTCCGGTGTGATCCGCGCTTACGATGTCAATACCGGTGCCCTCGTGTGGAACTGGGACGCTGGCAATCCAGAGGTGACGACTCCACTGCCGCCGGGAGCGAATTACACGCCGAACTCACCGAACAGCTGGTCGATTTCCAGCGTGGACGAAAAGCTGGGCATGGTCTATGTCCCATTGGGAAATCAACCGCCCGACCAATGGGGCGCCGAGCGAAGTGAAGCCGTGGAGCGATACTCTTCGTCCGTTGTGGCCCTGGACCTGGCCACCGGACAAGCACGCTGGCATTTCCAGACAGTGCATCACGATTTGTGGGATTACGACGTTCCGGCGCAGCCCAGCCTCATTGACCTCACTATCAACGGCAAGACAGTGCCTGCCCTGGTTCAGCCCACCAAGCAAGGGGAGCTCTTCGTTCTGGATCGCCGCAATGGCGAGCCCGTATTGCCGGTCACAGAGCAGCCTGTGCCGCAGGGGACCATTGAAGGTGAACGCCTGGCGCCGACACAACCTGTCTCCGCATTGTCTTTCGACCCACCGGCGTTGACTGGGGCCGACATGTGGGGTGCGACGATGCTTGATCAGCTCGCCTGCCGTATCGCATTCCACAAATTGCGCTATGAGGGACGGTACACACCTCCATCCTTGGAGGGGACATTGGTGTATCCGGGGAATTTCGGCGTGTTCAATTGGGGCGGCATCGCCGTGGATCCGCAGCGTCAAGTTGCTTTCGCCACACCCACCTACCTGGCGTTTGTTTCCCAGCTGGTGCCTCGAGCCGACGACACTACGCTATATGTTCAGGGCGAGGCCCGTCCAGAGGACAGCTTGCCGGCGCTGAACGAAAACTTCGGGGCTCCATTCGCGGTCAAATTAAGTGCCTTCACCTCTGTCCTTGGTTTGCCATGCCAGGCGCCGCCATGGGGATACGTGGCGGGGGCGGACCTGACCACCGGTCAGGTTGTCTGGAAACATAAAAATGGCACGGTCATCGATAGTTCGCCCCTGCCTCTGCCGTTCAAAATGGGCGTGCCGAACCTCGGCGGTCCTATCATGACGGCCGGAGGGGTTGCGTTCCTGTCCGGCACGCTTGACTACTTTGTGCGGGCCTACGACGTAACGAACGGCGAGCAACTCTGGGAGAGCCGCCTTCCCGCGGGCGGGCAGGCGACGCCCATGACTTACACGGGCGCCGACGGGCGTCAGTTCCTGCTTGTCGTGGCGGGCGGCCACGGTTCACTAGGCACCAGAGCGGGCGACGATGTGATCGCCTATGCACTTCCAGCAGGAGGTAAATAACCATGGCAGCAACCAATGCTTATAGCGCCATTGAGCCAGCTCGTTCAGAGATCGATGCCTTGACCGGGCCCACCATGCTGGAATTCGGCACGCCGTGGTGCGGCTACTGCCGGGCGGCGCAGCCTGCCATCGTGGCGGCGCTCGAAGCGCACGATAATGTCCGTCACATCAAGGTGGAAGACGGCAGCCGTCGGCCCTTGGGCCGTTCCTTCACCATCAAGCTCTGGCCGACGTTGGTGTTTCTGCGCGATGGAAAAGAAGTCCTACGACTTGTCCGGCCTACTGAAGAGCAGGCTATCGCCCGGGCCTTATCGCAAATCGATCCCGATCCGGCATAGTTCCGGACTACTGGTTTTTCTGGTTCAGAGCGTTGATCAAGCCGTCTACGCCATTCTCGCGAATTTGCTGCGCGAACTGATTGCGGTAATTTTGAATCAGCCAGATTCCCTCGACGTTGATATCGTAGATCTTCCAGCCTTCGGGTGTGCTTTCCATACGGTAGTCGACATTGACCTGCGGCCCGTTGCGCTGCGAGAAATAGCTTCGAACGACGACGTCCTTGGCCTTCGGGTCACCGCGGAAGGGCAGAAGGTTCAAGGCGGCGATCTTGTCGACATCCGTTAGCGCACCCGCATACGTCCGGATCAGCGTGCCCCGGAACGCTTCGACCAGCTGCTCGCGTTGCTGGCTACTTGCGGTCCGCCAGCCCTGTGCTGCCGCCAGTCGGGTGGTCTTTTCAAAATTGACGTAGGGCAGCAAATATTGATCGATCAACTCGTTGATCCGGCGAGTGTCTCCTCGCTTAGCGGCGGGATCCTGACGGACGGCGTCCAGGGCGTTATTGCCCACAGCCTCGATAAAGGCATTGGGCTCGGCCAGGGGATTCACCACGCGCTGAGCATGAACGTTGTTGAGCAAGGCCAGGATGAAAAGTGTGGCAATAAAGAAAATCACCGATGCATTGCGCTGCGATGTCCTGCCGCGGGATGTGTGTTCACGGGAAGCTGCGGATATATGCTGGTTCATGAGGCAAATTCTAATTGACGGAGACCTCTTCATTCTATTTCGCTGGAGTGGCCGCTGACCGGCTGTTTGGAAACCACTTGTGTCCCCATCGACACATTCGCATCTTGGACCCCAGTGGCACGTCGATTGCTATCAGCCGGAACGGGGTTGAAAAAATGGACATCTTTATCCAACACTATAAAAAAAACATGGCAGGTCGGGACTATGCCGTGGGCGACATCCATGGACATTTCAGCCGGCTGGAACACGCCATGGAAACGATTGGTTTTGATCCGAGCCAAGACCGGCTATTCAGCGTTGGAGATCTGGTAGACCGCGGTCCGCAGGCGGATCAGGCCCTCGACTGGCTCGCTTTGCCCTGGTTTCATGCGGTCAGAGGCAATCATGAAGATTATGCAATAAGGCATAGCCTGATTGGCGGTGTCGACATAGAGAACTATAGGAGCAACGGAGGGGGATGGTTCCTTGACATGCCGCGCACACGCCAGAAGCAGTTCGGCCTCGTCTTCAATGACTTGCCTTATGCCATGGAGATTGAAACCGATAACGGTCTGGTGGGCATCATCCACGCGGTTTGCCCTGTGCCTGATTGGGCACAGCTTGCTGACGCATTGGGATCGGAGTCCGCGAGGATGCAGGCGATATGGTCGCGTGATCGTATACAAAGTCTTGATGAAACGAAAGTCAAGAACATCCACGCCGTCGTGGTCGGGCATACACCGCTGCAAGAGGTCGTCGCATTGGGAAATACCGTACACATCGATACAGGAGGCTGGCTGGAAAAGGGGCACTTCACCCTGCTCGATCTGGGAAATTTTTGATTCATGCAGGCGTGGTCATGAACCACGTCGTTTTTTCGTTTTCGTCACTGAAAAAGAGGGTAATACATGAGCATCTTGAGAACTAAATCTATTTCTACGGCGCTTGCCATAGGCGTTACGGCCTTCGCGTTGACGCCGGTTTCCGCTCAATATACGGGGCCTTCTGAAAAAGTCATGGCCGTGACGGTCGCCGATGTCATGGAAAAATCCAAGGACGACGATAAAGTGGCGCTCAAGGGCATGTTGATCCGGAAAACGTCCGATGAGCACTATGTTTTCTCCGATGCGACCGGTGAAATTTCAGTCGAGATCGACGACAAGGTCTTCCCGAAAGTGCCGGTAGACGACAAGACCACTGTCCAGATCAGGGGCGAAGTGGACAAGGGTCTAGTCGGCAAGACGGAGATCGACGTCGAGGCGATGGAGATCCTTAAATAGACTATTTCACCGAGGCACACTATTTGCTATGAGAGTTTAAACGGCGAATTGCCGTTGCATACCTCTCCTGAACTTTCACAAATTCCTTACTGCAATTACAAAGGTGCTTAATATGAGAACACTTCAAAAAACTCTTCTTGTGGCAGCGTTGCTGGCCATTCCGTTTGCGGGCGCTCAAGCCCAAACCCAGGGCACCAATAAAGTCGGTGAAATGCCCGAGAGCTCCAAACCTGATGCCAGTCCACCGCCGACCAAGAGTCCGAACACGGGCACACCTGCCACATCATCCACAGCGACAGGGGAAGCGCCTCATAGCAGCTTGCCGGGAACCGACAAACCTGCCACGGAAAATACCGCTAATCCGAAATTGAGCGGATCGGATGTCCCATCCACCAGCGCGCCGCCGCCTGCGACGACGGGAACGCCGCAACAGACAGCCCCGTCGGGTGAATCACCTCCACGTGCAGCACCCATGCGTTCCGGCGCGGGTGCCACCAGCAATGAAGGAAGCAGCACCATATCGGGAAGCGAGAAGCGTCAATAGCAGCAGTAACGGCACGCGTCCGATCACGCAAAGTAGGGTGTGACGGGCGCGGTGCCTGGCGTGGGCCGTTGCGCTACCACTTAAAAATATTCGAAAGGTAAATACAATGAATAAATCACAGATTCCTGTTGCCCAGAAAGAAGTTTTAAGCTTGCTGCTGGACGATCATCGGAAGGTCAAAAAACTGTTCAAAGAATTCGAGGATGTCACCGACGCGGCAAAGAAGCAAAGCATTGTTGCCGAGGCCTGTATGGACTTGACTGCGCACACGCAGATCGAAGAGCAGCAGTTTTATATGTTTTTGCGCGACCAAGATCCTGAAGCTTTCGGCGACCTGCTGGATGAAGCACTGGTCGAACATGCCAGTGCCAAGGATTTAATTCGACAGTTGCAGGAAATGAAGCCGGGCGACGACTTGTACGACGCGAAATTCATTGTATTGGGTGAATATGTCAATCACCACGTCGCCGAGGAAGAGGATGAGCTTTTTCCGAAAATCATTTCGAAAAAAATTGATTTGCGCGAGCTTCTTCCAGCAATGGTACAGATGAAGGAAGATTTGCTGGCCGAAAACACCAATGCTTAGCGGATCGTCGCTTTCGCAGATCCCCAGCGGCACCTGAACCAGCGCAGTAGCCTTCAATGGCTACCGCGCTTGACGTCGACACTGTCGCTTTCAGTTGATGTGGGTGGATCCATGTCAATCGTCAGGCTCAAAGGATCCGATCACACTTTCTTGACGAACTCCGATTTCAGGCTCATGGCCCCGAAGCCGTCGATTTTGCAATCGATATCATGATCACTATCGACCAGCCGGATATTCTTCACCTTGGTACCCATCTTGACTGCGCCCGCCGAGCCCTTGAGCTTCAGGTCTTTGATAACCGTGATGGTATCTCCATCCTGCAGCACATTTCCCGCCGAATCGCGATAAACCCGGCTCGTTTCGATGGGTGCCACCGCCAGTCCAGACCATTCGTGGGCGCATTCGGGGCAGATGTAGAGGCCCCCATCTTCATAGGTGAACTCGGAACTGCATTTCGGACAAGAGGGCAATGTGCTCATGAATAATTCCTGGTGCGTGGCATATGCCATAAAAGCAGGAAAGTATAGCGTGGTGGCCATGCCTGCGGATTGCATTCGCAGGCATGGCCACGCCAGCCGCCTGATCCGTCCTAGCGAGGAAGCTGTGCGGATGTCGCGGTGATACTTTCTTCGAAGTCCATGGTGTCCATGTCCGTGTCGGTGGCCACCGGTTTGCCGAAGATCTTCAACCAGGCAAAACCAATGATGCCGGCGGCCAGAGACGCCACAAGGATCGCCATTTTGGATGCATTGATGACGTCGGCCTCTCCTGTGAAGGCGAGGTTGGTGATGAATATGGACATCGTAAAACCTATGCCTCCCAGTAGGCCGGCGCCAAATACATGGCGCCAACGCAGATCGAGGGGCAGCTTGCAGATTCCGAGGGCAACGGCAAGCAGGCACAACAGAGTTATGCCCACTGGTTTGCCTAGAACCAGCCCGGCCATGATGCCAAGGCTGTTTGTCGAGGCAAGTTCCTGGGTCCAGCCGGAACTGATGATGATCCCGGTATTTGCCAGAGCGAAGACAGGCAGAATGATGAAGGCCACAGGTTTGTGCAGAAAATGTTCCAGCTTGTGCGATGGGGAATCTTCATCATCCTGTTTGGCAGAGAAAGGAATGGCGAAGGCCAGGAGCACGCCGGCGATCGTTGCGTGAACGCCGGATTTCAGCATGAATACCCACATTACTGCGCCGCCCAGCAGGTAGAGCCAAACAGACATGACGCGCAGATAGCGGTTCATGCAGGCCAGTAGGGCGAACACGACCACCGCAGCCAACAAGTAGATGAAGGACATCTCTGCGGTATAGAAAACAGCAATGACAATAATGGCGCCCAGATCGTCCATGACGGCCAGGGCAGCGAGAAATACTTTCAGCGACGCAGGAACCCGGCTTCCAAGGAGAGCAAGAACACCTAATGCGAAAGCGATGTCCGTCGCCATGGGAATACCGATACCGGCCTGTGTTTGTGTTCCAGCATTCATGCTGAAATGTATCAATGCCGGTACGCAAATCCCGCCGACGGCGGCAACGATGGGCAAAAGCGCATTCTTGAGTTCCGATAGTTCTCCGTTGTAGAGTTCACGTTTGAGCTCAAGGCCGATCAGCAGGAAAAAGATGGCCATCAACGCATCATTTACCCAGTGTTCTATGCTCAGTCCGCCCACATACACGCGCCATATCTGAAGATAGCCTTCTCCCAGCGAGGAATTCGCCAGAAGCAACGAAATAACGGTACAGACGATCAACAGAATCCCGCCTGATTTTTCAGAATCGAAGAACTGTTTGAATGTTTGCGATAGTCTTCTTTCTATAATGGCCATGTGGTCTCTTGTTAGAAAAAAACGATAGTATTTGCCGACGATGGGCCGCTGCGGAGGGCACAGCTGGGCCTAAGCCGGCGGCTCAATGGATTTGTTCTGGAACGGGGCTAGGCCAGACACGCCGAGAAGGGTGAAAACTGACAGTGGAATAATAAAGGGGTGCGGGCATGGGGTCGTGGTTAAGGCGCGTGGCGGCCCGACCATCGCATACCCTGCCACACAGAAAGTGTGAGCACCCGCAGAAAGTATAAACGATTGTTTTTAAGCAAACGTTCATGCCCGGGGAGTCAGAAATGGCGACCATGAAAATGCTAATCAATATCGACGTTCCGCAGCTTGGTCCAGCTATTGCTTTTTACTGCGGGGCATTACCGCTGAGCCTGCGTCGAATCATCGATGACGATGTGGCGGAACTGAGCGGCGCATCGTCGGACATATGTCTTCTGCAAACGGCGGCGGGTTCAAGTCCAGCAAAAGGAATTGATGATGTGCGTCATTACAGACGCCATTGGACGCCGGTTCACATTGACTTCGTCGTGGACAATATTGAGCACGCGGCTAAGCGCGCCATCGAGGCCGGCGCTTTGCAGGAAGGCGAGTGCATCGAGTGGAGAGGGTCACGCTGGATCAGTTTCTCGGATCCATGGGGCCATGGCTTTTGTTTGATTGAGTTTACGGGTGACGGCTACAGCGGCACCGACTGACTGAACAAGCTTCTTTAGTCCTTCTCCACAGATTCGTGGTAAAAATACTGTATATTTACACAGTATTTTTATGAGGCGCTCATGTCCCATCTCCAAATTGCTTCGCCAGAGCGCATTCATCCGTCCCTCTGGCGAGCCTCCCAGCTTTCACGCTCGCAGGGCCGTTGCACGGACACAGGATACAACCAGCTTTCGGCTGAATTGCCCGGCGGCGGATGGCCGTTGGGAAACTTGATCGAAGTGTTGGTGCAGCAGCCTGGCATTGGCGAAATGCAGCTGTTGCGTCCTGCCCTGAACCGTTTGAACGGACGATCCGTCATGCTCGTCCAACCTCCACATCTGCCACAAATCGCGGCGTGGGCAAGTTGGGGTTGTGCGCCTTCCTCGCTTCTATGGGTCCACGCCCAGCGCGCGGCCGACGCATTGTGGGCGGCTGAGCAGGTTTTACGTAGCGGCACGTTCGGTGCGCTCCTGCTTTGGCAAGACCGTATGCGCAATCAGGCATTGCGCCGGTTGCAACTGGCTGCCCAAGAGGGCGATACGCTTTTTATCGTGGTGCGCCCGCTGGCTGCGGCGGAACAGTCTTCACCCTCGCCACTGCGCCTCGTCTTGCAGTCCACCCTTCAAGGCCTGGATATTTCCATCCTGAAGCGGCGAGGAGCCACACACACAAGGCCCATCAGCCTGCATCTCTATCCCGACACCCGATTTCCCGAGTTTGACCATGCGATTATGGATAGGCGTGCACTTGTCGCACGCGAGCCTGGACACACACTGCTTGAACTGGCGCACTGAGCCTGCTGTTGTGCTCGAGCGCGACCATGTCAAGGCCGTTACGCCGTCTGCCGCCAGGGCGGGGGTGCGCCCCGGCATGCGTCGCGGCGGTGTCAGCGCACTATGCCCCGCAGCTACGCTGGTTCAATACAATCCACACGTTGAAAAACGTGCATTGGATGAAGTTTCTTTGGCTTTGCTTCAGTACACCCCCGAACTCGCGCTATCGCAAGACAATACGCTTTTGCTCGATGTTTCGGCCAGCCTTAGCCTGTTCGGAGGTGTGCGGCAGCTCTTTCGACGTGTAGGCCGCAGCCTGGAAGGGCTTGGTTTTTCAGCATGCATTTCCATCGCGCCCACGGCTGGCGCAGCCTGGCTGCTTGCTGCCCGGGCTCCCCGATTACGGCGAGTGCTGCGGTTGCCCACGCTGAGCAAACGGCTGGATGAACTGCCTTGCACCTCTCTGCCTGCAGTCATGCCTTATCGCGACTGGCTCGATGGTATCGGCTGTACCACCTTGGGTACCCTGCGCGCCTTGCCGCGCGCCGGCCTGCAACGTCGTACCAACAAGGCTGTGCTCCAGGCGCTGGACGCCGCCTACGGCCAGGCTCCCGAGCTCTTTGAATGGATTGTGGCGCCGCCGGAATTTACCGGCCGCATCGATTTGATGGAGCGCATCGAGCACGCTGAAACCATCATGCATGTTGCCCGTCGTCTCATCGAACAGCTCTGCGGATGGTTGACGGCCCGTCGACGCGCCGTTACGCGCGTCGTCTTCGAGTTGGGGCACGAACGGGGGCGCCACGCCCGCGCGCCCACGGAAATAGAGTTGGTACTGGGCGCACCTGCCTGGGAATCAGATCATTTGCTGAGGCTTCTTGTCGAACGCCTGCACAATCTGGAATTGCCCGCGCCTGTGATCAGGGTAGATCTGCATGCGACCGATACAGAAACCATGGCTCCGGCGCCTAAAGACTTATTCCCTGATCCCGGCGGCAGTCCCGCTGACCGTCAACGTCTTATCGAAGTGCTCGTGGCGCGTTTGGGGCGCGACAATATCTTGCAGCCCAGTCCTGTTGCCGACCATCGCCCCGAAATCGCCAATCGCTGGGTGCCGGTTGATCAAAAGGTTGTTTCGGCTGGCTGCGTAGACGGCGCAGAACGGCCCTTCTGGCTGCTTGCCGATCCTGTGTCTTTGCCGGTGAAAAAGCATCGGCCATTCTATGGTTCGCCGCTGTATATCATCCGGGGACCCGAGCGTATCGAAGATGGCTGGTGGGCGGGCCTTGCAGTACGCGACTATTACATTGCGCAGGCTGAAAACGGTGCACGCTATTGGCTGTATCAAGAACGCGGTAGTGAATCGGGCTGGTTCCTGCACGGTTTGTTTGCCTGATAGCCATGTATACATCATCCATTTTGCCACCCTATGGCGAACTTCATTGCCTGACGAATTACACATTCCTGCGTGGCGCCTCGCACCCTGAGGAGTTGGTGGAACGTGCCGCTGAACTGGGTTATAGCGCAATCGCCATTACCGATGAATGCTCGGTCGCGGGTGTTGTGCGGGCCCATGTCGAAGCCAAGAAACAAAAATTACCGCTCTTGATCGGATCCAGTTTTATGCTGCGCAATGCGGCAGGCGATGTCGTCGTATCGCTGGTTGTGCTGGCTCAAACACGCCGCGGTTATGGCAACTTGTGTGAATTCATAACCCTGGGCCGGCGTCGGGCTCCAAAAGGAGAGTACCTGCTATCGCCCTCGGATATCGAAAGTCCGGTCGATCCGCGTCTTCTTCATTTGAAGGGCCTGCCCGAATGCGTGGTGCTGCTGGTGCCCGAATACGGCGTGCCTTTTGAACGGCTGGTCGCCCAGGCTGAATGGGCAGCCGCCACCTTTGCGGGCCGCTGCTGGATGTCGTTGACGCTCTTGCATCGTGCCCAGGACGAGCGCCATAAGGCCGCCGTGCTGGCGGCCGCCCGTCACGTGGGCATACGCGTTGTTGCGACGGGCCAGGTCGAGATGCATCTGAGATCACGCAAGCCTCTGCACGATACGCTCACGGCCGTACGCCTGGGTATGTCGGTACAGGAATGCGGCTTCCAGCGTGCACCCAATGCTGAACACCATCTCAGGGCGCGATTGCGCCTGGCCAACCTTTATCCGCGCGAAGCGCTGGAAGAAACGCTGGAGGTGGCCACACAATGTCCCTTCAATCTTGATGAGCTGAAATATGAGTACCCGGATGAAATATGTCCGGAAGGCCTGACGCCAGAAGCCTACTTGCGTCAAGAGACCTACACCGGTGCACATCGGCGTTTTCCCAAAGGCATACCACGCAGCGTCCAGGAACAGATAGAGCATGAACTGGCGCTCATCGGCGAACTCAAGTATGAACCCTATTTTTTGACGGTCTACGATATCGTGAAGTTTGCCCGTGGCCGTCAAATACTCTGCCAAGGACGCGGCTCCGCGGCCAATAGCGCGGTGTGCTATTGCCTGGGTATCACCGAAGTGGATCCGGCACGTGGCAACAATCTGTTCGAACGCTTCATCAGCAAGGAACGTAACGAGCCGCCCGATATCGACGTCGACTTCGAGCATCAGCGGCGCGAAGAGGTTATCCAGTACATCTACGAGAAATACGGCCGGGACCGCGCCGCGCTCACGGCCGTTGTCATTACCTACCGGGTGAAAAGCACAATCCGCGATACGGGCAAGGCGCTGGGTATCGATCCCATGATCGTCGACGCGGTGGCCAAGTCCTACCATTACTGGGACGGGCGAAACAATCTGGCGGCCCGCATGGCCGAATGCGGTCTTGATCCGGAGTCGGCTGCCGCCCGGCAATGGATCATCCTGGCCGAGCGCCTCATGGGATTTCCCCGGCACTTGTCGCAGCATCCCGGCGGTTTTGTCATATCGCGCGGACCTTTATGCCGCCTGGTTCCCATAGAAAATGCCGCCATGGCCGATCGCAGTGTCGTCCAATGGGATAAAGACGATATCGACGCCGTAGGCCTCCTGAAAATCGACATCCTCGCGCTGGGAATGCTCAGCGTGATCCGACGGGCCCTCGAAGGCGTTTCGCAGCGACGCGACGAGCCCTTTGAATTGCAGGACATTCCGGCCGAAGACAGCGACACCTATGACATGATTTGCGAAGCCGACACCATTGGTACATTTCAGATTGAGTCGCGTGCGCAAATGACCATGCTGCCGCGCATGCGTCCGCGTCAGTTCTATGACCTGGTCATCGAAGTGGCTATCGTCCGACCCGGTCCGATCCAAGGCGGCATGGTCCATCCTTATTTGCGGCGCCGGCAAGGTCTTGAAGATGTGGAATACCCCAGTGGCGAAGTGCGCAAAGCGCTGGAACGTACCCTGGGCATACCCATTTTCCAGGAACAGGTCATGCAAGTGGCCATGCTGGCGGCTGGCTTTACGGCCGGCGAAGCCGATGAATTGCGCCGCTCGATGGCGGCTTGGCGGCGCAAGGGCGGCCTGGGTAAGTTCTACGACAAGATCATCAACGGCATGGTCAGCCGCGGTTATGAGCAAGAGTTTGCGGAACAGATCTTCAAGCAGATACAGGGATTCGGGGAGTATGGTTTTCCAGAAAGCCATGCCGCCAGTTTTGCTTTGCTGGCTTATGCAAGCTGCTGGCTTAAACGCCACGAGCCCGAAGCCTTCCTGATGGCGCTTCTGAATAGTCAGCCTATGGGCTTTTATTCTCCCTCTGTGCTGGTGCAGGACGCCAGGCGCCACGGCGTCACGATACTGCCGGTCGACGCAACAATCAGCAACTGGGAAGCGCAGCTTGAATCAACAGCAGGCATGCGCCCAGCCGTACGCCTGGGCCTGAATCAGCTGAAGGGCATGCACAGGGAAAGTGCCTGGCGTATTGAAGAAGCGCGTGCCGTGCAACCGTTCGACTCAGTCGCCGACATGGCCAAGCGCGCCGATTTGAACCGACACGATTTGAACAGTCTGGCTGCCGGCAATGCGTTGCAGTTGATGGCCGGCCATCGGCGCGCAGCGCTATGGGAATCCGTCGTCAGCACACCCGAGCGCGGCCTGCTGAAAGAAGCCCAGATCCATGAGCAGGGCACGCCGCAGTTGCCATTACTCAGCGAAGGCCAGGCGCTGACAGCAGACTATCGCAGCTTGGGCCTGACACTGGGGCGGCACCCATTAGCGCTTCTGCGCGACAAACTGACAGCCATGCGTTTTTCTTCATCGGCGCAGTTGCGCGGGCAACCCGATCGCCGGCTGGTGCGCGCCTGCGGTATCGTCACCGTACGCCAGCGGCCTGGAACATCCAAAGGCGTGGTCTTTGTGACGCTCGAAGATGAATCGGGTCATGTCAATTTGGTGGTCCGACCGCAAATCATCGAGCGCCAACGAAAGGAACTGCTGACATCCAGGCTTCTGGGTGCCTATGGAACCTGGCAGTCGCAAAGTGGCGTGCAGCATCTTATTGTGGGCCACTTGGTTGATTTAACGCCATTATTGGGTGAACTGGAAACCTCAAGCCGTGATTTTCATTAGACGGCCAAGGCACGAAATGATGATTGCGGTGCGTCGAAGCGCCAAAAGCTTATTGGTACGCCGACTTCGTCCATCGACCCCATGCAGCTACCCAAGGGTACCCAAATCATTCATCCGGATATGGCTGTGACCCAGGACTACCGCCCTGATCGGCGCGGCAGGGTTTCATCGGCACTCAAAAGCTGCGGCGCCGGCTCGACGACTCCCTTTTGTTGCAGCCAACGCTCGATAAGCCAGCATAGCCCGGCCCATGCTGCACCCAAGGTCCATCCTGCCACGACGTCGGTCGGCCAATGTACGCCCAGGTACACACGGCTTGCGCCTACCAGTATCGTCAGGAATAATGCCGAAGCCAGGAAAAAAACCTTGAGCCGCCATGGTGAAATGGCTCGACTCAGTAGCGCAGCGAGGGTCAGATAGGTGACCGCCGACATCATGGCGTGACCGCTGGGGAAACTGGCGGTATAGACGATAGCCTCGTGCGGGACCAGATCAGGTCTGGATCTGTCATAAGCGATTTTAAGCGAGTGGCTGACCAACCAGCCGCCGCTGATGGCGGCTATTGCAAACAAAGCCGTACGCCCGCGATTGAGCAATAGCAAATAGACGCAAGTGGCCACTGTGATGAGCACCAGCACGCCAAAGCTGCCCAGGGCGGTAAAGTCGCGAAACATTTCTTCTATCCAGCCCGGTCCGAGGGGATCTGAATAATCAGCGGGATTGCGCAACGCAATCAGGATCATTTTGTCGATCTCCATGGTTTCTTGCTCGTTCACCTCGTCGGCGAGTTCAAGGAAAGCCCATAGGGCGGCAAAGACCGAAGCGGCAGCGATGAGCATTATCAATTCGCGACGTCGAAGCCATTCGAAGCCCTGTTTGATCATTTTCACGGGGTCTTTACGTAGCAATGAATTCTCCTTGTCGATCGAGACGGTTGAGTCCAAGAGTGACTTCTTCTTCACGCCTGGCGGGAGCAATGCTTCAGCGTAGTTTTTCTGATCTTAACTGAGGCCGAACTCCCTGGAGCTTACAATTTAGCGTGTAACAGTCGTAAAGGTATGGCCGTCAAACGCCGTTAACCCTTACGTCATGCAGATTTATACCAACACTTCTTCCTTGCTCGCCCAGCAACACTTACGTTCGTCCACCGGGGCCTTATCGACCAGCATAGAGCGCCTCTCTTCGGGCCTACGCATCAACTCGGCCAAGGATGACGCGGCTGGACTGGCTATTGCCAATCGCATGACCAGCCAGATCCGTGGCTACGGCCAGGCTCAACGAAACTCGATGGATGCCCTGAGTCTGGCACAGACGGCTGAAGCAGGCGTGTCAGGCATGAACGATGCCCTTCAACGGGTCCGCGAATTGGTTGTCCAGGCCGGAAACGGTACGATGGTCGAAGAAAACCTGCAAACCATCCAGAGCGAGATCGATAGCAACCTGGCTCACATCGAAGCTATTTCCCGAGATTCGATTTTCAACGGCATCGGCCTGTTGAACGAATCCAGGACACTTTCGATGCAAGTGGGGCCAAATGGAACACAAGCCGATACCTTTCCGTTTTCACTCAAGGCCCTGAACCTGGAAACGCTGGGACTTGATAATGGCCTTTTTCCTTTTCGAGTCGTAGAGGACGGTAATCCGTTGCCTTTGGGGCCGCCATTACAGAGCATTGTGGCCGGGACAGCCGATAATGCCGGCGCCTATAAGCTTCAGATCAATGGCGTCACGCACTGGAACACTGTACTCAACCTGGATGAAGCGGCCGCCTATTATGGGACCACGCCGCAAGAGGTCACCATTCATCGCGTCATTGATCCAATCAGCGGTGACGAAGTGCAAGGATACGTCATTGCCAAGTTTGGCGAGCATTACATGATCGAGGAAGACAGCTCTCTTCAATTGGACTTCGCGGCCGGCACTGCGACGCTGGTCATTACGTCCCACCAACGCAGCACTTATATTGATCCCGATAATGGCGTGGTGTCAGCAACGATTGTGACCGATCCGACCATCATCGCCAAGAGCGGCATGACCGCCGACGGCAAGGTGGTGCTTTATTACGAGTTCCAGGATAAGACGTTTGCGCGCGATGGAACGCCATTCAAGCTCAGCGGCCCAGGCGCCAATGCCATCCAAATCGTTCGGCGGACGCCGGTCACGGATGAACCGCTGACGAAGATCGACGCGGCACTTTCCAAACTGAATGATTACCGTGGTTATCTTGCTGCGGTGCAAAATCGGCTGTCGGCCATCATGGCCGGAAGCGGGAACGCCGTGGTGGCGCTATCGCAGGCAAGATCGCGCATCGAAGATGCAGACTACGCAAGCGAAATTGCCGCTATGACGCGCAGCCAGATCCTTCAGCAGGCGGCGACTGCCTTGCTTGCACAGGCGAACCAGTTTCCCCGGCAGGTGCTTTCACTATTGTCGTAGCGATTGTCGATCAGAATGATCCGCTGTCTTCGCTGTCTTCGCTGTCTTCGCTGTATGGCGAAAATCGTCCGGTGATTGGATCCCGTATGAAAAGCAGACCGGTGCCGACGCCGAAGTAAGCGCCGTGCAAGGTGAGCGTTCCATTTTCGACCGCGTCGCGCACGGCAGTAAATGTCATCAAGTTTTCGAGGCTGTACTCGACGACGCCCCATTCAAGTTTTCTGATCCATTCTTGCCGGTCCTCGGTGGCTGGACCGACGCGCTCGGCCACGGGTGCAATCTGCGACATCCATTTTCCGATGAAATCGCGTTGAGTCAACGGCGCGGCATTATTGGCATATGCCGCGACGCCACCGCAGCTTGCATGGCCCAGCACCACGATATGTTTGACTTTCAGCGCGTTCACGCCGAATTCAATGGCGGCACTGGTACCGTGAAACGACGTTTCCGTGTCAGGTTCGCACGGCGGGACAATATTGGCAATATTGCGTATTACAAAAATTTCACCGGGGTCTGCATCGAAGATTGTCTCGGGGGCGACACGGGAGTCGCCACAGCCTATGACCATGATCTCGGGGTGCTGTCCCAATTTGGCCAGCTCTTCGTAACGCTCGCGTTCGCGAGAGAGCCGTCCGTTCAAGAACGATTGGTAACCGCTGGTCAGCCTTGTTGGAAACACGTTTACTCCTTTTGTATGAGATTTCGAAATTTTACCGCGCGCGGAACTGGCGCCTATCCGTCGATCAGGACCCGCTACTCGGCCAATCAAGTGTAGACGCCAGCGGATGAGGTATTGCCTTGCGCTCCAGAATTTTGAATTCATCCGATGTGTCTTCATAGTCCCAGCGTTCGATCTCGCAGTAGCGAGGCATGTCTTCGAAAGCATGACGGATAAGATTCACTGAGTTGTTTGAATCATGGCGAATACGGGATGACACTGCCGTTCCGGCTTGCACAGCCCAGACCGGTCGCCGCAGATCGGCAAAGTGGTCATGCAATCCACGAATGAAAGGTCGGTGGATGTGGCCGCCCAGTATCAAATCAACTCCGGCGTCTGTCCAGCTGCGAATCGCCTGTTCATGGCCACGCAGCAAATGCTCTTGATCGACGGCGTGCGTGACATGGACGGGTTGATGTGTGACAACAATGCGCAATTGCTTCTGCCCGGCCTGCCGCAAGCGCTGCGCAACACGTTCAATCTGTGAGGCCGAGACCTCCCCTTCAATATGTCGGTAACGACGTGTTGTTCGCACGCCAATAACAAGCAGCTCGGGTGTTTCATGGATAGGCTCAAGCTCGGAACCAAAGACTCTCTTGTAGCGCCAGTAGGGATGCAGGAGTCGGGTGGCGACGTCAAATAGCGGGATATCGTGATTTCCGGCTATGACAAGTCGGGCAGGAACTGCAAGGCGATCCATGAAGGCGCCGGCCGCGGCGAACTCCATCTTGCGTGCGCGTTGCGTGATGTCGCCCGATAAAATGACGATATCAGGCGCCTGAACATGGGTGAGGCGTTCCAGCGCTTTGACGACCAGCGGCCGTTCGGTGCCAAAATGAAGATCAGATATATGCAACACCACCCTCATGCCGCTACGCCTTGCATTCGGTGTGAACCATCGGACTCCACTTCTTGGGCACGCTTGACCAGCATCAACGGCTCCGGTGCCACGCGAAACTCGAGCGGCGACTGTAGCCATATGATTTCACCATCTACGGCGACCTTGATGCGACGCCTGCGCGAATGTTCGACGGTAACCGGACGTTCGGCACGGCGTGCGACGGACTTGCTGCGAAACAAGCCACGTGGGACAACGGTCAGGGTATGGAAACTGAAGCCAGTAACATGTTCGGCGTTGCCAAGCTTTCCCAAGGCGCCGCGCGCGGCGAGCCAAAGCAAGGGCATTGTCCCGACGGGGTTTACTGCGATCGCGGCGAGCTGACCGTGTTTCAGCGACTCTGCCTGTTCGATGCCGACCTGCTCGAGTTGGAGGCGATTATTGCCAATGAACAGCGTGGTCGTTCGAAGGTATATCCGTTTACCATCCTGATCCAGGGTCATGTCCAGGTATCGATGGTCGCCCAGTGCCGTGACCAGGGCCGACCATACGGCAACAAGTCGACTTCGACCATAGCGCTGCTTGAATACTTCCCGGTCTTCTAGCAGTTCAGGATACAAGCCTACGCTGGCGTTGACGAGAAAGATTCGGTCATTCACCAGCCCGACCTGCACGGCTACGGGTTGTCCGTGCAATAGGTCCGAGAGCGCCGATTCTATGTCTTCAGGAATGCCATGCGTGCGTCCAAAATAGTTGAACGTGCCTTGTGGAACAGCACCGAACAAACAGCGACTGGCAAGTGCGGCCGCTGCCACGGCGTTGATCGTACCGTCTCCGCCTACCGCGACGGCTACCCCGCTGTTTTCCTTGGCGGCATCAACGGCCTGACGCACGATGGCCTTCAGGCCATTTGTGTTCTCGACAACGAATATACGGTAGTCGCGCCCCGCGGAACGCATGGCGGAGTCAATGGCTTGTTCGGTCGCGCTGGACGCCTGACGCCCCGAAGCACTATTGACGACGAAATAGAGAGGGGCGTCGGATATGGACAAATGATCAAGCACGGATGGCCTCGGAATAGGGAAGCGATGGGACAATACAGCTTGATAGTACCGGTGGGATTTGATTTTAGCCGTTTAAGTCCTTCAGCAAACGGCTGTGCTTGCGCACCTCGGCCAATACATCACCAAACGTTTCCAGTCCTCGTGCCTTCAAGGCGGGGATCAGCTTCAGGAAGACATCGGCAGTCGCGCTGGCATCGCCAATGGCTGTATGCCGGGCTTCTTCGGTAATCGTAATACCAAGGCGATGACTGAGTGAGTCCAGGCTGTGGCTGTCGCTTTGGCCAAATACGAGCGCCGATAGCAAGACAGTATCGAGTACCGGATTATCGAACTGGCAGCCCATGGTTTGTTCGTACCGGCGCAGGAAAGCCATATCGAATGGCGCATTGTGAGCGACCAGCACGGCTCCCTTGATAAATTGATGGAACTTGCGTCCGACCTCTTCAATCGTAGGTGCCGAGGCAACCATGTAATCCGTAATGCCATGCACATTGGTCGACGATGTCGGGATGGCCCGGCGCGGGTTGACCAGTGTGTTGAATACCTCTTTGTGAACCCTGCGGCCATTAACGATTCGCACCGCGGCGATTTGAACGATTTCATCTCCCTGGTCGGGCCTGAGCCCGGTGGTTTCCGTGTCGAATACAACGTAGGTCAGATCTTCGATATGGCTTGAAGATAGCTCAGTTTTGGGCGTCTTGAGCAATAATTCAAAGTCATACACCAGTCCTTGCGAAATCGCTGGCGCGCGGGGCTGTGCCAGGCGGGCCTCTGAAATGGTCACGCTCAAGCTGGCACGGTCAGGCGGTTGCACACCGCTTTCGAGCGAGGCGGCATGGCCGTCAAGCACCGCCTGGATGGGAATCGTGGCTGGGTAGGTAGCCAGATCGGAAGACAAAAGTTGCTCGACTTCATGCTGCGGCAAGGGCAGGCCTCTCCAGTTAAGACTGATCGAGGCACCTGATCCTTCAGGGCTGATGTCCAGCGACAGGTCTGATCCGCGAGCTGCCACATGCCGGGCCAACGCATCGAGCAAGGCGACGACTTGAAACCCGTTGCAACGCAGGATGATGTGGGGCGCGCTATACCGTAATCCAAAGCCGGTTGCGTTCAGTTGTGCCTGCAACGCACCCGCCAGGTCGCTGGCATGGATCATCCATAGGGAGTGGGGATCGGAAGAAACAAGGGGATCGTCTCCGCTTTCGAAGGAGAAGGCCGCATTGTTATGAAGCGTCATCATATAGCCGGGGGTTGCCCCTTGCTCGTGGACAGGCAGGAGCCGCATACGGGCCAGCAGTGTCGTCCCGGTGGTCTGTGTAGCACAGAGAATATCCGATGCGGCGTCGGCGTCCCCGGTTGACTGCAGCCGCGCATAGCCGGCCAGCACGGGGGGCGGATGAAGGTAATCGAACAAGGACCGGTTGAGGCCAGGCGTGGCGTCCGCGTCCAGGCCGCCGATCAGGCTTGCAGCCCGCCCGTTGTAGAAGACCAGCTGATGAGACGCCGAGCACATCAGAACCCCTGCGGAAATGTCGGTAAGCAGCGTTTCAAGCAGGGCTTTTTCATAAGCCAGCCCGGCCGTTTCGCGGGCCGTGGAGGCGGCCAGGGACTGTCGGGTGTCATGGAGAGTCTGGGCAAGGTCTTGCGCCGCGGTGGCTAGATCACCCAAATAACGAGAAGGGCCGGGGTCTATTGGCATGGTCACCGAGCTATGGGTGCGCGTGCGCAGGTGACCCGCCAGGCGTTCAATGGGTTTGGCGATATTGTCGTCAAACAGAAGCCACGTCCAGGTTATGAGGCCAACGATGGTAATGCCGGCCAAGAAACCGCCGATGATGACGGCATCCGGCGAGCCGGCCTGATCCTGCTTATGGAAGCCAAAGTAAAGGCCTGCAGCCAGGGCAACGATGCTGCCCGCAGCCAGCGCCGTGAAAATCAGGAATATCGTGAATCTAAGACTGGGGCGGTTTTTCATTACTACACTAAGCGATCAGGTCGATTCAGCAGCCATGGCACTCACATTCATGTCGACTTGCAGGCGGCTTGTAAAGCGGGCTCGGTGGGAGCAACGGCCTGCCATTGTGCGCCGGTCAGGACTCCGTCGGCGGCAAGCGTGGCATTGCCCATCAAATCGGCGCGCAAATGGGCGGCACAGTCAAAGGCTACGGCGACTGTGCGCGTAGGCTGCCAGCGCTCTACCAATAAAAGATGGCCCCTGACCAGCTGTGGTTTTTGCTCGGACCGCGAAATAGCGTGAGTGTCCATGGCGATGAAACGTATGGTGACGGGAGCGGCGTAGGTCCATGGCGCCCATGGAGCACTGCGTTCGCCAGTGCTGAGTACCACCACATTTTGTGGCAGGGCCGCCTGCATGCGCGTGAACCAGGAGTATTCGCTCCAGATTGAAAACGCGATCATAGAGCAGCCCATGGCAGCGGGCATTGCCCAGCGGGGCAGCTTGCGCTTTGATTTGCGCAAGAAACGTCCCAGTATGAATACCAGGCATGCCGCCAGGACGGCGGTTGCCAGCATTGAAAGTAAATCAACCCACATATGTTTTTCTCGTCATGTTAATGCGCTTTTGCCTTGACCCAGAGCCGACTGCATGGTTCGTACCACCATAAAGGCATTGCGCAGATGGTTACGTTGGAAATTGGAAAGCTCTACAGGATCGAGGTAGTTGTTGGGTTTATCACCAGACCTGATGAGGCGGGCCTGGTGTTCAAGTCGAAGTCGGGCGATCAGATCGTAGGCCTGGACTAGGTCGTGGGCTCCTGAAGCCGAGATAATTCCTGCCTGTCCCGCGGCCAACAATCGCGCCCGCGTATTGACTTCAGGCAGGCGTGCCTGCAAGGCATAGATACGTGCCAGGTCGGTAATTGGGATGACCCCATTGAGTTTCATATCGATATGGTTGCGGTAAGTTCCAGATCGAACAGTGGAAAATTGTCGTATGAATCCCAGTGCGGGTCTATGTTTAAGACTGTTTGCGATCATGTGTGCAACGAAAATGGAATTTTCCGACGCTGCCTTGAGTGTTTC
>LNAP01000912.1_pt1 | contig 42731 bp, 42 predicted proteins | sample 602601 | NCBI WGS metagenome assembly LNAP01 (sample SAMN02440304, study PRJNA202911) | soil metagenome | biome: Subtropical and temperate rainforests or woodlands; isolation source: soil samples (1 kg each in a 20% v/v slurry with milli Q water) were... ...
GGGCCCCGTTAACCACGCTGGCCGAACGCAGGTATTGCGTAGTGGGCATCCCGGCATGGATGCCGGGATAGCCGCGCTGGGCCATGGATGGCCCTTCGCGGCGGGCCCACGGAGCAAGGCCTGCGTTCGGGCATGCCGAGCCTAGGCGAGGCACCGAGTGGTGGGGCAGAAGCGCTTTGGTTACTTTCGCGCTCTTCGAAAGTGACCCGCCGTAAGGGCGGAACCATAAGCAGCCGTTACCCAAAAAACGGATATACACACAAACCCCACACATAAAAAACCCGCATCACTGCGGGTTTTCTCAAAACGCTGAAACCTTAATTAACCTTGGCGTTCAACTCACCCTTCAAATACCGCTGATACATCGCTTCCAAAGAAATCGGCTTGATCTTCGAAGCATTACCAGCGTCCCGAACGCTTCATAACGAACAATACTCGCTTCACGCCAATGGCTTGCGCCTGAATCGAGGTGCAACCGAGTCATAAAGTGCTGCAAGCCGTCCGCCATCCCACTCCGCCTGCATGCCTTTTAGCAGCTCCCCATCAATACGATGCCCATTGATCGCCAACGCTTGGCTCATCGCGTCGGCGATTCGCTCAATAATCAACAATGGCTTATCTACCCCACAATGCTTGCGACCGAACTCGATCAGTTGCTGCCGATCAGGATAGGTCTTCACCTTGTTCATCTTGATCGCCAAGGTCCGATCCACCAACGAGCGGCCAGACTTGGGGTTGTAGTGTTCATACACCGTGGTAGTGGTGACATCAAAAACCGGTGCCAACCGCACGGTTTCCAGTGCGTCGGGATGCGTATAAATAACACCGAAATTTTTCAGGTGGGCATCGCCGTTGCGCACCATGACCGAGAGGCACACCGAAGAAAAAAAGCGCTCCCGTTCGCGAACCGGCTCAGCATGCCGGCATACCTGATCCACTACTGCCGCAAGGGTCTCGTAACTCTGGGAATATTTGTAGTTGTCATGAGGGTCTTTGTGCAGGCCAAGGAGCACTGCCATGTCCTCAAACCCCAAGCGCCCGGAAGGGGTCAGGTCGAACCGTTCCATTACAAACAACTCACCGTTTTCCGACAGCCAGAATGGCGGAGTTTCCAACCCGGCCAAACGAGCGGCTTCCAGGCAAAGGAATTCATTCTGCGCCAGATGGGCATACTCCTCGGCGCCGGATTTCACGATCAGATCGGAGCTGAGCATGGTTTTTCGATCGCCAGTCAGCTTATCCAAGTCAGGCACAAGTACCTTGGGTTGGACGCCCGAAATGCCAGACTCAAAATAAGTATCAATAAGGAAGTCAAAAACACTTTGTGAAGTATCCGCCGACAGAATGTCCTGCAACCCGACCTGAGCCCGCACAGTCGTAGGGGCCTGCGCAGGGTTGACGTAACTGAGTCGACCGATCTGATTACCACCTATCACCGATAACAGCCGCATGTCATCGACTTGCATGTGTCTGGCCATACGACGCTTGATCTGGTCGGCCAGAAACCCCTCGGGCACGTTCATATCAAAGATAGGATGAAGGACGTTACTGACTGAAGGCGTAGGGTCATAGGGCATGACCAACGAAACCTCCCGAGACGCCTCGGCGCTCGCATAGGCGAACGAAAACTGCGAACCTTTGGACAAGTCGCCGCTATAACCTTGCGGTGTCATGACATTGAGCAGCTTGACCTTACTCATCATGCTCTACCAGATCAGCGAGGGATTTGAGGTCAATCCGCTTGTCGACGATTTCCAGCGCCATCCCCAACGCCGATACGACTCGAAACAAGGTGTACACAGCCACGTTTTCACCGGCCTCAAGATCGATGATCGTTTTGCGGCTGCAGTTGGCTTTCTCAGCGAGAAGCTGTTGGGTATATCCCTTCGCACGGCGCAGTGCACGCATCCTCTCGCCAAGAACTGAAGGGTTTAGAATCAGCACAGTGTCACCTATAACGGACTTTTTAGCTTTGAAATCCAATTATGTCCTTTATAGCGGACATTTCAAGCGTGTTGTGTCCTCCGATCTTCAAGGCCAATTCCCACGCACAAAAAAACCCGCATCACTGCGGGCTTTTTTGACGCTCAAGCCTTAGTTAACCTTAGCGTTCAACTCACCCTTCAAATACCGCTGATACATCGCTTCCAACGAGATCGGCTTGATCTTCGAAGCATTACCCGCAGTACCGAAAGCTTCGTAACGCGCAATACACACATCACGCATCGCCGTCACGGTAGCCCCGAAGAACTTACGCGGATCAAATTCGCTCGGATTGGTCGCCATCAAACGACGCATGGCACCGGTAGAGGCCAGGCGCAGGTCGGTGTCGATGTTGACCTTGCGCACGCCGTACTTGATACCTTCGACGATTTCTTCAACCGGCACGCCGTAGGTTTCTTTGATGTCGCCGCCGTACTGGTTGATGATCGCCAGCCACTCTTGCGGAACCGAGGAAGAACCGTGCATCACCAGGTGAGTGTTGGGAATGCGTTTGTGGATTTCCTTGATGCGGTCAATGGCCAGCACGTCGCCGGTAGGCGGCTTGGTGAACTTGTAGGCGCCGTGGCTAGTGCCGATGGCGATGGCCAGGGCGTCGACCTGGGTCTTCTTGACGAAGTCCGCGGCTTCTTCCGGGTCGGTCAGCATCTGGCTGTGGTCCAGCACGCCCTCGGCGCCGATGCCGTCTTCTTCACCGGCCATGCCGGTTTCCAGCGAGCCCAGGCAACCCAGTTCGCCTTCCACCGAGACGCCGCAGGCATGGGCCATGGCGACGGTCTGCTGGGTGACGCGAACGTTGTATTCGTAGTCGGTCGGGGTCTTGCCGTCTTCACCCAGGGAGCCGTCCATCATGACCGAGCTGAAGCCCAGTTGGATGGAGCGCTGGCAGACGTCAGGGCTGGTGCCGTGGTCCTGGTGCATGCACACCGGGATGTGCGGGAATTCTTCGATGGCAGCCAGGATCAGGTGACGCAGGAATGGCGCGCCGGCGTATTTGCGGGCGCCGGCCGAAGCCTGGACGATCACCGGGGAGTCAGTCTTGTCAGCGGCTTCCATGATGGCGCGCATCTGCTCAAGGTTGTTGACGTTAAAGGCTGGGACGCCGTAGCCGAACTCGGCTGCGTGGTCCAGCATCTGACGCATGCTGATAAGTGCCATTAGTGTGTCTCTCCCGGTCGAGGGTCGTTAATCGTGCCAGCCTGCCGGAGCGGCGGCGGCTATTCAAGTCATTGCAGGTCGGGGGTGGGTCCGGCCTGTGTGTTCGGTGAAACAAAATCTCGAAACTATAAGAGGCCCCTGTGGGAGCGAGCCTGCTCGCGATGAGGGCCCGACAGTCAACATCACTGATGCCTGATACATCGCTATCGCGAGCAGGCTCGCTCCCACATTGGATCTCTATTGAATCAGTCAGCCTTGCAGCCCCGGCCAATCAAGTCATTGGTGGCGACCCAGTAAACCAGGCCTTCCTCACCTTTGACGTGAAACGCCAGCATGTCGTCGCTGTACAGCGTACCCGATGCGCCCGGCTCTTCCTTCAGGTGATAGACCTGCTCGGCACCGCCGAGGCGAACGTCGACTTCCTTGCGGGTGTCATCGGTATAGCGCCACAGCACCTTGGCCTGACTGTCACAGGTCCAGGTTGTCCAGCCCTCTACTACAGGCTCGGACGAACGAAACCGATCCAGCTGCGCACAACCGGCCAGCATTGCCAGCGCCACAACGGCGATAAAGCCTTTCATCCGTGTTCCTCGACTGACAGCGCAAGCCGCCAGCCATGAGTTAATGAGTCAGACCCGTCAAGGGCAACCATGTTCCTTGGCCGGGACCTGCGTCTCGTATTTGTCCAGGCCGTCCGGCCCGGAACGCTTATTGAGCACCGGGTTGGTTTCGGCCTGCCACTCGGCCTGGTAGCAACCTGTTTTCGGCTCGCTGGGAGTGACCGCTTCCGGTGCGGCTTGCGGGTGGCTCCCGCAAGCGGCCAGGGATGCGGTCAGCAATAAAAGCGCCAACGTCTTGACCATCACAACACTCCTTTGCCTGGTCAACGAAACCTCAGGCCTTGGCCCGGCTTTCCAGGACTTCCACGGCTGGCAGTACTTTGCCTTCGACGAATTCGAGGAACGCACCGCCGCCGGTAGAAATGTAGGAGATCTGCTCGGCCACGCCATATTTATCGATCGCCGCCAGGGTGTCGCCGCCGCCAGCGATGGAGAAAGCGTCACTCTCGGCGATGGCCTGGGCCAGCACTTTGGTGCCGTTGCCAAACTGGTCGAACTCGAACACGCCGACCGGACCGTTCCACAGGATAGTCTTGGAAGATTTCAACAGTTCGGCGAAATTGGCTGCGGTTTGGGGGCCAATGTCGAGGATCATGTCGTCTTCGGCCACGTCAGCGATCAGCTTGACGGTGGCGGTGGCGCCTTCGGCAAATTCCTTGGCGACCACCACGTCCACCGGCAACGGCACGCTGACCTTGGCGGCGATTTCCCGGGCGGTGTCCAGCAGGTCCGGCTCGTACAGGGATTTGCCGACCGGGTGACCGGCCGCAGCAAGGAAGGTGTTGGCAATGCCGCCGCCGACGATCAACTGGTTGCACACCTGGCTCAGGCTGTTAAGCACGTCGAGCTTGGTGGAGACCTTGGAGCCGGCAACAATGGCAGCCATCGGCTGGGCCGGGGAGCCCAGGGCCTTGCCCAGTGCGTCCAGTTCGGCGGCCAGCAGCGGGCCAGCAGCGGCCACTTTAGCGAACTTCGCCACGCCGTGGGTCGAGCCCTCGGCGCGGTGGGCGGTGCCGAACGCGTCCATCACAAACACGTCGCACAGGGCTGCATACTGCTTGGCCAGTTCGTCAGCGTTCTTTTTCTCGCCTTTATTGAAGCGCACGTTTTCGAACAGCACGACATCGCCGGCCTTCACGTCCACACCGCCCAGGTAGTCAGCCACCAGCGGTACGTCACGGCCCAAGGCTTTGCTCAGGTAAGCGGCGACCGGCTTGAGGCTGTTTTCCGCCGAGAATTCGCCTTCGGTCGGACGGCCCAGGTGGGAGCAGACCATCACGGCCGCGCCTTTTTCCAGGGCCAGCTTGATGGTCGGCAGCGAAGCCAGGATACGCGCGTCGCTGGTGACAACACCGTCCTTGACGGGGACGTTGAGATCTTCGCGGATCAGTACGCGCTTACCTTGCAGATCGAGGTCGGACATCTTCAACACGGTCATGGGTCGCAATTCCTGGGTAACTGTTTAGAGAGCAGGTTTTTTAGAAGCGGTTTGCAGGTAATGCTCGGCAACGTCCAGCATTCGGTTGGCAAACCCCCATTCGTTGTCGAACCAAGCCAGGATGTTCACAAGCCGTGGCCCGGAAACCCGGGTCTGGCTGGCATCGACGATGGCCGAATGTGGGTCATGGTTAAAATCACAGCTGGCATGGGGCAACTCGGTGTAAGCCAGAAGGCCTTTGAGCGGACCGCTGGTGGCGGCTTCGCGCAAGATCCGGTTGACCTCGGTGGCGTCGGTATCGCTCACGGTCTGCATCGTAATGTCGAGGCAGGACACGTTGACCGTCGGCACCCGCACGGCTTTGGCCTGAATTCGCCCCGCAAGTTCCGGCAGCAGCCGTTCAATGCCGCGCGCCAGACCAGTGGACACCGGAATCACCGACTGGAACGCCGAACGGGTCCGCCGCAAGTCTTCATGGTGATAGGCGTCGATCACAGGTTGATCGTTCATCGCCGAGTGAATGGTGGTGATCGACACGTATTCCAGGCCAATGGCCTGGTCCAGCAGGCGCAATAGCGGCACGCCGCAGTTGGTGGTGCAGGACGCGTTGGACACCAACAGCTCGTCGCCGCTCAGGCAATCCTGGTTCACGCCGTAGACAATGGTCGCGTCGACATCCGCTTCGCTGGCCATCGGCTGGGAGAACAACACCCGCGGAGCGCCGGCCGCGATGAAGCGCTGGCCATCTTCACGGGTGTTGTAGGCGCCCGAGCATTCAAGCACCAGGTCGACACCCAAGGATGCCCAATCGATACCTTCGGGAGTGGCACTGCGCAGGACTTTCACGCAATCGCCATTAATGTGCAGACAATCGCCCTCGACCCGCACCTCGCCCGGAAACCGGCCGTGGGTGGAGTCAAAGCGTGTCAGGTATTCGATGCTGGCCATGTCGGCCAGATCGTTGATCGCCACAATCTCGAACCCGGCCCTGGCCCCTCGCTCGAACAACGCACGCAAGACGCAACGACCAATCCGGCCGTAGCCGTTGAGTGCAACTTTGTAGGGACGCGGTTGGGGCATGGGGTTCTCTGACTTGGGTGAATCCATCAGGGCAGCGTTGCCTGAGCCATCGCCATCGCGAGCAAGCTCGCTCCCACAGGGTCGGTGGAGATCCTTGTGGGAGCGAGCTTGCTCGCGATGGCGTCAGCCCGGACGACGCGACTTCGGATCAGTCTTCCAACAGCTCTTCAGCCTGACCCAGGATGTTTTCCAGGGTAAAGCCGAACTCCTCGAACAACGCCGGCGCAGGCGCCGATTCGCCGTAGGTGGTCATGCCGATCACGCGACCTTCCAGGCCGACGTACTTGTACCAATAATCGGCGTGAGCGGCTTCGATGGCGATCCGGGCGCTGACTTGCAACGGCAATACCGCTTGCTTATAGCCGGCGTCCTGGGCATCGAACACGCTGGTGCACGGCATGGACACCACACGTACGTTGCGACCCTGCGCGGTCAGTTTGTCGTAGGCCTGGACGGCCAGGCCGACTTCGGAGCCGGTGGCGATCAGGATCAGTTCAGGCTCGCCAATGCAGTCCTTGAGCACGTAGCCGCCGCGGGTGATGTCGCCGATCTGGTCGGCATCGCGGTTCTGGTGCTGCAGGTTCTGGCGGGAGAAGATCAGCGCCGATGGACCGTCGTTACGCTCGATGGCGTATTTCCAGGCCACTGCCGATTCCACGGCGTCACATGGGCGCCAGGTGTCCAGGTTCGGCGTGCAGCGCAGGCTCGCCAGTTGCTCGATCGGCTGGTGCGTCGGGCCGTCTTCGCCCAGGCCGATGGAGTCGTGGGTGAACACATAAAGCACGCGCTTCTTCATCAGGGCCGACATGCGCACTGCGTTGCGGGCGTATTCCATGAACATCAGGAAGGTAGCGCCGTAAGGCACCAGGCCGCCGTGCAGAGCCACACCGTTCATGATCGCGCTCATGCCGAACTCACGAACACCGTAGTACATGTAGTTGCCGCTGGCATCTTCGGCGCTGACGCCTTTGCAGCCCTTCCACAAGGTCAGGTTGGAACCGGCCAGGTCGGCCGAACCGCCGAGCAGCTCCGGCAGCAGCGGGCCAAAAGCGTTGAGGGTGTTCTGGCTGGCCTTGCGGCTGGCAATGGTTTCGCCTTTGGCGGCGACTTCAGCGATGTAAGCCGAGGCTTTTTCAGCGAAATCGGCAGGCAGCTCGCCGCTGAGGCGACGCACCAGTTCATTGGCCAGCTCAGGGAATTGCGCGGAGTAGGCGGCAAAGCGCTGGTCCCACTCGGCTTCGGCGGCACGGCCTTTTTCCTTGGCGTCCCACTCGGCATAAATGTCGGCCGGGATTTCGAACGGACCGTGTTCCCACTTCAACGCAGCGCGGGTCAGGGCGATTTCCTCGGCACCCAGTGGCGCGCCGTGGCAGTCTTCCTTGCCTTGTTTGTTGGGCGAACCGAAACCAATGGTGGTCTTGCAGCAGATCAGGGTCGGCTGGGCGCTCTTGCGCGCCGTCTCGATGGCGGTCTTGATTTCTTCCGGGTCGTGGCCGTCGACATTGCGGATGACCAGCCAGTTGTAGGCTTCGAAACGCTTGGGGGTGTCGTCGGTGAACCAGCCTTCGACTTCGCCGTCGATGGAAATGCCGTTGTCATCGTAGAAAGCGATCAGCTTGTTCAGGCCCAAGGTGCCGGCCAGTGAGGCGACTTCGTGGGAAATGCCTTCCATCATGCAGCCATCACCCAGAAACACGTAGGTGTGGTGATCGACAACGTTATGGCCTGGGCGATTGAACTGCGCCGCCAGGACTTTTTCCGCCAGGGCAAAGCCCACGGCGTTGGCCAGGCCTTGGCCCAGTGGACCGGTGGTGGTTTCCACGCCTGGGGTGTAGCCATATTCCGGGTGGCCCGGAGTGCGGCTGTGCAACTGGCGGAAATTCTTCAGGTCATCGATCGACAGGTCATAACCGGTCAGGTGCAGCAACGAATAGATCAACATCGAGCCGTGGCCGTTGGACAGCACGAAGCGGTCACGGTCGGCAAACGAGGGGTTGCTCGGGCTGTGCTTGAGGTAGTCGCGCCAAAGCACCTCGGCGATATCCGCCATACCCATAGGGGCACCGGGATGGCCGCTGTTGGCTTTTTGCACGGCATCCATGCTGAGTGCACGGATGGCATTGGCACGCTCACGACGGCTGGGCATCGCTGATCTCCTGGGTTTTGAATTGTGAAACTGAAAAAAGGCGAGCATTTTCCCTCACCCACCCGCCCCGGGGCAATGACAGATAGTCATCCAGAGGCTTTTTTCCGGTGGATAAAGTCGCATTCGCCAGGTGAAACCTTTCCGCTGAAGGTTTGTAGAGTCGAGCACACCTTGGGAAGTGCCATTTATCGAGCAATATCAAAACTTTTTGATATTGACCTTGCGGTGATCCATACCCCTCACTAGACTGCCGCCCTATGAATTTACGCGTGCCTTCCATTCGCCATGACGATTGCGATGAGCTGGCGGCCCTTTGCAAGGCCGGCGGCGATCCGCTGCGGCTCAATGTATTGCGCGCCTTGGCCAACGATTCGTTCGGCGTGCTGGAACTGGCGCAGATCTTCGGCATCGGTCAATCCGGCATGAGCCACCACCTCAAGGTCCTGGCCCAGGCCGACCTGGTGGCGACCCGTCGTGAAGGCAATGCGATTTTTTACCGCCGCGCCCTGCCCCATACCGATCTGCTGGGCGGCAAGCTGCATGCCGCGTTGCTCGAAGAGGTGGATGAGCTGGACCTGCCGGCAGACGTGCAGGCCCGCATCGCCCAGGTACACGGGCAGCGAGCCGCTGCCAGCCAGGATTTTTTTGCCCGGGTGGCCGAGAAGTTTCGCGCCCAGCAGGACCTGATTGCCGGGTTGCCGCAATACCGTGAAAGCGTCGTGGCGCTGCTCGACAAACTGGGATTCGAGCCCACCGCCACGGCCATTGAAGTCGGCCCTGGCGACGGCGCGTTTCTGCCGGAGCTGGCGCGGCGTTTCAGCCAAGTGACCGCGCTGGACAACAGCCCGGCCATGCTCGAGCTGGCACGCCAGGTGTGCGAACGTGAAACACTGGCTAATGTCAGCCTGCAACTGGCCGATGCCTTGAATGGTGTGAGCCTGCAGGCCGATTGTGTTGTATTGAACATGGTGCTTCACCATTTCGCCGCGCCGGCCGATGCGCTCAAGCACATGGCCGACTTGCTGCAACCGGGCGGTAGCCTGTTAGTGACAGAGTTATGCAGCCACAACCAGAGTTGGGCCAAGGAGGCCTGCGGTGATCTCTGGCTGGGGTTTGAACAGGACGATCTGGCCCGTTGGGCCACCGCTGCGGGCCTCGTGCCCGGGGAAAGCCTCTATGTGGGCTTACGTAATGGTTTCCAGATCCAGGTCCGCCATTTTCAGCGACCGGCTGGCGACACTCACCATCGGTAACTTGTAGGAAAACATCGAGATGAGCGAATACTCCCTTTTCACCTCCGAGTCCGTGTCTGAAGGGCATCCGGACAAAATCGCCGACCAGATTTCTGATGCGGTGCATTGCTGAAGACAAGTTCGCCCGCGTGGCGTGCGAAACTCTGGTGAAAACGGGCGTGGCGATCATCGCTGGCGAAGTCACCACTTCGGCCTGGGTCGACCTGGAACAGATCGTCCGTGACGTCATCCTGGGCATTGGCTACAACAGCTCCGACGTCGGCTTCGATGGCGCGACCTGCGGCGTGATGAACATCATCGGCAAGCAGTCCCCCGACATCAACCAGGGTGTTGACCGCGCCAAGCCTGAAGACCAGGGTGCCGGCGACCAGGGCCTGATGTTCGGCTACGCCAGCAACGAGACCGATGTGCTGATGCCAGCACCGATCACCTTCTCGCACCAGTTGGTTCAACGCCAGGCTGAAGCCCGTAAATCCGGCCTGCTGCCTTGGCTGCGCCCGGATGCCAAGTCCCAGGTGACCTGCCGTTACGAAGGCGGCAAGGTTGTCGGTATCGATGCTGTCGTACTGTCGACCCAGCACAACCCTGAAGTGTCCTATAAAGACCTGCGTGAAGGCGTGATGGAGCTGATCGTCAAGCACGTACTGCCTGCCGAGCTGCTGTCCAAGGACACCCAGTTCCACATCAACCCGACCGGCCAGTTCATCATCGTAGGCGACTGTGGCCTGACCGGTCGCAAGATCATCGTCGACAGCTACGGCGGCATGGCCCGTCACGGCGGTGGCGCGTTCTCCGGCAAGGATCCATCGAAGGTCGACCGTTCGGCAGCCTATGCCGGTCGTTATGTGGCCAAGAACATCGTGGCCGCCGGCCTGGCCGAGCGCTGCGAGATCCAGGTTTCCTATGCCATCGGCGTTGCTCAGCCTACCTCGATCTCGCTGAACACCTTCGGCACCGGCAAGATCGGCGATGACAAGATCATCAAGCTGGTTCGTGAAGTGTTCGACCTGCGTCCGTACGCCATCACCACCATGCTCGACCTGCTGCACCCGATGTACCAGGACACTGCCGCCTACGGCCACTTCGGTCGTACGCCGCAGACCAAGACGGTCGGTGACGACACCTTCACCACCTTCACCTGGGAAAAAACCGACCGCGCCGACGCCCTGCGCGCCGCTGCCGGCCTGTAAAAACTGCGGGTACGAAAAGCCCCTGGCGACTGGGTCGTCAGGGGCTTTTTCATGTCCGGCTCATACCCATTCAGGGGGGGTTTAAGCCATGCAAGGATTTGTCGCTTGGGCACTTATCTGTGGGAGCAAGGGACCATCGACTTCAGGACCGTCGCGCCACCAGCAAGAACGAAGCCGCACTGGCCAGCAGCCCCGCACACAGGCGATTGAACAGACGTTTGCCGCTCGGCCGGGCAAACAGCCGCCGCGCATAAATCCCCATGTAGCAATACAACCCGATGGCAATGCACTCCAACGCCAGGAACAGGCCGCCCAGCACGGCGAACTGCTGGGTGACAGTGCTGGCGCGGTCGACGAACTGCGGCAGGAAGGCGGTGAACAACAGGATCGCCTTCGGGTTGCCGATCGCCACCAGAAACTCCTGGCGTGCCAGGCGGGTCACGCTCATCGAAGTGACCGCCGTTTCAGCTCCGGTTTCTGGCTGCGCCCGCCACAATTGCACGGCAAGGTAGAACAGATAAGCGGCACCCACGAACTTGATCCCCAGGAACAACAGTTCCGAGGTATGCAGCACAGCGGTCAATCCCACCGCTGCCAGGGCAATCATGAGTGCAAACGCCAGCAACCGGCCAATGCCACCGCTGCACGCCCGGACGAAGCCATAACGCGAGGCGTTGCTGATGGACAGCAGGTTATTCGGCCCCGGCGCCATGTTCAGCGCGAAGCAGGCCGGGATGAAAACAGCGAGGGTCGTCAGGTCCATAGGGATGCACGCCTGGCAGAGCGGATCGAGCCCCCATTCTGCACTCGCCCATGATGGGTTCAAGGCACAGTTGCACAACCAAATCACCCTGCACTGTACCGCCGCGACTTCGCCATCACCCCTCGCAAAATCCGGTAACGCTCCCAGCCTCGCACGTTCTGTGGCAGTGACTAGCCTTCAAGCACACCACCAAGCAAGGATGCTTCGATGCTGCCGTTATCACGCCTATTGGCCTGTTTTATATTCATCTGCTCCCCTGTCATCGCCGCGCCTTGTCCCGACTGGCCCCTCGGACGCGCCCAGGCGGAAATCACCGCCCTGCAACAGCGAATCGATTCGTGGGATGACAGCTATCACCGTCTCGGCCGATCACTGGTAGCCGATGAACTCTACGATCAATCCCGCATCCAGCTGGGCCATTGGCGCGACTGCTTTGACCTTGTGACACCCAGTTTCCCCCTGCGTACGGCGGGCGGGAAAGTGCCACACCCGGTTGCACACACCGGCCTGGACAAACTCAAGGATGCCGCCGCGGTCAAGGCGTGGCTACAAGGCCGAGAAGACCTCTGGGTCCAACCGAAAGTCGATGGCGTGGCCGTGACTCTGATCTATCGCGGGGGGCGCCTGCATCAGGCGATCAGCCGCGGTGATGGTGTCCAGGGGCAAGACTGGACCTGGGCTGCGCACAAAATCAACGCCATCCCGCAACGGCTGAATCAGCCATTGGACCTGGTCGTTCAGGGTGAGCTGTACTGGCGGCTGATTGCCCATGTCCAGGCCAGCAACGGCAGTCTCAACGCCCGGGCGACCGTGGCGGGGCTGATGGCGCGCGCGAATTTGACCGCGCAAGAAGGGGCGGACATCGGCCTGTTTGTCTGGGACTGGCCTGACGGACCGGCCACGCTGCCCGAACGGGAGGCGACCCTGCAGGCGCTGGGCTTCGCCGACACCATCGGCTACAGCCAGCCCGTTCAGGCATTGGCCGACGTCGAGCACTGGCGCAACCACTGGTATCGCACGCCCCTGCCCTTTGCCAGCGATGGCATCGTCCTGCGCCAAAGCCGCCGCCCACCGGCTGACCGCTGGCAAGCCCGGGCGCCGTTCTGGAGCGTGGCCTGGAAGTACCCCTATGCCCAGGCCCTTGCCGAGGTGCGCAACGTGCGCTTCAAGATCGGTCGTACCGGGCGCATCACGCCCGTGCTGGAACTTGAACCTGCCATGCTCGACGACCGACGAATCCGCCGCGTGAGCGTCAGCACCCTCAAACGCTGGGAGCAAATGGACATTCGTCCTGGCGACCGGGTCGCCATCAGCCTGGCCGGGCTGACCATTCCACGCCTGGACAGCGTCGTGTTGCGTAGTGTCGAGCGCCAGGACGTGAACGCCCCAGCGGCAGCCGATTATCACTTTTTAAGTTGCTGGCAGCCGACACCCGGCTGCGAAAGCCAGTTCCTGGCGCGCCTGGGCTGGCTCAGCGGCAAGCACGGGTTAGCCCTGCCCCATGTCGGCCCGGGCACCTGGGAAAAACTCCTGGCCGCCGGTCGACTCAATGGATTGCTGGATTGGATGACCCTCGATGCCGACGAGCTTGCTAACATTGCCGGCTTCGGCGAACGCAGCAGCGCCCGCTTGCTCGACAGCCTGCACAGCGCCCGTCAACGTCCGTTTGGGCAGTGGCTCAAGGCTCTTGGCCTGCCACCCACCGGCGAGGTCCGGCTGGAAGGGCCATGGCAGGTGCTTGCCGAGCGCGACATCGAACATTGGCAAGCCGAAGCCGGTATCGGCCCGGGACGCGCCGCGCAACTGAGGGCTTTTTTTCGCGACCCACAGGTGCTGGCGTTAAGTGAAGTACTAAGGGGTGCCGGGGTCGACGGTTTTTAATCCAGGTCCCACAGTTGAACCCAAGGGGTAAACATGCGCTCCAACAGCGCATCTATACCAACCGTTCGCGAGTTTTCACGGAGTTGCTATGAATTTCCTGTCTCCTATCGCACTGCTGACACTATGCAGCGCTATGGCCGCCCCCCTGATGGCAGCCGAGCAAACACCGGAGCTCACCGGCTGCGCAGCTAAGCGCCAGGGCATCATCAATCAAATCGAGCTGGCCAAGTCCCGCGACAACAAAGACCAGCAAGCCGGCCTGGAAACAGCATTAAGCCAGGTCACCACCCATTGCACCGACGCGTCCCTGCGCAAGGAACGTGAAAACAAGGTTCTTGAAGCCAAGCACGAAGTAAACCAGCGTCAGGCCGATCTGGACAAAGCCATGAAAAAAGGCGACGCGCAGCGGATCAACAAACGCAAGGACAAGCTGGCGGCTTCGCGCAAAGAGTTGCAGGAAGCGGTGGATGAGTTGGATAAGTAAGCTGCAAGTTTCAAGCTGCAAGCCCCAAGCTTCACACTTGCAGCTTGCAGCTAAAAACTTGCAGCTGCCCCTACTCAATAATCCCGAAACTCTTTATGGCAGGCACTGCACGCGTCCTCTACTTTCTGCACCGCAGGCCCCAGGTTGCTGGCCCTGTACGGCTGGACCTTGCTGGCGGTTACCAACTCACCGGTGGCGGCTTCAAGGCTGCGGGCCAGTTCCTGGAAACGCGCCTGTTTTTGCCAGACCTCATCCCGGGCACTGGTGTGGTCTTCTTCACGCACTTGCGGGAAATGCTTCCACGGCTCGCGGGACAGTTGATCAAGTTGCACCGCGCCCTCGGCAAAGCGCGGGCCGTCGAACGGGATGCGACCGCGCAGCATGCCACCGAGCTCTTCGTTGGTCTTGAGCATCTGCTTGAAGATCGCTTTGCGTTGGCCCAGCGGGGAATTGGGATCGACACCGCCACAGGCGGACAACATCAGGCAGGCCAGCACGGCCATGGAAAATCGTTTTACAAACATCTTGGCCTCGGAGCAGGAAACGGCGGTTAGTATCCTCGGGTCATCGGCAAAGACCAATAGCCCTATTATCAATACGGGTTGTCTGGACGCCTGGAGCGTCCGTACGACCGGCAAGGAAATCTCATGCACAGTTTCAAGACCTGGCACAAAGGCCTGGCGCTGACCCTACCGCTTATCGCGCTGTTGGCCGGTTGCAATCGCGGCGACAAAGCCGAAGAGCCCCAGACTCACGCCGTCGCTACTTATGTCAGCGCCCCGTGGGAAGCCTTGCCATCGGTGTCCGACGAGGACCTGCTGGCGGGCTTTGGCTCCTGGCGCAGCGCCTGCAACCGGCTCAAGGCCGACGCGGTGTGGGGTGCCACCTGCGCAGCGGCGGCCAATGTGCCGCTGACCGCTGTAGATGTGCGCAGCTTTCTGAAGCAGAACCTGGATGTCTACGGCCTGCGCTCGGGTGACAACAGCCCCAACGGTCTGATTACTGGTTACTACGAACCGGTCTACCCCGGCAGCCTCACCCAGACTGCCAGCGCCAACATCCCGGTGTACGGGGTTCCGGAGGACATGATCATCGTGTCGCTGGACAGTATTTACCCCGAGCTCAAGGGCAAGCGCCTGCGCGGTCGCCTCGAAGGCCGAGTGCTCAAGCCCTACGACGACGCGGCCACCATCGAAACCAACGGGGTGAAGGCTCCGGTGATCGCCTGGCTGACAGACCCGATGAACCTGCAATTCCTGCAAATCCAGGGCTCGGGCCGCATTCGACTCGATGACGGCCGCCAGTTGCGCATCGGCTATGCCGACCAGAACGGCCACCCCTACCGGCCCATCGGGCGCTGGCTGGTCGAACAGGGCGAACTGAAGAAAGAAGAGGTGACCATGGGCACCATCAGTGCCTGGGCAAAAGCCAACCCGAACCGGATTCCCGAATTACTCGGCAGCAACCCCAGCTACGTGTTTTTCAACCGCAACCCCGACAGCAACGAAGGGCCACGGGGCTCACTGAATGTGCCGTTGACCGCCGGCTACAGCGTGGCGGTGGATCGCAAGGTGATTCCTCTGGGAAGCCTGTTGTGGTTGTCCACCACCCGCCCTGACGGCAGTGCATTGAATCGCCCGGTCGCGGCTCAGGACACCGGCGGCGCAATTGCCGGCGAAGTACGGGCAGATCTGTTCTGGGGTACTGGCGAAGCAGCAGGAAACCTGGCCGGGGATATGAAACAACAAGGGCAGATCTGGATGCTGTGGCCCAAGGGCATGGCATTGCCGCAGGTGCCGCAGGTTGCCAATACGGTCACCGCCAATCCCTGAGAAGTGGGCTGACTGTACCGGCCCCATCGCGAGCAGGCTCGCTCCCACATTGGATCTAGTCGTACACAAAACATGTGTCCACTGGAGATCAACTGTGGGAGCGAGCCTGCTCGCGATGGGGCCAGCACAGACAACGGGACTCAACCGCCAGGCTCAGACCGAAACGAAGAAGAAACTCAACACCAACCCTACCCCCACGAACCACACCAGCGAACGCAAGATCGCCCAGTCCGCCAGATAGCAGATGATGTACAGCAGACGACTGGTGATAAACAGCACCGCCAGCACGTTGATGGTCACAAGCTCGGCATTGCCGGCCAGGTGCGCGACGATCACGGCAGCGGCGAAAAACGGGGCGATTTCAAAGCTGTTCAGTTGCGCGGCGTATGCACGCCGGGGGGCTCCTTCGAGCGAGTCCAGAAAATCCCGAGGGTCGTGGTTGTCGCTCAACCGGTACTTTCCACCGGCCTTGGCGATCGCAATGCACAGGTAAGGCAGGAGAAAGGCAATCAAAATGCACCACAGGGCAACCGTCATGAAGCAGTTCCTTCTTTGAGTGTTATAGAAAAACAAGAATCGAGGCACTGGTCAGAATTTCATCACCAACATGCCAATCAGCACCAGCCCGCAGGCTAAGAGCCGCGGCCGGCCGAAAGGTTCTTTCAGGTAGCGCATGCCAAACAAGACTACCAGGATCACGCTGATCTCCCGCAGCGCAGCCGCTTCGGCAATCGAGCCCAGTTGCATGGCCCACAGCACCAGAGCGTAGCTCAACAATACGCAAAACCCGACCGCCAACCCCAGCCGCCACTGTTCACGCCAGAACAGCATGAACGCAGGTCGTTTGCGCACCAGCGCCAGCAACGGAAAGGGCCAGGCACTGAGCAGCGTGACCCAGGCCAGGTAATCCAGTGGCCGGGGCCAGCGCCGCAGGGCATGGCCGTCAATAAAGGTGTAGCAGCCGATGCACAGGCCGATCAGCGCCACCACCGGTAGCATCGACCAGGGCAACCGTTCGCCACCACCGCCCTGCCACAACAGGCACAGCATGCCGAACGGGATCAGCAAGATGCCGATGATCTGATGGGTTGTCAGCACTTCTCCGGCGAAGATCAACGTCAAAGCCAGCACCACCAATGGCGACAGACCACGCATCAGCGGATAGACCAGCCCCAGGTCACCCACCCGATACGCCTGAATCAACAGATAGCGGTACAACAGCTCGAATGCCGCCGACGCCAGGATCCACGGCCAGATCTCCAGCGGTGGCAACGCCACAAAGCCCAGCACCAGCACCACGAACAGCAACGCGACGCTGTCCATGCACGCCACCACCAGCAAACGCTCGCCACTGAACTTGATCAGCGTATTCCATGCCGCATGCAACAGCGCGGCGACCAATACCAAGGCCGTTGCCAGCACAGCAAGCTCCTTATTGCGTCCAGAGAATTGATTCGCCATCCATCAGCGCCCGTTTATACTGCAAACGACCACGCCGCACTCAGTTGCGCATAAACCAATTCCAATAATTTTGCTGCTGCCCCGTTTCATCCGAACCGGCGCATCGGCATGCGTATGCCTGATCAGAGCGTCAAGACTACAGACAGAGACCTTGCGCATGCCACTCGCCTTGCTTGCTTTGGCCGTCGCCGCTTTTGGCATCGGCACCACCGAATTCGTCATCATGGGGCTGTTGCCCGATGTCGCCCGTGACCTGGCCGTGAGCATTCCCCAGGCCGGGCTGCTGATTACCGGGTACGCCCTGGGCGTGGTGTTCGGCGCGCCGATCCTGGCCATCGGCACCGCCAACATGCCGCGCAAGGCAACGCTGCTGGGCATGACGCTGATGTTCATCGTCGGCAACGTGCTCTGCGCCCTGGCGCCGAACTACGCCACGCTGATGGCCGCCCGGGTCATCACCGCACTGTGCCACGGGGCATTCTTCGGGATCGGCTCGGTGGTCGCGGCCGGACTGGTGGCACCGAACAAACGGGCCCAAGCCATTGCGATGATGTTCACAGGACTGACCCTGGCCAATGTGCTGGGCGTGCCCTTGGGCACTGCGTTGGGCCAATATGCCGGCTGGCGCTCGACCTTCTGGGCGGTGTCGGTCATCGGGATCATTGCCGCCATTGCCCAATGGGTCTGGCTACCCCGGGAAATTCCCATGGAGAAGGCCAATCTGGCCAGCGAGTTCAGAGTGCTGGGCAAGGCCAACGTGTTGCTGGCCCTGGGCATGAGCGTGCTGGCCTCCACCAGCCTGTTCAGCGTGTTCACCTACATCGCGCCGATCCTGCAGGACATCACGGGGGTCAGCCCCCACGGCATCACGCTCATGCTGCTGCTGTTCGGTGTCGGCCTGACAGCGGGCAGTTTCCTCGGCGGACGGCTGGCGGACCGACGCCTGCTGCCTTCGCTGGTAGCCATGGCCCTGGCGGTGGTGCTGGTACTGGCCGCGTTCAGCCAGACCAGCCGGTCGGTGGTTCCAGCAGCGATTACCCTGGTCCTATGGGGTGTGTTCGCCTTTGCACTGTGTCCGATCCTGCAATTGCTGATCATCGACCAGGCCCAAGAAGCGCCGAACCTGGGCTCGACCCTGAACCAGAGTGCGTTCAACCTTGGCAACGCATCCGGTGCGTGGATTGGCGGCCTGGTGGTGGCCAGCGGCGCCGACCTGGCGGACCTGCCATGGACCGGCGCTCTGGTGGGCGGGCTGACCGTGTTGACAGCACTGTATTTTATTTATCGTCAGCGTCGTCAGGACGCCCTGGTGGGTGTGGCCGACTAGGCTGGCCGGTCTCGCTCCGCACCTGGGCATGACTCAGCAGCGCAAAGATGAAACTGCCACCAATGATGTTCCCTGCCAGGGTCGGCCCGGCAAACACCATCCAGAAGTCCTCCCACGACAGCTGGCCGGCGAACACCAGATAGGACACTTCGGCCGAGCCGACGACAATGTGGGTGAAATCCCCAAGCGCCATCAGGTAGGTGATGAGGATGATGATCCACATCTTGGCGCTCTCCATGGACGGGATCATCCAGACCATGGTGGCGATCATCCAGCCTGAAATGATGCCCTTGGCGAACATCTGGCCAGTGTCGTTTTCCATGACCTTGCGACCGATCTCCAGAAAAGCCATATCGGTGCGGCGGTCGAAAATCGGCAGATGCAGCATCACATAGGCCACCAGCAAGGTCCCGCACAGGTTGCCCACCAGCACCACACCCCACAGGCGGAACAGACGGCCGAAGTTGCCCAAGGTGGGTTTGCTCATGATGGGCAGCACGGCGGTCAAGGTGTTTTCGGTGAACAACTGCTGGCGGGCAAGAATCACCGCGAGAAAACCGGCGCAGTAGCCGAAGCTGGCGATCACCTTGAAGGCTTCACCCTCGGGCAAGCGGGAATTGAGCAGCCCCATCGCCATCAGCGACAGGCCCATGGTCAACCCGGCGGCCAGGGCCGACCACCAAAGCGCGGCGACACTGCGCTCCAGTTCCTGATTGCCCTGGGTCCGGATAATTTCATGCAGCACTGCGGCCCGCGGTGGCTGATTGCGGTCGACTTCGTGCTTTTCCTGTGCCGAAAGATCAGGTGTCTTGCCGTCTTTACGAGTGTCCATGGAGCTCCTGAACCGGTGGCGTGATGTACCTACGACACGCGGCCTTCAGAGCTGTTCAGTGGCGGATGAAATCCAGGCGCTTGTAGCACTGCCGTCGATCTCACGCACCGGCAATATCGTCCTGAAACTGATCCTTGACGTACCTGATCTCGGTCCGGCCGTGCGGCGCCGGCAGGCCATCTTCCCCAAGATTGACGAAGACCATCTTCTCCACGGTGAGGATGCTTTTACGGGTGATCTTGTTGCGCACTTCGCAGGTCAGGGTGATCGAGGTGCGGCCGAATTCGGTGGCGGTGATGCCCAGTTCGATGATGTCGCCCTGGCGCGAAGCGCTGACGAAGTTGATTTCGGAGATGTATTTGGTAACCACGCGCTGGTTGCCGAGCTGGACAATGGCATAGATCGCCGCTTCCTCGTCGATCCAGCGCAACAGACTGCCACCAAACAGCGTGCCATTGGGGTTGAGGTCTTCGGGCTTGACCCACTTGCGGGTGTGGAAATTCATGTTCACTCCTGAGCGTCTGGCCGATGGATGCCTGCATCATGGCAGACCGGGCAGCGTGGCTCTATGTCGGGGTCCCAATAACGATCATCGGCAATTTTGATTTGCCGACAGAAACCCTTTGGAAGATCCGATTAGCCCGTTATAATCGCCACCGCTTTACCTCGGTCCTCGCTTTGGACCGTTCCCGCCACCTGTCCGAGGGGCGCTGCAGCAGGTTCGACCTGTCAGGCTCGGATGGGGCGTTGTTTGTACGGGGCACCCCGCACGGACACTAAACGCACAACGGCGCCCATTCGCATACATTACGAATGGAGGCTCTTCATGAGCGCTGTTATCACGCCTGCAGATTTTACCGATTACAAAGTCGCCGACATGTCCCTGGCTGCCTGGGGTCGTCGCGAAATCATCATCGCCGAATCCGAAATGCCAGCCCTGATGGGCCTGCGTCGCAAATACGCCGGCGAGCAACCGCTCAAGGGCGCGAAGATCCTCGGCTGCATCCACATGACCATTCAGACCGCCGTGCTGATCGAAACCCTGGTTGCCCTGGGTGCGGAAGTGCGCTGGTCGTCCTGCAACATCTTCTCGACCCAGGACCAGGCCGCTGCCGCCATTGCCGCTGCCGGTATCCCGGTATTTGCCTGGAAGGGCGAGACCGAAGAGGAATACGAATGGTGCCTGGAGCAGACCATCCTCAAGGATGGCCAGCCATGGGCCACCAACATGATTCTTGACGACGGCGGCGACCTGACCGAACTGCTGCACAAGAAATACCCAGCCGTACTGGACAACGTCCACGGCGTGACCGAAGAGACCACCACCGGCGTACACCGCCTGCTGGACATGCTGGCCAAGGGCGAACTGAAGATCCCGGCCATCAACGTCAACGACTCGGTGACCAAGAGCAAGAACGACAACAAGTACGGCTGCCGTCACAGCCTCAACGACGCCATCAAGCGCGGTACCGACCACCTGCTGTCGGGCAAGCAGGCGCTGGTGATCGGCTACGGTGACGTGGGCAAGGGCTCGGCTCAGTCCCTGCGCCAGGAAGGCATGATCGTCAAGGTGTCGGAAGTCGACCCGATCTGCGCCATGCAGGCCTGCATGGACGGCTTCGAGCTGGTTTCGCCATTCATCGACGGTAACAACGATGGCACCGAAGCAAGCATCGACAAAGCGCTGCTGGGCAAGATCGACTTGATCGTGACCACCACCGGTAACGTCAATGTCTGCGACGCGAACATGCTCAAGGCCCTGAAAAAGCGCGCCGTGGTCTGCAACATCGGCCACTTCGACAATGAAATCGACACCGCTTTCATGCGCAAGAACTGGGCATGGGAAGAAGTGAAGCCACAGGTCCACAAGGTGCATCGCACCGGCGCCGGCAGCTTCGACCCACAGAACGATGACTACCTGATCCTGCTGGCCGAAGGCCGTCTGGTAAACCTGGGCAACGCCACCGGCCACCCAAGCCGCATCATGGACGGCTCGTTTGCCAACCAGGTCCTGGCGCAGATTTTCCTGTTCGGCCAGAAATACGCCGACCTGTCGCCAGCCCAGAAAGCCGAGCGCCTGACCGTGGAAGTGCTGCCCAAGAAACTCGACGAAGAAGTGGCCCTGGAAATGGTCCGCGGTTTCGGCGGCGTGGTCACCAAACTGACCAAGCAACAGGCTGACTACATCGGCGTGACCGTCGAAGGCCCGTTCAAGCCGCACGCTTACCGCTACTGATCGGCGCTGCCTCCTTGGTGGAGCGGACCTGTGGGAGCGAGCCTGCTCGCGATGCAGACACCTTGATCTGACTGTCAGACCGAGGTGATGCCAATCGCGAGCAGGCTCGCTCCCACATGAGTCCGCTTCCAGAAGGGATATGCAAGCCTCACCGGCCTACGAGTTTCCAAGGATATGACCATGTCCCAAGACCGTCGCTACAGCTTCGAGTTCTTCCCGACGAAGACCGATGCTGGGCATGAAAAACTGATCGCCACTGCCCGTCAGTTGGCGAGCTACAACCCCGACTTCTTCTCCTGCACCTATGGCGCTGGCGGTTCGACCCGTGACCGCACGATCAACACCGTGTTGCAGCTCGAAAGTGAAGTCAAAATCCCCGCCGCCCCGCACCTGTCCTGCGTGGGTGACAGCAAAGCCGATCTGCGCAGCCTGTTGAGCCAGTACAAGGCTGCCGGCATCACCCGTATCGTGGCCCTGCGCGGTGACCTGCCCTCGGGTATGGGCATGGCGAGCGGCGAACTGCGCCACGCCAACGACCTGGTTGAATTCATTCGTGAAGAAACCGGTGAGCACTTCCATATCGAAGTGGCGGCCTACCCAGAGATGCACCCCCAGGCACGCAACTTCGAAGACGACCTGCTCAACTTCGTACGCAAGGCCAACGCCGGCGCCAACAGCGCGATCACCCAGTACTTCTTCAACGCTGACAGCTACTTCTACTTTGTCGACCGCGTACGCAAGATGGGCGTCGACATTCCTGTCGTGCCGGGGATCATGCCAATCACCAACTACAGCAAACTCGCGCGTTTTTCCGACGCCTGCGGGGCAGAAATCCCACGCTGGATCCGCAAGCAGCTGGAAGCCTACGGCGACGACACATCCAGCATCCAAAGCTTCGGAGAGCAAGTCATCACACAAATGTGTGAACGCTTGTTACAAGGCGGGGCACCGGGGCTGCATTTCTATACCCTGAACCAGGCCGAGCCCAGCCTCGCGGTATGGAATAACCTCAAGCTGCCGCGTTAATGACTTAGTTCGGCGGTGTATAAAAGCCTTGGCGAAAACCAAGGCTTTTTCGTTCGTCCTATGTCGAAAGACGACCAGACCGCGGGCCAGAGGGCTCTAGCTATTTGATGAGCTCTCGTCGTAACCTCAGGCCATGCCCTTCATCACCCGGTTACTGACCACCTTTGTCCTCCTGTACCTGAGCATGGATGCCCGGGCCGAGAAGCTGCGCATTGTCACCGAACCCTGGGCGCCTTATGTCTACGAAGAGAACGGCCAGGTGCTGGGACTCGACTACGAAACCACCGCCATTGTGTTCAAGCGCCTGGGCATTGATGTGCAATGGCAACTGCTGCCGTGGAAACGTTGCCTGGCGATGCTTGAGCAGGGCCTGGCGGACGGTGCGCTGGACATTTTCCACAGCAACGAACGCGACGCCATGCTGCTTTACCCCAGCGAACCGCTTTCGGACGTGGAGTTCGTGATGTTCTACGCCAACGCCCGCCCCCATCCTTTTCGCACGCTGGATGACTTGGGCGGCCTGACCGTGGGCACCTCGCCCGGCTATCTGTACAGCCAGGCCTTCAGTGAGTCGACCCTGTTCAAACGTGAGACGGCACCCACCCATGAAGCCAACTTCGGCAAGTTGCAACTGGGCCGGATTGACCTGCTCATCACCGACCGCCGGGTGGGTCGGCACGTACTCAAGCAAATGCAACTGGGCGACCAGATCACCGAAAACCCCGTGGTTGTGAGCCGTCAAAGCCAATACCTGGCGGTGCGGCGCAACGCCGGGATGGATCTGCTGGTGCAGCGCTTCAGCGCCGAACTCAAGCGCTTCAAGCGCGAACCGGCCTATGCCGAGCTGATCGCCCGCTATGGCGCCGTTCCGTCTGCCAGGACCGAACCGTCCAGCCCGGTGCAGCGTTGAAATAAACCGTTGAGCAGCAGGAAAGCGGCGCGCGGCGTTTGCTCTGTTATACTCCGGCCTTCCCGCCAGGCTCACGCCCGGACGCCCGGTCTTGCAAAAGGCATCCCGACACCGCTACAGCGCAGCTTCCAGCCCGCGCGAGCCCTGTCCGGACCTGCCTTCCAGACTCGGCAGGACCGGACGGGATGACGTCTTTTTGTTGAACGTCATTCGCGCCCGGCAAGACTATCCCATTGGGCCAGGCCCTCACTAAAACAGGATTACTCATGTCCTTTGCTTCCCTCGGTCTCTCCGAGGCTTTAGTCCGCGCCATCGAGGCTGCCGGCTACACCCAGCCTACCCCGGTGCAACAGCGGGCCATCCCCGCCGTGTTGCAAGGTCGCGATCTGATGGTCGCGGCGCAGACAGGCACTGGTAAAACCGGTGGTTTTGCCCTCCCTATCCTGGAGCGGCTTTTCCCCAACGGTCACCCAGACAAATCCCAGCGTCACGGCCCGCGCCAACCGCGCGTCCTGGTCCTGACCCCAACCCGCGAACTGGCGGCCCAGGTACACGAGAGCTTCAAGATCTATGCTCGCGACCTGAAATTCGTCAGTGCCTGCATTTTCGGCGGCGTTGGCATGAACCCTCAGGTCCAGGCCATGGCCCGTGGCGTCGACGTGCTGGTGGCCTGTCCGGGTCGTTTGCTCGACCTGGCCGGCCAGGGCAGCGTCGATTTGTCCCACGTGGAAATCCTCGTGCTGGACGAAGCCGACCGCATGCTCGACATGGGCTTTGTCCATGACGTGAAGAAAGTGCTGGCCCGCCTGCCCGCCAAGCGTCAGAACCTGCTGTTCTCGGCGACGTTCTCCAAGGACATCACCGACCTGGCCGGCAAGCTGCTGCACAACCCGGAACGCATTGAAGTCACACCGCCAAACACCACGGTCGAGCGCATCGAACAACGTGTGTTCCGCCTGGCGGCCAGCCACAAGCGTGCCCTGTTGGCGCACCTGATTACCGCCGGCGCCTGGGAACAGGTCCTGGTGTTCACCCGCACCAAGCACGGCGCCAACCGTCTGGCCGAGTACCTGGACAAGCATGGCCTGCCGGCCGTGGCGATCCACGGTAACAAGAGCCAGAACGCCCGCACCAAGGCCCTGGCCGACTTCAAGGCCGGCGAAGTGCGCATTCTGGTTGCCACCGACATCGCCGCTCGCGGTCTGGACATCGACCAGTTGCCCCACGTGGTCAACTTCGAGTTGCCGAACGTCGATGAAGACTACGTACACCGTATCGGCCGTACTGGCCGGGCCGGCCGTTCGGGCGAAGCGATCTCGCTGGTCGCGCCGGACGAAGAGAAACTGCTCAAAAGCATCGAGCGCATGACCAAGCAGAAAATCGCCGATGGCGACCTGATGGGCTTCGATGCCAGCACCATCGAGGCCGAGAAGCCTGAAGTGCGTGAACGTCCGGACGTGCGCAACCCACGCAATGCCCGTGGCCCTCGCGGTGACGGTCCAAATGGCGGCGGCGGTGGTGGCGGCGGCCGTAAAGACAAAGGCAAGGACAAGGGCAAGGAAAAATCGGCCAGCACCAGTCGAGGCGAACGCCCGGCTCGCGAGCACAAGCCTCGCGAAGGTACTCCGGCCCGTGAACAGCAGCGCCCGGCACCACGTGCAGCTGCCGATCGCGCACCGGACGAGTTCCTGGACGACGATATCGATAACTTCGGCAACCGCGTCGATTACGTGCCGCAGCAGAAACCCGCCCAGGGTCGCGGACGTCGTCCTGGCGCACCGGCACAGGGCGCGGCGGGCGCAGGTGCTCCTCGTGGCCAATCCCAGGGGCGTCAGAACGGCCCGCGCAACAGCAACGGCTCGTCCACCGGCACCCCGCCGGCCAAGCGCAGCGGCCCGCGCAACGGCGCACCTCGTGACGGCCAGGCCCGCCGCGAAGACTCCCGCCCTCGCCGCCCGGCACGTGACGAGCAGCCTCGTCAGGAACCTGCCGTACAAGCCCCTCGTGGTAACCAGCCGAAGATCATGCACAAGGAGTCGAAGATCGATCGATTCCCGACGCCTGAACAGCTGGATCAACTGCCAAGCCGTCCACGGGGCGAGAAACCGGCACTGCTGACCCGCAATCGATGAGTTTCTCCAAGCCGTAAAAATGCCCCTGATCTCGCGATCAGGGGCATTTTTTTTGAGTGACGCCAACTTCACCCTGTGGGAGCGAGCCTGCTCGCGATTGCCATGGGTCAGTCAACCTCTGTACTGGCTGAACCACCGCAATCGCGAGCAGGCTCGCTCCCACAAGGGGTCATGTGCGGTTCACAAGATTCCATGCGGCAATAAAAAACGCCCCTGATCCAAGATCAGGGGCGTTTTTTGTCAGGCGCGAATGTTATTTCGCTTTGACACCTTCAAACGAAACGTACAGCTCGACCACGTCGGACGTTGGGCCCAGGTCTTTCTGCTTGCCGAAATCGGAACGCTTGATGCTGGTGGTCCCTTCGAAGCCGGCACGGTAGCCGCCCCACGGGTCCTTGCCTTCACCCAGGAAGGTGGCTTTGACCACGACAGGCTTGGTCACGCCCAGCAGGGTCAGGTCACCAGCCACGTCGGCGGTTTCCTTGCCATCAGCGTTCTTGCCGGTGGATTTGACGCTGGTGGACACGAAGGTGGCCTTGGCAAATTTGCTCGCGTTCAGGAAGTCAGCACTGGCGATGTGCTTGTCGCGCTCGGCGTGGTTGGTGAACACGCTGGCGGTGTTCACGTTGAACTCGATCTTGCTGTCTTCAGGCTTGGCGGCGTCGAAGCTGAACTTGCCGTCGATGTCCTTGAAGGTACCGGTGATGTAGCTATAGCCCAGGTGGCTGATCTTGAAGTCGACGAAGGCGTGTTGGCCTTCCTTGTCGACCACGTAGTCGGCAGCCATGGCCTGACCGGCCGACAGCAGGGCAGAACCAATTGCCAGGGCGGCGAGCGTTTTTTTCAACATGCTTTCTATTCCTTTGGAGTCGAGGTTGAACATCAGGCTTGGCGTCCCAGCATGCGCTTGAGGGTCGCGTCACGATCGATAAAGTGGTGTTTCAATGCTGCCAACGCATGGAGGCCGGAGAAAATTACCAGCGCCCATGCCAGGTAGAAGTGAATCTGGCCGGCAACGTCTGCCTGATCGGGCAGTCCGGACACCAGCGCGGGTACTTCAAACAGACCAAACACCGGAATCCCGACACCGTCTGCGGTGGAAATCAGGTAACCGGCAATCATCACGGCGAACAACCCGAGATACAGTGCGCTATGGCCAAGCTTGGCGCCGACGCGGGTCAGGCGGCCATAGGTTGGCAAGGTCGGTGGTGGCGGACTGACAAACCGCCAGATCACCCGCAGCAACATGACCGCCAGCAGCACCAAGCCAATGCTCTTGTGCAGGTCCGGCGCGTCTTTACGCCAGGTGCTGTAGTAATCCAAGCCGACCATCCACAGCCCCAGCGCGAACAGCCCGTACACCACCAGTGCAATGCCCCAGTGCAAAACGATGCTGACCCAGCCATAGCGAGAAGAAGAGTTGCGTAGCTGCATTGCTCATATCCTGTGAAAACTGCGACCAAGACTAGCGAGTTATCTATCGATTTAAAGCGGAAATTTTTGCTTTGAAATATCGAGAAATACGATCATCAGTCTGGAGGGGGTGGGTTAAGGAAAGATTAAAGGGGAAACGGTGGGTGATGGCGAGGCGATCAGGCAGCCTTTGGGGCCTGTATGGACCTCATCACGAGCAGGTTCGCTCCCACAGGGGACCGCACCGGAGCCGTCACCGCCGTCCAACTATTTGTTCCATTCAATATATATCTATCGCCATTTTCACTTTCACCCTTGATCAAATGAGCGCTCCACAACTCATTGAACAAGGTGAACAAAATGACTGTTCGTTATACCCACTTTAAAGCGAGCGGCTCGCCGCAGTTACCCCCTAATCAAACGATGTCCCCGGGGCAACACCTAAAATCCAGTAATGGCGGCTCCGATTGATATTGCAGGCCGATGGAAACTTGGTAATCAAGGACCGCGAGGCAATTATCTGGACCGCTGGTGATAAACAACCTCACAGCGTCACGTTGTATCCAAGGAGAATGCGTGAACCTCTACAATTCGGCGTCAGGAGTGGTGCATTCAGGTCTATAAGGATCTATATCGCATCTGTACGTCAATTGAGGGTCGTGCTTTTTAAGTATCATACGGCCATCAGTACAGCCGCTCGAACCTAAAGCTTTGAATTATTAGTTCACCGAGCATTCAGGTTTATATGGATCGATGGAGCATTTGTATGCTAATTGCGGATCTCTTTTTGGGATCATCGGAATCTTCAAAGGATCCCGGCATTCGCCATACACACATCCATACATCGAAACCAATACGACCATCGCCATCAGTATTCTCATACGCGCTCCAGTTTTTCGAGGAGCCTAGACTTATGGCTTGGTCCGCTCTATCGCCTGCTTCTGGTTAAAGGGTGGGAAGTTTCTGATATATCGCCAAGGCGTGCCCTAACGCAATTCATTTAAGAAAAATGATGGACCTGCGGCGAGGGAGCTTTCCCACTCGGCTACGAAGCAGTCGTGAACCGGCGGGTGCGGTGCGTCTGATGCTCCGCATTCGGCAGGTTTTGGGGCCGCTTAGCGGCCCAGCGGGAGCAAGCTCCCTCGCCACGGGTTTGTTGATTGCCTTAAGTGAACAGCATTACGTCCTTGAGCCGCGTTCTTTCCACCTGATCGTTACTGAGCCTTGGTTTCAGTAGTCGTCGTCGGTTTGACTGCCGGCTTCTTCGCCGGCGGGGCCTTTTTCACCGGAGCCTTGGCCGGGGCTTTTTTGGCCGGGGTCTTGGCGGCTGGTTTTTTCACCGCTGGTTTGGTGGTTGCTTTCTTGGCGGGCTCAACTTTCGCCGGGGCTGGCGCGGGTGGTGCCACCGGTGCAGGCGCTGGGGCGGGTGCCGGCACTGGAGCAGGCGCTACCGGCTCCGGTTTCTTGTCGTCATCCGAGCCACCAAACAGGTTGCTGAAGAAGTTACCCTTCTTCGCCGCCACCGCACCGGCAGCTGCTGCCGCCGCCACCGGCACGACCTTGGCCGGTTCAAACGATTTGCCCGCCGCCAGGTCTTCAACCTGGCTGGCTGCCCGCTGACCGCTACGCAACGCGCCCTCCAGGGTGCCCGGATACAAGGTATCGGTGTGTTCGCCGGCAAAGGCTACGCGCTGCAACGGCATTTCCCACAGGCGCCAGTACTTGCTGATCTGGCCCGGTCCGAAGGCCAGGTACGCGCCGCCCATGGACGGGTCGGTGCTGTAGCGGCGAATTTCATAACCGGTGAAAGCACCCCGGGCCTGCGGGTAAAACGCGTGCAAGCGAATCAGCACCTGATCGGCCATCTGCTTGTCACCAAAGGCCTGCATCACCCGGGCGTTGTCGCCGGACAGATTGATGACCACATTGGCGCCGCCCTTCATGGCCGGCTCGATCCACATCATGCCCAGACCGGTGTTGCTGTAGATCTCACCCGACATGCGCGCCTTGCTGTCCCAGACCGGGGTCTTGAACTTGAGCATGATCTGGTCGCGCCAGCCGTAGTTGGTGCCCTTGATCGCGCCCTGATGCCGGGCGTCCAGGGCCGGGGTCAGCTGGATTTTGTTCAGGGCTCGCAACGGCACCGCCAGCACTACGTAGTCAGCTTGATAGCCGACGCTGCCAACCTTGACGGTGACGCCGTCCTTGTCTTGGGAGATGGCCGAGACGGGCGAGCTGGTCTTGATGGTTTTCAGTTGCTTGACGAAGGCCTGGGCCAACACAGGGCTGCCACCCAGCAGGCGCGCGGCGCGCAGGTCACGGTCGGACACACCACGATAGACCCGGGTTTGCTGGGCAAAATACAGCAACGACAGCCGCGACGGCTCGTCATAGCGGGTGCGGATCTGCTGGTTCACCAACTGCCGCGCGGTGGTCGGCAATTGCAGACGGTCGAGCCAGTTGGAGACACTGATCTGGTCCAGGGCGTGCAACGTGTTGTTGGCCGACGGGTTCTGTGGGTCTTCAATGGAACGGGCCAGGTCGTCCAGGGTGGTTTCGTAACGTTTGAGGGCCTCAGCCGTGGCCGGTTGCTTGGTCGCCAGGTCAGTGGCGGTGAGGTAGGTGCCGTCGATCAAATAGCTGGGGGTGCGCACGAATTCCGGGGCCGGTGTGGTGCTCAGCTTGAAGGTCGAGATGTACTTGTTCAGTACCGGCTGAGTTTTTTCGTTGCCGATCCATTCACTGGTGGCCATGCCCGAACGACCGCCCAGGCTTGGCTTGGCTTCCAGCAGGGTTACCTGCCAGCCTTTGTTCTGCAGCTCGTAGGCCGCCGTGAGCCCCGCCAGGCCGCCGCCGATGACGATCACCGTCGGTTGCTTGTCCTTGGCCAGCGCACACACGCTGAACAGCCCTATCACCACCAGCGCACAGGCGCGCAGCCAACCAGCAGACATTCAGCGAACTCCGGAATAAAACGCAGGAACGATCAGTTTTTCGAGCCAGACGGCTCAGAGAACGGCGAAGAATACGTCAGCCACCCCAGCGCCGCCAGCGGCGTCTATCGCCTTACTCAAGGTAGCAGGAATGACACAATGGGTTGTCCCCGGGGCTGCCATTGCATAGGCTTGCCCGATTGTTTTGCCCGCGCCCGCCGCGAGCCGCCTCGAGGAGACTGTATATGGGCCTGAATAACCAGTGGATGCAACGCGACCTCGCGGTGCTATGGCATCCCTGCACCCAGATGAAAGACCACGAAAAGCTGCCGCTGATCCCGATCAAGCGCGGTGAAGGCGTGTGGCTGGAAGACTTCGAAGGCAAGCGCTACCTCGATGCCGTCAGTTCCTGGTGGGTCAACGTGTTCGGCCATGCCAACCCGCGGATCAACCAGCGCATCAAGGACCAGGTCGATCAACTGGAGCATGTGATCCTCGCCGGCTTCAGTCACCAGCCGGTGATCGAACTGTCCGAGCGCCTGGTGAAGATGACACCTGAAGGCCTGACCCGGTGTTTCTACGCCGATAACGGCTCGTCCTGCATCGAAGTGGCGATGAAGATGAGCTTTCACTACTGGATTAATCGTGGCCAGCCGGCCAAGAAGCGCTTCGTCACCCTGAGCAACAGCTACCACGGCGAAACCATCGCAGCGATGTCGGTGGGCGACGTGCCGCTGTTCACCGAAACCTACAAGGCATTGCTGCTGGACACGATCAAAGTGCCGAGCCCCGATTGCTACCTCCGCCCTGAAGGCATGAGCTGGGAAGAGCATTCGCGCAATCTGTTCGCGGCCATGGAACAGACCTTGGCCGAACACCACGACACCGTGGCCGCCGTAATCGTCGAGCCGCTGATCCAGGGCGCCGGTGGCATGCGCATGTATCACCCGGTGTACCTGAAGCTGCTGCGCGAGGCTTGCGACCGCTATGGCGTGCACCTGATCCATGACGAAATCGCCGTCGGCTTCGGCCGCACCGGCACGATGTTCGCCTGTGAACAGGCCGGTATCACCCCGGACTTCCTCTGCCTATCCAAGGCCCTGACCGGCGGCTACCTGCCGCTGGCGGCGTGCGTGACGACCGATGAGGTCTACAGCGCGTTCTACGACGACTACCCGACCCTGCGCGCCTTCCTGCATTCGCACAGCTACACGGGCAACCCGTTGGCCTGCGCGGCGGCCCTGGCGACGCTGGATATCTTCGAAGAAGACAACGTCATCGAAAACAACAAGGCCCTCGCCCAACACATGGCAAGCGCCACCGCGCACCTGGCCGATCACCCGAACGTGGCCGAAGTGCGCCAGACCGGCATGGTCCTGGCCATCGAGATGGTCAAGGACAAGGCGAGCAAGACCGCTTACCCATGGCAGGAACGTCGCGGCCTGACGGTGTTCCAGCATGCCCTGGAGCGCGGCGCATTGCTGCGGCCGCTGGGCAGCGTGGTGTATTTCCTGCCGCCGTATGTCATCACCCCGGAGCAAATCGACTTCCTGGCTGAAGTGGCCAGCGAGGGCATCGACATCGCCACCCGGGACAAGGTCAGCGTGGCGGTGCCGAAGGATTTTCATCCGGGCTATCGCGATCCGGGCTGACGTTCCGTTTCTCTGTGGCGAGGGAGCTTGCTCCCGCTCGATTGCGCAGCAATCGCAAAAAAAAAGGGGCCGCTTCGCAGCCCAGCGGGAGCAAGCTCCCTCGCCACAAAAGCGCTCGCTCAACCAGCAATGCCGAATTCAGATTCAGTAGAGAAAAAACATGAGACTGTCCCGCTTCTTCATCGACGCCCCCCTCAGCCTCGGCGCTCACGAACTGCCCGAAGCCCAGGCCCACTACATCGGTCGGGTGCTGCGCATGGCCGAGGGCGATGCTGTGCAGGTGTTCGACGGCTCTGGCCAGGAGTTTCGCGGCACCCTGGCCGAAGTCGGCAAGAAACGCGTGCTTGTGCAGTTGAACGAACAATTCGCCGGGCAGGTTGAATCGCCCTTGCGCATCCACCTCGGCCAGGGCCTGTCCCGGGGCGAGCGCATGGACTGGGCGATCCAGAAAGCTACCGAACTGGGCGTCAACGAGATCACGCCGATTTTCAGCGAGCGCTGCGAAGTGCGCCTCAAGGACGAACGCGCCGACAAACGCCTGCTGCACTGGCGCCAGGTGGCGATCAGCGCTTGCGAGCAGTGCGGGCGATCCACCGTGCCGGTGATCCACCCGCCGCTGCTGCTGGCTGACTGGCTGAAGCAAACCGACGCCGAACTGAAACTGGTGCTGCACCCGGTGGCCGAGCCGCTGGTCAGCCATGCCAGACCGTCGAGCCTGGCCTTCCTGATCGGCCCCGAAGGCGGTTTGTCGGATGCCGAAGTGGCACAAGCCGGGACCGCCGGCTACCACGCCGCCCGCCTCGGCCCGCGCGTGCTGCGCACTGAAACCGCACCGGTGGTGGCACTGGCCGTGGCACAGCAGCTGTGGGGGGATTTCTAAAGTCGAATGAAGAAGCCGTGTGGGAGCGAGCCTGCTCGCGAAAGCGGTGTGTCAGCCAATGAATATGCCCACTGAACCACCGCTATCGCGAGCAGGCTCCCTCCCACAGGACCAGCGGTGGTTATGAGCTAGAGCACATAGAACAAGATCGCCACAAAATGCAGCAAACTGCCGGCGATCACGAACAGATGCCAGATGCCATGGGCGTGCCGCAACCGATGGTCCAGCGCGAAAAAGACAATGCCGACGGTGTACAACACACCACCCGAAGCCAGCCAGGCAAAGCCGGCGCTGCCCAAGGCGGCCAATAACGGTTTGACCGCCACCAGCACGATCCAGCCCATCACCGCGTAGATCACGATCGACAGGATTCGTGCTTCAGAGCGCGGCTTGATCTCCTGCAAGATCCCGATCAGCGCCAGCCCCCAGACAATCCCGAACAAGGTCCAGCCCCACGGCCCGCGCAGGGTGACCAGGCAGAACGGCGTATAGCTGCCGGCGATCAGCAGATAGATCGAAAAGTGATCGACCTTCTGCATGATTGCTTTCTTGCGCCCGCGCACACTGTGGTAAACCGTCGAAGCGCTGTACAGCACCAGCAAGGTGAAACCGTAAATCGCCACGCTGACGATTTTCCACGCATCGCCCGTCATCCCGGCAATTACCAGCAACCACACCGCCCCGATAAAAGCCGCCACCGCCCCGACCAGGTGGGTCCAGGCGTTGAGTCGCTCTCCGTGATACATCCAGTCCCACCTCACATTCCAAAACAGACGCCAAGGCTCAGGCTTGGCGCTACAAAGTGCAATGTTTAGCTCTCTGTGGGAGCAAGGCTTGCCCGCGATGAAGATAACGCGGTTCATCAGGAGCCCGGTCGCCTGCATCGCGAGCAAGCTTTGCTCCCACAGATCAACATCCTCCTACCGATTGGGGCACAATCGGGCGATACGAATAAGAGTCCACCCCATGCTGATCGACGAAGAATTGACCCTGAAAAAACTCGAGGTGTTCCTGGCGTTCATGCGCACCGGCAATCTTGCGCGGGCGGCGGCCGAGTTGCAGACCAGCAACGTCAGCGTACACCGGGCCATTCACTCGTTGGAAAGCGCCTTGCGCTGCCCGTTGTTCAAGCACGAGGGCCGCAACCTCACCCCCCTGGAAAGCGCTTACGTGCTGGAAGAACGCACACAGAAGCTGATTCAGGACGTGATCGAAAGCGTGCGCCTGACCCGTGAAGCCGCCGGGTTTTCCGCGGAGCGGTTCAAGCTCGGCTCGCTGTATTCACTGACGGTCAAGACCGTGCCACAGTTGATCATGGGCCTGAAAATCCGCCGCAGCGAACTGAACATCGACCTGATCCTGGGCTCGAACATCGACCTGCTGTACAAGCTCAAGAACATGGAGGTGGACGCCATCCTGATCTCCCTGGACGACAGCGTGAACGATCCGGACTGCGAGCATATCGAGCTGTTTTCAGACGACATTTTTCTCGCCACGCCAGCCGATTCAGCCTTCGCCCAACGCAGTGAAGTGGACCTGGCCGAAGTGTGCAACGAAACCTTCATCACCCTCACCCAGGGCTTCGCCACCCATCAGGATGGTAATCGAGTGTTCAAGCAGGCGGGGTTCGAGCCGAAGGTGGCGATGCAGGTCAACGACATCTTCACCCTGCTGAGCATGGTCAGCTCCGGGGTCGGTTATGCCTTGCTGCCGGGACGGATTGCGGCGGTGTATGAAAACCGGGTGAAACTGATCCCGTTGCAGGAAAAGTATCGGCTGCAGCAGCACATCGGCGTGGTATTCCTGAAGGCCAAGGAGCGCGATCCGAATTTGCTGGCGTTGCTGGCGGAGTGCCGGATGTATGCCAATCGCCAGGCTTGAGACCCAGTCGCCTTCATCGCGAGCAGGCTCGCTCCCACACGGGATGGTGAACACCGATCCAATGTGGGAGCGAGCCTGCTCGCGATGAGGACAGCCCGCTCAGCGAAAATTCAAAGCCTTAGCCCAACAACCCCCGCATGATCAGATACAACAGCGAAGGCCCGAGCAAGCACCCGAGCGCCGTGTAGAACGCCGCCGTCAGGCAACCATACGGCACCAGTTTCGGATCGGTGGCCGCCAGGCCGCCGGCCACGCCGCTGGAAGTGCCCATCAACCCGCCAAAGATCACCGCACTGCGCGGATTGTTAAGGCCAATAAAAGGTGCCACGAACGGCGTCGCCACCATCACCAGGATCGCCTTGATCAAACCGGCGGCGATGGACAGCGCCATTACCTCGGAACTGGCACCGATCGCCGCGCCAGTGACCGGCCCGACGATGTAGGTCACCGCTCCGGCGCCGATGGTGGTCAGGCTCACCGCGTCGGTGTAACCGAAGGCCATCGCCACTCCGACACCGGCGATGAACGAGGTGGCCACCCCGACGAACAACGCCAACACCCCGACGAAACCGGCGCGCTTGAGCTCCTCGACACTCACCCCAAACGCCGTGGCGACAATGGCGAAGTCACGCAGCATGGCGCCGCCCAGCAAGCCGATGCCCGAGAGCAGCGGAATGTCTACTACACCCTTCTGCCCGCCGGTCATCGCACCGCCGATGTACGACAGCACCAACCCCAGGAGAATCGCGATGGCCGAACCGTGCAGGCGGCCCTTGGTGAACGTGTCGCTGATCCAGTACGACACCCACATGGTGATGCCGACAATCGCAAAGCCACTGAGCAGGCCGTAGCCGGTGATCACTTTCATCATTGATTCGTACATGGCAATCACCCGACTGTCTTGGCGGAAACATCGGTTTCAGGCCCTTTGTTGCCGATGCGCACCAGCACCGGCACCATCGCAAAGGCAATCACCACCGCCAGGGTCCCAGCCAGAATCGCCATTGGCCCGCCCTTGAGCGCGCCATAGACGTTTTGCTGGGCCGCCATCGCGACCACGATAGGAATGTAGATCGCACTCCAGAATTCCACGCCGGCTTCGGACTTGCCCTTGAACAGGCCGCGTTTGCTCAGGTAACTGCCCAGGCCGATCAACAGCAGCATCGCAATGCCGACACCGCCGACGTTGGCCGGCACGCCGATCAGTTTGCCCAGCAGCTCACCGATGAAAATACCCGCCAGGGTACAAAAGGCCAAAAACGCCACACCGTAAATAATCATTGTTGTAGTCCTCAAAGTGCATCGTCGAAGTTGTTGTTTTTGTGCTTCGCCAGCTTGAGTCGGTGGTTTAGGGTCGGCGGCGTCCCTCCTCTCTGAGCAGCGTCTGCAAGGTGTCCAGGCGCGCACCGTCGAAGGCAATGACGGTGCCCTGCTCGAACACCCGACGCGCCAGTCCCGTCAAAACCGCACCGGGTGGCAGTTCGATCTGTAACCGCACGCCTCGCTCGTAGGCGCTTTGCACGGTGCCGTGCCAATCCACCACGCGGCACATGTTGAAGGCCAGGTCCTCACGCAAGGCGTCGGTGTTCACCACGGGCCGGGCACGACTGCCGCTCAGATAACCCAAAACGGGCGCTTTCAACGGCACGTCGGCAAACGCCTGGGCCAGTGCCCGGGCCGGGACCTCCAGCAACGGGCAGTGGGACGGTACGCTCACCGCCAGCCGACACGCTTTCGCGGCGCCCTGGCGGCGTGCTCTCTCGGCAACGCTGGCCAAGGCCTCGTCACTGCCAGCGATGACCACCTGGTTATCGGCATTGATGTTGGCCAGGTAAACCGGCGTCATGGCGCTGTGTACCTGCGCGAGCAACGCCTCCACTGTCGCCAGATCAAGGCCGATGATCGCCGTCATGCCGTAGCCTCGCGGATACGCCTGCTGCATCAGTTCGCCACGCAGGCTGACCAGGCGCAATGCATCATCGAACCCCAGCGCACCAGCCACCACCGCCGCCGGGTACGCGCCGATGGACAGGCCCGCGACGTAATCCGGCACAGGTGCCTGTTCCAACAATTGCCGGGCCGCCGCGACACCCGCGATCAACAGACACAGTTGTACGGCTCGGGTCGATTGCAACGCCTCGGTGCTGTCCAGCTGTCGTACGTTTTCGCCCAGCACTTCACAGGCCAGTTCCAGCAGTTGCGGCGACACGCCCTGGAGCATGCCCGCTCGCTGCGCACCCTGGCCGGGGAATACCAAAAGGCTGCTCACGCCACTTGCTCCAGCGCCGGTTGCCATGGATCGGTCACCAGACGCGCCTGAAGATTATCCTTGAGCAACACCCGCCGCGCCGAGCCTGCCCACTCGCGCAGGGCGACGGCGCCGAAGGGGGTTTGCAGTTGCATGTCTACGGCGCACGTCGAACCGTCCAGTTGCGCCAACAAATCCCTGGCCTGAATACGATCCAGCGGATGCGGTGTGCGCAGGATCAAGTCCAGATCGCTGCGTGCATGCAGCACCTCGATGCCACTGGCCAGTTCAAATCCGGCGCTGCCGCTGACGCCCCAGATCCAGCCGCTGGCATCCAGCATTGGCCGCACTTGAGCGAGCGCCTGCAACGCCGGCAAGTCACGGCGCAATGCGACATGGCAAAGGTCCTCCGGGCGCACCCGGCGCTGGATCGCCGCCACCGGCATCGACGTGGCGTAACGCTGTTCCCGCGAGACGCCTCGCACGCCCACGGCAATGTGTCCCGGCGCGGTGATCGCTCGCCGCACCACCACCGGCTGCTCAAGGCTCAAGGACTCAATGACCCACGCCGGCGCATCCGCAGGCAACGCCTGTGGAGTCATTCCCCATAGCAGGTCGTGGGCCAGGAAGGTGCTCACCACTGCGCTCTCAACAATTGGCGAACGGTGCTGGAAGCCGCACGATGCGTCGCCCCGAGACGGCTGCTCAGGTCCCGAGGCGCACCTGCCACTTCGTTGATCGCCTGTTGCAGACAATCCCTGACCCGTGCCAGATCCGCCGCGTTTGGCTGTTCGATCTGCTCCACCGACAGGGTTTCCCAGAGCAAACCGAGGCTGGCGAAACTGTCGATGTCGTAGGCCATCGGCGGCACGCTGGCGGCCAGGGCCTCAAGCTCTTCGACACTGCGCAGGGTCACCCGCGCCGCCGAGGCCTTGCCCATGGCGTGGACCATCACGCCCGGATCACGCAAGGCGATCAACCGGTTGGCCTGATAACCGTGGGCCAGGAACGCCCCGGACATCGCCTTGCCCACCAGCAAACCAATCACCGGATGCCCCGCCAGCCGCGCTCGCGCATAGCTGTCTGCGGCACCGGCCAGGGCCTGATGAATGCCCAGGGCTTCTTCGCGACGACCGTAGGCCTGGCTCGGCACATCGACGATGGCAATCAGCGCGCGCTTGCTGGACGCATCACGGTCGGCGTCAATAGCCTCATCCACGGCTTTGGCCAAGCCCCAGCCTTCCAGCAAACCGACTTCGCCGTTGCGGGCACGAGGGAAACGGCTATCGGGATCGACCACGACGGCCAACAGCCGCACGTTTTGCTGGCCCAGTGTGACGTCGGCCACTTTCAGCGAAGCGGGCAGTCCTGCCAACGGCGTGGCGCCGTCGCTCAGAGCCGCGAACCAGCGCAAGCCTCTCAACGAATACGAATTCATGGGCGTTCTCCCTGATACAGCTGGCGAACCGCGGCCGGTTCGATTTGCACTTCAGTGTCCAGTCGGGCCAAACGTTGCAGGAATACCTCGGCCTGACCGCTGCGGTGCTCGGCGGGTACACCCAACTGCAACAACTGGCTGACTTGCTCGCGGATCTGCGCCACGTCATCAGCTACATAGCGGTCCACCAACCCGGTGGCGAAGCGTTGCTCACCGCCGGTCAGGCTCCAGATGAACGGCCGATCACGGGAATCGTATTCGTCGATCCCGGCTTCCTGCTCGATCACTTGCGGCCCGTTCAGGCCCAGTCGCGCTTCCTGGGTCACCAGCAGATAGCTGCACAGCCCAGCGGCGATGGACATGCCGCCAAAACAACCGACGCTGCCGGCCACCACGCCGATGACGGGCTGGTACTGGCGCAAGTCGACAATCGCCGAATGAATCTCGGCAATCGCCGCCAGCCCCAGATTGGCCTCTTGCAGACGCACGCCGCCGGTTTCCAGCAGCAACACGGCGCGGGTCGGGATGCCCTTGCGGTTGTCTTCAGCGGCCAGCTCCAGCGCGCCGGCGATCTTCGCCCCCCCGACTTCGCCAAGGCTGCCGCCCTGGAACGCACCTTCGATGGCCGCGATCACCACCGGCAGGCCAGCAAGCAAACCCTTGGCGATCACCACACCGTCGTCGCTTTGCGGCACCACGCCCTGGCGCAGCAGCCACGGCGACATGACTCGCTGAAAGGGGTCGAGCAGTTCACGGAACGAACCGTTATCCAGCAGGGCCTTGGCCCGTTGCCGGGCACCCAGCTCGACGAAGCTGTGTTTGTTGAGCAACGCGGCGCTGTCAGTCATGGCCGATCTCCTCGAAGCCCTGTTCCAGGCGCAAACGCACCACCCCGGGGGTGGCGCCGAAATCGTGGATGTCGATCGCCAGGGCCGGCGGCATCTGGCCGTCGAACATGCGGGCGAACAGGTGTTGCCAGCGTTGTTCACTGCCGTTGACCGAGGTCTGCACCTGAATGGTCAACTTGCCCGCCAGGCCCGGCTCGATCAGCACTTCCAGGTCGCCCGAGCCGACACAGCCCACCAGCGCCCGGCCCCGTGGCGGCTGCCCGGCGGGAAATTCAAAGGATAAGGTTTGCATCAGCACACTCCTGGGAAGAGGCCATCGCCGCGCTCGATACGGTCGAGGAACAGGCAGGCGGCGAGCAAGTCAGCAGCGCCGCCGGGCGAGGCGTTCATGGCAATCAGTTGTTGGTCCAGCGCATGCAACTGGCGACGACCGCCCAGGCTGGCACTGCCACCAGCGTCGAGCACCGCTCTGGCACCGTGCTGCATGGCCTGCAAACCCGGCTCACCGGCGCGGTAGAGCACGCAGGTGTCGGCCAACGTCGTCATGATCGCCAACAAGGCATCGAGCCGCGCGTTCTGTTCTCCCGCCCCCGCCGCGCGACTGCGCTTGAGTTGTGGCAGGCCCAGGCCGGTGACGGCCGGGAATGCCAGTTGCGCTTCTTCCCGGGCACCGCGCACGCCGTAGCGTTGGGCCACTTGAGCGCCATGGCTGAAAGGTTTGGGGGCGTAGCGATCGTTGAGCAAGGCCAGGCGGGCGGCACGTAAAGTGACGGCGCTGGCGACGCTGGATTCAGGTTCCAGCGCGGCCGCAGCCACCAACAACCCCAACGCCCAGATCGCGCCACGGTGGGTGTTCACACCATCGGTGGTAGCGAGCATCGCCGCTTCCCCCTCACGGCCGATCCGCCCAAGGGCTTCGCGCAACGGCAGGCCGATCTCGCCGCATTCAAGGGCGGCGTCGGCCATTTCCTTGAATGCCGGCCACAGCGACAGCGCCGAAGCGTGCATCAGCCCCAAGTGCAGATCAGTGTGGGCGCCATTGCCGCGCCGATCCACCAGGGCCGGCTTGGGTGACAGGTCGGCTTCGTCGATCAGCGCGTCCACGGCCATGTCCGCCAAGCGCTCGGCCAAGGACAATTTTTTCGGTTGCAGGTTGAAGGCGTGCATTTACCAACTCCTGAACTTGGCGGGCGGGTTGTAGAGATCACCGGACCACTCCACCAGATCGGCCACGCTCTTGGCGGCGAGCAACTCGCGGGTGGCATCGGTGCGACGAATGCCGAGGTCTTCAGGCAGGGCAATCAAGCCTTCGCGGCGCATACGGGCAGTGTCTTTCGGGTTATGGCGCAAACCGATGGCAGTGACCCCGGCCACGGCCGCGATCATTGCCTGACGCTCTTCCAGCGAGCGGGCCTTGTACAGGTAGGCGATGCCTTCTTCGGTGAGCAAATGGGTGACGTCGTCGCCGTAGATCATGATCGGTGCCAGGGGCATGCCGGCTTTTTTCGCCACCTCCACCGCGTCGAGGGTTTCGACGAAGGTGGGTTTGCCGCCCTCCTGGAAGGTCTCGACCATCTGCACCACCAGTTTCTTGCCGCGCTCAAGCAGCGGCGCCTCACCATCGCCGTGGCGCATGTCGAGCCAGGCCGGCGTGCCGTGACGGCGCCCCCGCGGGTCGTGGCCCATGTTCGGCGCACCGCCGAAACCGGCCAGTCGGCCACGGGTCACCGTCGAGGAATGTCCGTCACCGTCCACCTGCAAAGTGGCGCCGATGAACAGGTCCACCGCGTATTGCCCGGCCAGTTGGCAGACCATGCGGTTGGAGCGCAGCGAGCCGTCATGACCGGTGAAGAACACGTCCGGCCGCGCGGCGATGTAGTTTTCCATGCCCAGTTCGGTGCCAAAGCAATGCACGCTTTCGACCCAGCCGCTTTCGATGGCCGGAATCAGGGTTGGATGGGGATTGAGGGTCCAATTACGGCAGATCTTGCCCTTCAGGCCGAGGGACTCGCCGTAGGTCGGCAGGATCAGCTCGATGGCGGCGGTGTTGAACCCGATGCCGTGATTGAGGGACTGGACATTGTGTTTTTCGTAGATCCCGCGGATGGCCATCATCGCCATTAACACATGCACCGGCTTGATGTGGCGCGGGTCGCGAGTGAACAACGGTTCGATGTAGAACGGCTTGTCGGCCACCACCACGAAATCGACCCAGGACGCCGGGATATCAACCCGTGGCAGGTCGCTGACATCGTCCACCAATTGGTTGACCTGGACGATGACGATGCCATCGCTGAAGGCCGCCGGCTCGATCAGCGCGGGGGTATCTTCGGTGCTGGGGCCGGTGTAGATATTGCCGGCACGGTCGGCCATGAACCCGGCCGAGAGCACCACGTTGGGAATCAGGTCCACCACCAACCGGGCATAGAGCTCGATGTAGGTGTGGATCGCGCCGACTTCCAGCAGACCGTCTTCGAGCAACTGGCTGATGCGCAGGCTCTGGGTTCCGGCGAAGGAAAAATCCAGCTTGCGGGCAATGCCGCGTTCGAACAGGTCCAGGTGTTCGGAGCGACCGACGCTGGGCATGATCATGTGCAGGTCGCGCAGCTTCGCCGGGTCGACTTTGGCCAGAGAGCGTGACAGGAAATCCGCCTGCTTCTGGTTATTGCCTTCCAGCACCACGCGATCGCCCGGCAGAATCAACGCCTCCAGCGCCGCAACGATCTTGTCGGTGGGCAACACCACACCGTCGGCAAGCCCCTTCACCAGCTCGAGACGCCGCTGCTTTTCGCAACGCCGCCGCGTCCAGCGCGAGTCGGGGGATATTGTTGTTGTCATGACCACTCCACGGGTTCGCTGTCGTGGAGGCCACATTAGGAGTGTTGTGGCGAGGGCATCAATCAAGCTCGGTGGTGGATCGTTACGGTTGGCGTAATGGTTTGCGATGAACACAAATCAAAATGTGGGAGCGAGCTTGCTCGCGATAGCGTTGGGTCAGGCCACATCAATGCTGACTGTTCTGCCGCCATCGCGAGCAAGCTCGCTCCCACAGGGGGTAGGGGTGGATTCGAATTCTGTGGCGAGGGGGTTTATCCCTTCGCCACAAGAGTGCGTTCGACTTTAGCGCGGGTCGACAATGTCCAGCGCCCGATGGGCCAGCAACTCGCTGAGTTCGATCATCTGCTGGATGCCGAGGGCAAAATGCCGGGGCGAACCTTCAAGGTCGAAAGCCAGCTCGTTGAGCATGACATTGGCGGAGGCGAGGGTTTCGCTGAGGTTGGACAGGAGGCATTCGCTGTCGAGGTCATCCACGACAATGAACAGTTGGCCTGGGGGTTGTTTCTTTTTGGTTTGAGGTTTGGGGTCGAGATAGAAGCTGAGGGCGCGCTCGGCCGCTTCATCAAGCTTTTGCGAAGCTTGGCCGGCGTGGGCTGAGGTGGGATCGGTTTCGGGGGGATTGGGTGTGGCTTTGAACATAGGTTGACACTCCGTTTACTGGTTGGAGCTGCCACGTTCGTTTCCAAGCGAGGGGGTGGCAGCCGTACGCAGGTTGGAAAACCGGGGTAAACGGGGACTGTCAGAAATTTTGTGTTCGGGCATAACATGCTGAAGAGGTGCATGTATGCCAACCAAAAAGAAGACGGCCTTGGAGGCCAAAACCGAGCTTC
>LNAP01001264.1_pt1 | contig 42680 bp, 44 predicted proteins | sample 602601 | NCBI WGS metagenome assembly LNAP01 (sample SAMN02440304, study PRJNA202911) | soil metagenome | biome: Subtropical and temperate rainforests or woodlands; isolation source: soil samples (1 kg each in a 20% v/v slurry with milli Q water) were... ...
CACCTCCTGACCGTATTTCATACCTGTAAACGATGTCTCCGGTTTAAAACGTAAAGGATGTCTCCGGTTTCTACCCGAGCAAGCCCGCTCCCACAGGGGATTTGTGGTGAGCACAAAATGTGTGAACACCGCAGATCAACTGTGGGAGCGGGCTTGCTCGCGAAGGCGATCTCTTGGACGACGCAAATTCCAGAACTGTCATCTAGCTCGACTAGGCTCTGCAGGTTCATCCCTCCGAGCACCCCTCATGTTCAAAGGCTTGTCCCTGATTCTCATGCTGCTGCTCAGCCTCACAGTTCAGGCCGAAAACTGGCCGGCGGAGCAATGGTCGCCCGGCCCGAAAGTCACCGGCCCGGCACTTCAGGTTCTGGAAAACTACGCTTTCCCACCCCGCGACGATGCCACTCACCAAGGCATTCGCACCGATGCCTTGCTGGTGATCCGCGACGGCCAACTGATCTACGAACGCTACGCCGGCCCGACCACTGCGCAAACGCCGCACCTGACCTGGTCAATCAGCAAAAGCCTGATGGCCGCGGTGCTCGGGGTGGCCTATGGCGAAGGCCTGTTCAAACTCCAGGACCCGGCACAGAAGTTTTATCCAGCCCTGGAAAAACACTCGGCCATGACCATGGCCGACCTTCTGCACTGGGCCTCGGGACTGGACTGGCAGGAAGATTATGAATACGCACCGTTGAAGTCCTCGGTGGTGGCCATGCTCTACACCCGTGGACACCGCGACATGGCCGCGTTCACTGTTGAACACGACGAGTACGCCAAACCCGGTCAGGCATTCCGCTACTCCAGTGGCGACAGCAACCTGCTGTCCGCCGCGCTGAAAACCATCGTCGGCCCGGCCCGTTATCCGGATTATCCATGGACCGCGCTGTTCGAACCCTTGGGGATTCGCAGTGCGGTGTGGGAAGCGGATGCCACGGGCACGTTTGTCGCATCGTCCTACGCCTATCTCACTGCCCGGGACCTGGCGCGGGTCGGCCTGTTGATGGCGCGCGACGGTCGTTGGCGTGAGCGGCAATTGCTGCCCAAGGATTGGGTCGACTTCAGTCGTGAGCCTTTCGCCCGCTATCAAGCCAACCAGGATGAAGCCGTGCCCGGCGGTCACTGGTGGCTCAATCGCGCGGTGGATGGTGCGACACAACCTTGGCCCGATGCTCCCGCCGATACCTTTGCCGCGCTGGGCCATTGGGGTCAGGCGATGTACGTGATTCCCAGCGAAAAGATTGTGATCGTGCGCTACGGCGATGATCGCGATGGGAGTTATCGACACAACGAATTGCTCAGACTCGCGCTCAAGGCGTTTGCCGTGAAGGAGCAGCGATGAGTCGCCGCAGTTTTATTCGCCGTCGGCCTATCAGCATGCTGTTGCTAGTGCTGCTGATCGCCTTGCTTGGCTGGATCTGGCAGGAGCGTGTGGCACTGTGGGCCTTCCCGGACATCATCAGCGCCTACACCGCCAAGGAATACTGCTCGTGCCGGTATGTGATGAACAATCCGGCTGAGTATTGCCAAGGCTATGTGAAGCAGTATTTGCCCACCAGCCGGTTCGTCGATGAGGCCGCGAACAAGCGCGTGACGGTGGGTGGCATGGGGCGCAGCAATAGCGCTGTTTGGGTTGGTGAACGCCAAGGCTGTCGGTTGATGCCCTGAAAAGATCGCAGCCTTCGGCAGCACCTACATTGACCGCGTGCAACCATGAAGTAGCGGGTGGACCCAACCCCCGTAGGAGCTGCCGAAGGCTGCGATCTTTTGATCTTTGCGGTTTGCAATGCGCCCTCGGCCAGTTAAGGTTCGCTCAGGTTTATCTGCCCATGAGTCTCTATGTTCAACCGCTTTGTCTGCAAAACCCTCGCCTCCCTGCTGCTGGCCGGTGTCACCGTGTCGGCCCAGGCCAATTGGTACCTGGACGGCGAGTCCTCGCGGCTGTCGTTCATCAGCACTAAAAACGCCAACATCTCCGAAGTGCAGCGCTTTCTGGTGCTGCACGGCAAGGTCGATCCCAAGGGCCTGGCGCAGGTGGAGGTCGAGCTGGAGTCGGTCAACAGCGGCATTCCGCTGCGTGACGAACGCATGCGCAAGGAGCTGTTCGATATCCAGACGTTCCCTGAAGCGCTGATCACCACGCAAATCGATCTGCGGCCGATCAACGACCTGGCGCCCGGTGCGCAGCTGGAGTTGCGCTTGCCGCTGACCGTCAACCTGCATGGCAAACAACACCAATACAACGCCGAACTGCTGGCGACCCGTCTCGATGACCGGCGCTTCCAAGTGGTGACCCTCGAACCGTTGGTGATCAGCGCTGAAGATTTCGACCTGGCCCCGGGCCTGGAAAGCTTGCGCAAGGTTGCCGGTTTGTCGGCCATCAGTCTGTCGGTGCCGGTGGGTGCGGTGCTGATTTTCACGGCGCGCTGAGATGCGCGGCGCAATTTTCCCGTGGCGTGAAGGCAACCGCTTTGAACTGCTGATTGATGGCCCGCAGTTTTTTCCGCGAATGCTGGTGGCGATTGCCCGCGCCGAAGAACAAGTTGAACTGGAACTGTACCTAGTGGAGGCAGGGGCCTGCGCCGAGGCGATGGTTCAGGCGCTGGTCCAGGCTGCCGAACGCGGCGTGCGGGTGCGCTGCCTGTTCGATGACTATGGCAGCCTGGCATTCACCCTGACCTTGCGTCAGCGCCTGATGGCCGCCGGTGTCGAGTTGCGTTTCTACAATCGCCTGAGCTGGCGCCGTTGGGTGGGCAACTTTTATCGCGATCACCGCAAGCTGCTGCTGGTGGATCAATGCCTGGCGGTGGTCGGCGGCACCGGGGTCACCGATGAGTTCTGGACCCCGGGCGAAGACACCAGCGAATGGCACGAAGTGATGGTGGAAATCACCGGTCCCTTGGTCATCGACTGGCAGTTGCTGTTCGACCGCCAATGGATCGCCAACCGCCATCGGCGCGCCTGGAAACCCACTGCGCACTTTGGTTTGCCGCGCTTGCCGCGAGTGCCAGTCATGGGCGAGGGCATGGGCCGGGTTGCTTATGCCGACGCCCGCCAACACCGCGATATTCTGCAATCACTGACTCGCGCGCTGAACAGTGGCCAACGCCGAATCTGGCTGGCCACGCCGTATTTCCTGCCGACCTGGAAAGTCCGCCGCTCACTGCGCCGGGCGGCGGCTCGTGGCGTCGATGTACGTCTGCTGCTGACCGGGCCACGCACCGATCATCCGTCGGTGCGCTACGCCGGGCATCGCTATTACCCGCGTCTGCTCAGGGCCGGGGTGAAAATCTTCGAATACCAGCCGTGTTTCCTGCACCTGAAAATGGTGTTGATCGATGACTGGGTGAGTATCGGCTCCTGCAACTTCGATCACTGGAATCTGCGTTTCAATCTGGAAGCCAACCTTGAAGCCCTGGACCCCGGACTGACCCGGGCGGTGGCGGCGAGTTTCGAAAATGACTTTGCCCTGAGCCAGGAAGTCAGCCTCGAGGCATGGAAACGCCGACCGTTGTGGCGGCGGGTCAAGCAAAGGGTGTGGGGATGGGTGGATCGGCTGGTGGTGAATCTGCTGGATCGGCGGGGCTGAGCCCAATTTTTGCAACACCCTAAACCTAATGTGGGAGCGGGCTTGCTCGCGAAAGCGGTCTGACATTCAGCATCTGCGTCGAATGTTAAGCCGTCTTCGCGAGCAAGCCCGCTCCCACATTTGTTTTGCGGTGTGTCGGAAATTACAGCAACTCAAAGCTCTGCTGCGTCACGTCCTGGGAGTCCAGGCCGATCTGCACGTTGAACTTGCCCGGTTCCGCGGCGTACTTGAGCTGGGCGTTGTAGAACTTCAGGTCATCCTCGGTGATGGTGAAGTGCACGACTTTCTGTTCGCCGGCCTTGACCATTACTTTCTGGAAGTTCTTCAGTTCCTTGACCGGGCGGATCATCGAACCGGTCACGTCCTGGATGTACAGCTGCACCACGGTTTCGCCGTCACGCTTGCCGGTGTTCTTCACCACGACGCTGGCGTCGAGCTTGCCGGTCTTGTTCAGTGTGGTCGACGACAGCGCCATGTCGGTCAGGCTGAACTGGGTGTAGCTGAGGCCGAAGCCGAACGGGAACAGCGGCCCGGTGGTGTCTTCGAAATACTGCGAGGTGTAGTTGCCCGGTTTGCCCGGAGTGAACGGCCGGCCAATGCTCAGGTGGTTGTAGTAGGTCGGAATCTGACCCACCGAGCGGGGGATGGTTATCGGCAGTTTGCCCGACGGGTTGTAGTCGCCGAACAGCACGTCAGCGATGGCATTACCGCCTTCGGTGCCGCTGAACCAGGTTTCCAGAATCGCGTCAGCTTGCTCTTTCTCTTCGAGAATCGACAGCGGACGGCCGTTCATCAATACCAGCACCAGCGGTTTTCCGGTGGCTTTCAACGCCTTGATCAACTCGCGTTGGGCGGCCGGGATGTTCAGGTCAGTGCGGCTCGACGATTCGTGGGACATGCCACGGGATTCGCCCACCGCTGCGACCACCACATCGGCCTGTTGCGCGGCTTTCACCGCTTCATCGATCAACACATTGGCCGAACGCGGATCATCCACCACTTCCGGCGCATCGAAGTTGAGGAAGTTCAGGTAATCGAGGATTTTCTTGTCGCTGGTGATGTTCGCGCCACGGGCGTAGATCAGCGTCGACTGCGCGCCAAGCGCATTGGTCATGCCGTCGAACAAGGTCACCGATTGCTCGGGACGGCCAGCAGCGGCCCAGCTGCCCATCATGTCGATCGGCGCCTTGGCCAGTGGACCGACCAGAGCGATTTTCGCGGTTTTCTTCAGCGGCAGGGTGTCGCCCTGGTTTTTCAACAACACCAGGCTGCGACGCGCCACATCACGGGCCTCGGCGCGGTGAAGACGGCTTTCGGCGTAGGTGTCGGCCGGGTCATCCTCGGCCTTGCCGATGCGCAGGTACGGGTCTTTGAACAGGCCCATGTCGTACTTGGCGGCGAGCACTTCACGCACGGCGTTGTCGATGTCTTTCTGTTCGATCTCACCGGCCTTCAACAGCCCTGGCAATTCCTTGCCATAGAGGGTGTCGTTCATGCTCATGTCGATGCCGGCCTTGATCGCCAGCTTCGCGGCTTCGCGACCGTCAGCGGCGACGCCGTGCTTGATCAGCTCGAAAATCGCCCCGTGGTCGCTGACCGCCAGGCCCTTGAAGCCCCATTCCTTGCGCAGCAGGTCGTTCATCAGCCAGGTGTTGGCGGTGGCCGGCACGCCGTTGATCGAGTTCAGCGCAACCATGACCCCGCCAGCGCCGGCGTCGATGGCGGCGCGGTACGGCGGCAGGTAATCCTGGTACATCTTGACCGGGCTCATGTCGACGACGTTGTAGTCGCGACCGCCCTCGACCGCGCCGTACAAGGCAAAATGCTTGACGCTGGCCATGATGCTGTCGGCCGCATTCGCGCCGGTGCCCTGGAACGCCTTGACCATGACGCCGGCGATCCGCGAAACCAGATAGGTGTCTTCGCCGAAGCCTTCGGACGTGCGGCCCCAGCGTGGGTCGCGGGAGATATCGACCATTGGCGCGAAGGTGATGTCGAGGCTGTCAGCCGCCGCTTCCTTGGCGGCGATGCGCCCGGAGCGACCGATGGCGTCCATGTCCCAGCTCGAGGCCAGGGCCAGTGGAATCGGGAAAATGGTGCGGTGGCCGTGGATCACGTCATAGGCGAAGAACATCGGGATCTTCAACCGGCTGCGCATGGCCGCGTCCTGCATCGGGCGGTTTTCTGCGCGGGTGATCGAGTTGAACGTGCCGCCGATATTGCCGGCGGCGATCTCCTTGCGGATCATCTCCCGCGGCATTTCCGGGCCGATGCTGATCAGGCGCAACTGGCCGATCTTTTCATCGAGGGTCATTTGCTTCATCAGGTGGCTGATGAAAGCGTCCTTGTTCTCTATAGGTGCGGGCGTCGTGGCGGCCAATACGGTATGACTGGCCAGGCTGACGAACAGGCCCAGCAAACACAGCTTCTTCATGAATGGTTTTCTCAAAAGCCTAAACGGCAGTGAATACACGCCGGTCAGCCAAAATTTTGGGAGCGACTATTGTTGTTCAGGTGAGTGCAGCACACTTATGTGTTAGCGCCGGGGCATCTTTTAGCCCATTGGCTCGATGCAATCCAGTAGCGGCGCAGATTATGCCCCAAGAGCCGGGTTCAAAGTTCGCAGGTTGTTTCATCAACGGAATATGCAAGGGAGCATCAACCAGATGAATGTACGACTTCACTATCGGTCGAGCCTGCAGGTTGTAGCCTTGATGTGGCTGACAACCCTGCTGACCGGCTGCGGCATCAACAATATCCCGACCCTCGACGAACAGGCCAAGGGCGCCTGGGGCCAGGTGCAGAACCAGTACCAGCGTCGCGCCGACCTGATTCCCAACCTGGTGGAAACCGTCAAGGGTTATGCCCGGCATGAGCAAGAAACCCTGACCGCGGTGATCGAAGCCCGCGCCAAGGCGACTTCGATTCAGGTGGATGCCAGCACGCTGGATAATCCGGAAAAGCTGAAACAGTACGAGCAGGCGCAGAATCAGCTGACCGGCGCCCTGAGTCGGTTGATGGTGGTGTCCGAGCGCTACCCGGACCTTAAGGCCAACCAGAACTTCCTGGCGCTGCAATCGCAACTTGAAGGCACCGAGAACCGCATCGCCGTGGCGCGTCGCGACTTCATCCTGGCGGTGCAGAAATACAATACCGAGATCCGCACCTTTCCCGGTCGCCTGTGGCACACCGTGTTGTATAGCGATCTGCCGATCCGCGAAACCTTCGAGGCTACCAGCCCCGGTGCCGAGAAAGCGCCTGAAGTGAAGTTCCAGTAAGCGCCGGAACGGGCTTGAAGCGTCGCCGAGGATGAGGTTGCCAATGCGTATGTTGAAAGTAGGCTTGGTTCTGGTGTTCTGGGTGTTTGCACTCACGGCCCAGGCCGAGTTGAAGTTCCCGGAATTGACCGGTCGGGTGGTGGACAACGCCCAGATGATCGAGCCTGCGGTGCGCGAGCAACTGACGCAACAGCTCAACGCCCATGAAAAAACCACCGGCGAGCAGTTGGTGGTGGTCACGTTGCCGGACTTGCAGGGCACCGACATCGCGGATTTCGGTTATCAGCTGGGACGCTATTGGGGCATCGGCCAGAAGGACAAGAACAACGGCGCGCTGCTGATCGTCGCGCGTGACGAGCGCAAGTTGCGGATCGAAGTCGGTTATGGCCTGGAAGGGCGCCTGACCGATGCGCAGAGTTCGGTGATCATCCATCAGGTGATCACGCCCGCGTTCAAGGCTGGCAACTTCAGCAAAGGCATCAGCGACGGGGTCGCGGCGATGCTGGTGGTGCTGGGCGGCAATCCACTGGACGAGCCGTCGACAGTGTATGAATCGCGCGGTGATCAGGAGAGTGATTCCGTTGAGCGGCCGCCGGGGTTGTTCGTGTTCCTGGTGTTGCTGTTCATCCTGACGATCTTCATTGGCCAGATGTTCGGTATTCTGCCAAGCGGAGGAGGCCGTGGCGGCTCGGGAGGCGGTTTCGGCGGCGGAGGTTTCGGCGGCGGTGGCGGCGGGGGCTTCAGCGGCGGCGGGGGCAGTTTCGGGGGCGGCGGTTCGTCGGGCGGCTGGTGATAACACTGCAGGTCAAAACAACAATAGCGAGCAGGCATTCATAAACATGGCATTACTGACTGAACACGAACAACGCAAAGTCGCCGAGGCAATTGCCCGGGTCGAGCGCGATACCGATGCTGAACTGGTCACGGTGCTTGCGGCGCGTGCCGACGATTACGCGTACATCCCGCTACTCTGGGCCAGTCTGCTGGCGCTGGTGGTGCCGGGTATCGTGCATTACCTGACGGGCTGGCTGACCATGCACAGCCTGTTGCTGGTGCAATGGTTCAGTTTCATCGTGTTGTGCCTGCTGTTCCGGATTCCGAAAGTCACCACGCGCCTGATCCCGCGCTCGGTGCGTCACTGGCGGGCGTCGAACCTGGCGCGTCGGCAGTTCCTGGAGCAAAACCTGCACCATACCGTCGGCAGCACCGGCATGCTGATTTTCGTCTCCGAGGCCGAGCGCTATGTGGAGATTCTGGTGGATGAAGGCATTTCCAAACGGCTGGACAACAAGAACTGGGACGCGATAGTGGCGGCGTTTACGCAGCAGGTGAAACAGGGGCAGACCTTGCAGGGGTTTGTGACATGCATCGAGGCATGCGGCGAGTTGCTCAAGGTGCATGTGCCGGTGACCCATGTGCGCAATGAATTGCCGAATCGGTTGGTGGTGTTGAGCTAAAACAAAAGATCGCAGCCTTCGGCAGCTCCTACGCCGATCGCCGTTCCCTGTAGGAGCTGCCGAAGGCTGCGATCTTTTGATTCTGCACCGTTCAGCAAATAACTGCGTGTCCCGAACGGCCATCCCCCCTAAAATACCCACCATTCCCCGATCCGCACCGCCCGAGGCCGTTTTTTCCCATGTCTGTCACCGCCACTCCCGCCAGCCTCGCGCCGGATCATCACGCCCAGTTCATCGACCTGCTGCAAACCAGCCTCGATCAGAACGCCTTCATCAAACTGGTGCTGGCCAAGTACGTCGGTGGCGAAGCGGACTTGCAGCGGCTGATCATCAAGCAACTGACGGTCAAGGATCAGCCGTGCCTGTCCTTCGTCTACCGCTACAAGACCCGCGACATCACCAAGAACCTGCCAATTGCCGAGGGCGTGGCGACCATTGCTGCGCTGTTGCCCGCATCGTTCAAAAATGCGCATTTACTGTCGTTGACCGACGAAGCCCAGCTCGAATACAGCAAAAAGGGCAAATCTTCGCTGTTCAAGAGCAAACCTCAGCAATTGCGCGAAGTGCCGTCCGCCGAGCACAACCGCGAGAAAAACCGTTTCCTCGACCTGAGCCGACCGTTTCTCAAAGACCTCGGCGTGACCAACGCGCAGCATCAGCTGATCCCGGCGATGTCGCGCAAGTGGAAGCAGATCAACAAGTTCATCGAAGTCTTCAGCCATGCGCTGACCTCATCGCCGCTGGCGCTGGACAAGCCCGTGCGGGTGGCGGATTTCGGCTCGGGCAAGGGCTACCTGACGTTCGCGATCCACGACTACCTGCGCAACACCCTGAAGGCCGAGGGCGAGGTGACCGGCGTCGAGTTGCGCGAAGACATGGTCAGCCTGTGCAACACCGCCGCCGCGAAGCTGGAGCATCCGGGGCTGGTGTTCAAATGCGGTGACGTGCGCAGCGTCGCGCCGAGCGAGCTGGACGTGATGATCGCGCTACATGCCTGCGACATCGCCACCGACTATGCGATTCACACCGGCATTCGTTCCGGCGCTTCGATCATCATGTGCTCACCGTGCTGCCACAAACAGATCCGCCTGCAGATCCAGAGCCCGGCGCTGCTCAAACCGATGTTGCAATACGGCCTGCACCTGGGCCAGCAGGCGGAAATGGTTACTGACAGTTTGCGTGCGTTGTTTCTGGAAGCTTGTGGTTACGAGACCAAGGTCTTTGAGTTCATATCTCTGGACCACACCAACAAGAACAAGATGATCCTGGCGGTCAAACGCGCCGAACCGGTGGACCCGGCTCAGCTGTTGGTGAAGATCCAGGAATTGAAGGATTTCTACCACATCAGCGAACATTGCCTGGAAACATTGCTGCGGGCTGATGGCTACCTCTGATCGCTGCTGTGGGACGACGGTTGCGGGACGACGGTCGCCGCTAATTCTGTAGGAGCCAGGCTTGCCGGCGAAGGCAATTGTGAGGACGCCTTCGCCGGCAAGCCTGGCTCCTACAGGATTACGCCGTGGCAACACGCGCGGGTTGCACCGCCGTCTTGCGCCCCAACATCACCGTCACGATCACCCCGGCGGCAAACAGCCAGGTAATCGGCTCGACGTGTTCACCGAAGAACAGCGCCGAAAACGCGATGGTGAAGAAGATCTGCAGCAACTGGATCTGACTGACCCGGGCAATGCCGCCCATGGCCAGCCCCGCGTACCAGGCAAAGAACCCGATGAACTGCGAAAACAGCGAGACGTAACCGAAGGCCCACCAGGTCTTGGCCGAAATCTCGCCTTGGTGTTGCAGCGCCAGATACACCACCGGACCGATCAGCAGCGGCGTCGACAGCACCAGCGCCCAGCAGATCACCTGCCAACCACCCATCTCCCTGGCCAACCGGCCGCCTTCGGCATAACCCAACCCACCCACGGCAATCGCGCCGAGCATCAGCAAATCACCGGCCTGAATACTGCCCGCGCCGCTGATCAGCGCATAACCGAGCACCAACGCACTGCCCAACGCGGCGCAGGCCCAGAAGGCTTTCGACGGACGTTCATGGGACAGCCACGCGGCATACAGCGCCACGCACAGCGGTTGCAGGCCGTTGACCAGTGCCCCATGGGAGGCGGGCAAGGTCTGCATGGCCCAGGCCGACAGCACCGGGAAACCAAGGATGACCCCCGCGATCACCAGCGTCAGGCCTTTGACCTGTTTCCAGGTGGGCCACTTCTCCCGGTGCCACAGCAATAACAGCGCTGCCGGAATCGCCGCGAACAACGCACGGCCCAGGCCGTTGAGCAGCGGATGAAGTTCCTGCACGACGATCCGGGTGAAGGGCAGGGTCAGGCTGAAGATAACGACGCCGAGCAGGCCGAGGGCCATGCCGGTGTTTTCGCGCGAGGACATGATGGCAACCAGAATTAAGGATGGCGGGGAAGTTTCTTTATCTAGCCATAAACCGCAGGCGCTGCTCTGTTACAGATAGGCGCAGAGTTATCCGTACAGTTTGCGGCCGCCATCGCGGGCAAGCCACGCTCCCACAGGTCTTGCGCCGTTCTTGCGGCCGATGCAAAACCTGTAGGAGCGAGGCTTGCCCGCGAAGAACGATAACGCGGTCCATCAAGTAGTAACTGGTTATTACCCACCCCGCCGGATAAGGACTACTTTGAATACTCCTGCATGCCCACGCATTTTCCAGAGGAGTCCTCCCCATGGCGGCTAAAAAAATTCTGATGTTGGTCGGCGATTACGTCGAAGACTACGAAGTGATGGTGCCGTTCCAGGCGCTGCTGATGGTCGGCCACACGGTACACGCCGTTTGCCCGGACAAAACCGCCGGCCAGACCGTGCGCACGGCAATCCATGACTTCGAAGGCGATCAGACCTACAGCGAAAAACCCGGTCACCTGTTTGCCCTGAACTTCGATTTCGCCAAGGTAGATGCAGCCGACTACGACGCGCTGCTGGTGCCGGGCGGTCGTGCGCCGGAGTACCTGCGCCTGAACGAAAAAGTCCTGGACCTGGTGCGAGCGTTCGACAAAGCTGGCAAACCGATCGCCGCCGTGTGTCACGGTGCGCAACTGTTGGCCGCCGCAGGCATTCTTGAAGGCCGCGAGTGCAGCGCCTACCCGGCGTGCGCTCCGGAAGTACGCCTGGCCGGTGGCACGTTCATCGATATCCCGGTGACGCAAGGTCATGTTCAAGGCAATCTGGCCAGTGCACCGGCCTGGCCGGCGCACCCGAGCTGGCTGGCCGGTTTCCTTGGATTGCTGGGCACCAAAATCACGCTGTAACGAGGGACGTTTCCATGTGCGAGCTCTACGTCAAGGCCGATCCGATTCTCTACGAATCGCGCTCCCGCTCGCTGCGCATCTGCGGGGTGGTGACCACCCTGCGGCTGGAGAATCAGTTCTGGGACATCCTCAGCGAAATCGCCGAGGTCGACGGCATGACCACCAATCAGTTGATCGCCAAGCTGTATGAAGAGGTGATGGACTACCGAGGCGAAGTGGTGAATTTCGCCTCGTTCTTGCGGGTTAGCTGCATGCGCTACTTGAGCCAGCGACGGGTGCAGACACCTGAGTTATCAGTGGTGCGGGTTGCGGTGAAATAGAGCGGTTTGTGTCGATTTTGAGGACGCCTTCGCGGGCAAGCCTCGCTCCCACAGGATTTGTGTCGGACGCAAACTTGCGGGCAATCGAAATCCTGTAGGAGCGAGGCTTGCCCGCGAAGGGGCCGGTACAGGCGACAGAAATCCTGACTTGGTCTTTACTCTGAAGCGCCAAACCTCTCAATCGCCAAGGAGTAGAAGCATGTCTGGATGGTACGAAGTGAGCAAAACCGTCAACGGTCAATTCAAGTTTGTATTGAAAGCGGCCAATGCCGAAACCATTCTGACCAGTGAGCTGTACACCTCTCGCGGTGCGGCCGATGGCGGTATCGCCTCGGTTCAGGCCAACAGTCCGCTGGACGAACGCTACGAGAAAAAAACCACCAAGGACGGTCATCCTTACTTCAACCTGAAGGCCGGTAACCACGAGATCATCGGCAGCAGCGAGTCCTACTCATCCGATGCCGCGAGGGATAAAGGCATTGCCAGCGTCAAGGCCAACGGCCCGACCACGGTGATCAAGGACAAGACCTTGCCGGTGCTCTGATCACAAGGCCTCAATTGGTTTTCAGCAGTGTTCATTCACAAAAAGCAGGTGGGGATTCAAAAGATCGCAGCCTTCGGCAGCTCCTACGCCGATCCATGTAGGAGCTGCCGAAGGCTGCGATCTTTTGATCTTGACCTAAACCTCAACCGGTACGGTCAGCTTCGGGTTACCAAGCGCATGCGTCTTCGAATCAAAAAACCGCAGCTCCACTCCCGTCCCCTCAAACACCTTCGTGTAATGCCGCTTCTGATGCTGGATGAACGCCTTGCTGCGCGGGTAAATCGAGATCGCCGCTGTCTTCGGCTTCGCCTGACGCAATGCATGAATGATGTGACTGTCCTGCTCGCCAAGGGCATGCCCGAAGATGCACAGCCCATCGCCATGGCCCAGTAACTGGTCGTAGCAAAACGACAGGTAATCGGAACTGCGAATGGTTTTGAGCTTGTCCTGGGTCGGGCCTTCGTTGACGAACAGTGGCACATCGTCGAGGGTCTTGATCGTATTGTTGATGGCGAAACTGCCCAGCAACGTACCTTCGGTCGACATCAATTTACGCGCCGTGCCGTCCTGATTGCGCACCAGATGCAGGCCGCCATGCAGGTACAACAGCCGGGTTTTGTCTGTCGTGGTGAGGCTCAGGTCAAAACGCGGCTCGGTGCCCTGGAACAGATCGGTAATAGCGTCAGGCCGGTGCTGAACCGCCCAATAATTGAGCAAATCGTAATTGGTGGTGAACACCGTTCGATAGCTGCCCAACTCCTGATTGATCGTCGCCAGCGTCGAGGGCACCACCAACCGCCAAGGGATGTGCACCGCATGCACGGTATTGATCAGCGCTTCCTTGATCGCGTAATAGCGATTGCGCGGTGCCGCAGAGCTGACGGCCAACGCCTTGTTGACCCGGCTGGTGGTTTTCAGCGCCCCAAGCACCTGTTCGAAACTGCGCGTCTGCATCGCCTCGAACACGCTCAATTCGGATTGGCTCAGAGGCTTTTCTTCGACGGTGCGGGCGTTTTCGAACAGCGAGTCGTAGCCGAAGTCGTCCCATACCGCACGACTGGCACCGTTACCCACCAGCAGGCCGCCGAAAGAGGCGGTGGTGCGCAAGGCGTTCCAGTCTTCAAGTTGGGCATCGACATCCTGGAAATCGGTCATTGCGTTCGTTGTCTCAAAGCAAAAGGTCTGATGGACGGCGACTTTATCACGACCCGGACTTGAGCCAGATCAAGTTACCGCACGTCTAATGGGTCGATCCTGTGCGCCCCCGCCGGATCGGTGCTGTTGATTCGGCTTCAGCCAGGAGACTCGCGCATGAGCAGTACGTTTTTCATCCCCGCTGTGAACATCATGGGCACCGGTTGCCTCGACGAAGCCATGGACGCCATTCGCAAGTATGGTTTTCGCAAGGCGCTGATCGTCACCGACACCGGGTTGGCCAAGGCTGGCGTGGCGACGATGATTGCCGAGAAACTGGCGATCCAGGACATCGACTCGGTGATCTTCGACGGCGCCAAGCCGAATCCGAGCATCGCCAACGTCGAACTTGGCCTGGGCCTGCTCAAGGAAAGTCGCTGTGATTTCGTGGTGTCGCTGGGCGGCGGTTCGCCTCACGACTGCGCCAAGGGCATCGCCTTGTGCGCCACAAACGGTGGGACGATTCGTGACTACGAAGGCGTCGATCAGTCAACCAAACCGCAGTTGCCGCTGATCGCGATCAACACCACCGCCGGCACTGCCAGCGAGATGACCCGTTTTTGCATCATCACCGACGAATCCCGTCACGTGAAAATGGCCATCGTCGATCGCAACGTCACGCCGCTGCTGTCGGTCAACGACCCGGCGCTGATGGTCGCCATGCCCAAGGGCCTGACTGCCGCCACTGGCATGGACGCACTGACTCACGCCATCGAAGCCTACGTCTCCACGGCAGCCAACCCGATTACCGATGCCTGTGCGCTGAAAGCCATCACCTTGATCAGCAATAACCTGCGCCTGGCCGTACGCGACGGCAGTGACATGATCGCGCGGGAAAACATGGCTTACGCGCAGTTCCTGGCCGGTATGGCATTCAACAATGCGTCCCTCGGTTACGTTCACGCGATGGCTCACCAGTTGGGCGGTTTCTATGACTTGCCCCACGGTGTGTGCAATGCGGTGCTGCTACCTCACGTGCAGAGTTTCAACGCGCTGGTGTGCGCCGACCGCCTGACCGATGTTGCTCGTGCGATGGACGCCGACGTTCGTGGGTTCAGCCCTGAAGAGGGCGCTCAGGCAGCGATCGCGGCCATTCGCACTCTGGCCAAGGACGTGGAAATCCCCGCCGGTTTACGCCAGCTCGGTGCCAGGCTCAACGACATTCCGGTGCTGGCCAGCAACGCCTTGAAAGACGCCTGTGGACTGACCAATCCACGGGCGGCGGATCAGCGGCAGATCGAGGAGATTTTCCGCAGCGCGTTCTAAGTGGTTCGACGGCCGGGCGCGAGCACTACGCAAAGTAGCGCGCCCACGGCCAGCAAGGTGCATAGCAGCGACAATGGCCATGCCTGCTGGCTCGCTATCAGGCTGGCGATACCGCCGATAATGGCGGCCATCAGTTGGTGAATGAAACCGCTCAATGCCATCGCATAAGCACCGCCGACCGGCGAACCTTCGTTGGCCAGGGACAGGCTGATCGGGTAATTCAACGACTGGCCAAACACCGCAAAACAATAGGGCAACCAGAACAGCAGTGCTATTGACGTACCGGCGATGCTACCCAGCAACATGACTGCGCTGCCGGCCAGTACCAGCCCAACGCCCGCCGTCATCAGCTGGCGCTGACCGGTACGCAGCACAAAGCGATTGACCGCCACAGCCCCGAGAAAATAGGCCGCGCTGATTGGCCAACCCAACAATCCGTATTCCACTGCCGACCAGCTGAAGGGGCCTTGCAGAATCAACGGCGCGGCGGTGTTGAATGCGACGATCACCCCGTAACCCAGGCCGCCGACAAGGGCCGGCAACAGGAAGGCCCGATGACCCAGAATGTGCCAGTAGCTCGTCCAGGCGGATGACAGTGTGTTCTCTGCTGCCAGCACCGGGAACGTGAGTCGGGCCACCACCACCGCCATCAACAGGCTTACGCCACCCAACAAGTAGAAGATCATCGGCCAACCCAGCGCCACCTGGATAATCGACCCCAGGTATTGGCCGATACCCAGCGCCACCACAAAGGAAATCGATATCCAGGACAACGCTTTGGCCAGCAGATCGCCGCGAAAACTGTCGCGGATCAGCACCCGGGCCATGACCGAAATTCCGCTGGCGCCTACACCCTGAATCAGTCGAAAAAACAGGAACGACTCCAGCGTCTGGCCCAGCGGCAGGGCCAGGTTGCCCACCCCATAGATACCGAGTGCCGCGAGCAGCACCGGTTTGCGGCCAATACGTTGACCGAGACTGCCCCAGAACAGCATCGGCAGCGCCATGCCGATCAGATACACCGCCAGCCCCCATGAAACCTGCGAGGCATCGGAGGATAGATCTCGGGCAATTTCTGGCAGCGCCGACAGATAAATGCTCATGCCCAATTGAGCGAGAAAAACCGTGCAGCAGGTGATGAGGAGGGTGGTGCTGCTCTTCATTTGATCTTCCCTGAGTTTTTCAGCAGCCGATGTCCCGGCTGTATTGTTCGGTTCGTTTGAGACTGACAAAGAGGCGGATATTAACCTGAAGTTTTTCCTGCAACGCGGCGAATTCCAGGGGGGCATGTCTTGTTCATTGGGCAATTGGATGGCGGGGACGAAACGAAACCGGGCTATCCTGCCGACTCAGTCGAACCGAAATCATCGAGCCCTCCCATGTTGCAGAAAAGCCTGATTCGCCGCCTCGGCGGCCTTGGCGGTTGCCCGTTTGCGCCGGGTGCCTCGGGCAATATCTGCACTGAAGATCTGGTCAACCTGTGCGATGAAATCGGTATTCACACCAGCATCGATCTGCCGTTGTTGCTGAGGTTGTCCCGAGGATTGCCCGCGTTGTTGGGCCACGAAGTACCCGGACAACTCGCCAAGGCCGGGCGCACCCACGCCTTCCTGAACCCACCACGAACCCTGTAGGAGCGAGGCTTGCCCGCGAAAGCGGTCTGCCATTCAGCATTGATGGAGGCTGACAAACCGCCTTCGCGGGCAAGCCTCGCTCCTACAAAAAAGCGCGTTCACTGAACACCTCAGCCAGACAACAAAAACAATCGGGACTCCCTTGTGAAGTTGCTGCTATGGGGATTGCCGCAGAAGCTTCGCACGCTCGATAAGTTCTGAGATTTGCGGTGTTGGACCGGACGCCATCGCGAGCAGGCTCGCTCCCACAGTAGATGTGTGTCGTACTCGGAATCTGTGAACGACGATAACCCCTGTGGGAGCGCGCCTGCTCGCGATGACTGACTAATAGCCAACGATGCACTAGCGGTTCTACGCTCAAGGACGTTTAAGTTGTACGCTCCGGTCGGACCCAGCCTATAGGTTACTAAACCCATGCTAACCGGCCTCAATCACCTGACCCTCGCTGTCACCGACCTGAACCGCAGCGTGGCGTTCTATCGCGATCTGCTGCAACTTCAGCTTGAAGCCACGTGGGACGCCGGCGCCTATCTCTCATTACCCGGTCTGTGGTTGTGTCTTTCTCTCGATCCGCTACGCGAACCTACGGCCACCGCTGACTACACCCATTACGCCTTCGGTATCGATTCAGCGGACTTCCCGTTGTTCGTCGAACGCCTGCGATCGGCCAACGTGCAGGAGTGGCGGGACAACCGCAGTGAAGGCGCGTCGTTCTATTTTCTCGACCCGGACGGGCACAAGCTTGAGGCGCATGTCGGGGATCTGGCGTCGCGGCTGACGGCTTGTCGGCAACGGCCATATGCGGGGATGAAGTTCTTCGACGATCAGTGAGTCGATGCTCGGGGTCCTGGGATAGACTTGCGTCCATTCATCCGGCGTTTCAACAGGAATCCCCATGACTCCATCGCTGCTAATGGCCGTTCTCGCCTCGGGCTTCATTTATGGCATCACGCCGGGCCCGGGTGTGCTGGCGGTGTTCGGCATCGGCGCGGCGCGCGGGCGGCGGGCCGGAGCGGGGTTTCTGTGCGGGCATTTGCTGGGCGACGTAGTCTGGTGCAGCACGGCGCTGATCGCGATTGTCGGTGCGCGGGAAATCGGCAGCACCGCGTTCGATGTGTTGGGCGTACTCAGCGGGCTCTACCTGTTCTGGCTGGGCCTGCGCGCGGTGCGGGCTCGTCGCGGCAGCGCCGAGGCGCCTCAGGGGCCTGCGCGGCAGCCATTCTGGCACGGCATCCTGTTCGGTTTGACCAACCCCAAGGCTTATCCGGTGGCAGTGGCGACCTTTACTGCGCTGTTGTCCAGCCGTGCAGAATTGCTGCATTGGTCGATGCTGCCCTGGTTGATCATCCTGAGCTTCGTTGGTGGCCTTTTGGCCTACGCTATTCTCATAGGCATCGTCGGGGCACGTCAGGTGCGCACGTTGTATCAGCGTCATGAACTGGCGATCACCCGGTTGTGCGGGGTAATGTTCATCGGTTTTGCCATCAATGCCTTGGTGCATGCGCTGCCTGGGCTGGTGACGAACAAGGCTTGAGGCTGATCGCAGGGAAGCGTCAGCGTACAGTCAACGCTCGGGCGTATGACCGGTCAGGGAGGGTTGTTCAATGTTGCATTGTCCGGACACGCTCTCGGCATTATGGAAACCAGAAATTCCGCCCCACTGGCGAGCTACATTGACCTCTTGCTGGACGCCGTCTGTGCGGTGGATAAACAAGGTCGCTTCGTATTTGTCAGCGCGGCCTGCGAGCGCATTTTCGGTTACACCCCCGACGAGTTGGTCGGCCAGCCGATGATCGACCTGGTGCATCCCGCCGACCGACAGCGCACCCTCGACGCCGCGCGGGAGATCATGGGCGGCGAACCCAAGCTCAATTTTGAAAATCGTTACCTGCGCAAGGATGGCCGGGTGGCGCACATTCTCTGGTCTGCGCGCTGGTCGGAAGTCGACCAATTGCGCATTGCCGTGGCCCACGACATCACCGAGCGCAAGCAGGCCGAGTCCCGGCAAGCGGCGCTGTATGCAATCTCCGAAGCGGCCCACGCGGCGGAAGATCTGCTGGCGCTGTTCAAACGCGTCCATTCGATCATCGGCGAATGGCTCCCGGCATTGAATTTCTCCGTGGCGCTGCATGACGAGCACTGTGCGCAGCTGAATTTCCCCTATCACGTCGACGACCGTGAACCGCAACCCGAGGAGCCCGGGACTGTGACTGGGCGTCTTTGCAGCGAAGTGATTCGCAGCGGCTTGCCGATCCTGCTGACTCCGGATCAGGACAATCCGCCGGCGGGGTTTGCGGCACTGGTCGCGGGCCAGGATTCGCCCTGCTGGCTGGGCGTGCCATTGAGTTCGAAGAACGGCACCATTGGCGCGTTGATCGTTAAAAGCGTACCGGGCGGCGAGCGTTATACCGAGCAAGACAAAGAGCTGCTGCAGTATGTTTGCGCCCAGGTCGCGACCGCTATCGAGCGCAAGCAATTGCATGCCCGGCTCCAGCGCATGGCCCAGTACGACCAACTGACTCAGTTGCCCAATCGCGAGTTGCTGCGCGAACGCCTCAATGCCTCGCTGGAGCTGGCCCGAACAGACTCCGGTCGAATGGCTTTGCTCTACGTCGACCTCGACCGCTTCAAGCATGTCAACGACACCCACGGTCATACGGTCGGCGACATGCTGTTGCAAGCGGTCGCCAATCGGCTCAAGGGCTGCGTGCGTGAAACCGATACCGTGGCGCGCATCGGCGGTGATGAATTTGTGGTGTTGTTGCACAGCATCCATGCCGCAGAGGATGCCGAACGTGTGGCGGGAAAGATCCGTCAGGTGCTGGTTCAGCCCCTGCGCCTGGACGGGCATAACCTGAACATCCAGCCGAGCATTGGCGTTGCGCGCTACCCCGAACACGGGACTGAAGAAAATCAGTTGTTCAGGCATGCCGACGAGGCGATGTACAGCGCCAAGCGCCAGCATCACCTGCGTCTCGGGGCCTGAAAGCCCGTCACCGTTCGTCGCAGCGTTGCCAGTTTTTCTAAACCTTTTTGACTATGGAAATTCTTATTCTATGCGGGCGGCTGCTCGCTGCTCTCATCATCAAGAGGATGAAAACCATGCCTACTTCAAAAAATCCGAGTCCGGGTAGTGCCCATGATCGAACGAAGGCGTCTGAAGCCGGTCGCAAAGGTGGGAAAACCACCACGACGACCGTTGATAAAGACTCCGCGAAAGGCGGCATGGGCCGCAAAGGTGGTCAGAAATCCCGGTAATAGTGAAGATGGTTTTATTAAAAGACGGGGGCGCAAGCTCCCGTTTGAATTTTCAAAGAAGGAGGGCGCGACCATGAGCCGGATGGCCACCCGTTTACGCAATGCCAGTTTTGTTACGTTACTGGGGCTGTTTGCCAACAGTGCCTTTGCCCAGTCAGCTGCTGAATTCATCAACGAAGCGTCAGCCAAAGGCATGGCCGACATCGAAGCCAGTCGCCTGGCGCACCAGAAAACCGAATCCAAAGAGGTCAAGGATTACACCATCGTGGTGATCAACGACCTCACCACCGCCAACCAGCATCTGGCGAAAATTGCCAAGCAACTCGATTTACCGGTCGCACCACGCGAAGAGGTGATGGACAAGGCCAAAACCCTGATTCCGGAGGTGAAGGACGATGCGTCTTTCGATCAGGCGTACGCCGCCAGTCAGGTGAAAACCACCCAAGAGACCATCGAGCAGCTTCAACAACAAGCGCAGACCACGGACGTGCCGCAAATCAAAGCGTTCGCCGAAGAAACCTTGCCCAAACTGCAAAACCACCTGCAAATGGCCAGAGAGCTGCAAGCCAGTCGTTAGCACCAATGGCGCGGGTGACGTCACCGGTCACCCGCGGGGCATGAGTCAACATTCATTCAATCCTGTTTCTTTGTTTTCGGGACGACAGTGCCGTCCAGAGGAATCGTTTCGCCCTCGCCGAGGTTGCGATATTTCTTTCTCAATTCTTCCAGCTGATTGAGATCCAGCGATTCGAGACCCAGCATCGCGTTCTGCGCTTCTTTCGTTACTCGCAATAACTCATCGATCTTCAAGTGCAAAATGTCCGTGTCGCGGTTCTGGGTGTTCTGGATCAGGAACACCATCAGGAAAGTGATGATGGTGGTCGAGGTGTTGATGATCAATTGCCAGGTATCGTTGAAATGAAAAATCGGCCCGCTCAAACCCCACAGGATAATCAGAACGATCGCCCCCAGAAATGTCCGGGGCAGGCCGGCCCACAGGGAGAGTTTCTGTGCAATTTTTGCGAATTTCATTGCCGTGCTCCTTATAGGGATGCGCCTGATTTTCAGACAGCACGGGCATAACGAAAATTCTGCTGAATAGTGCCTGCGCATGGATGCGTGAACCCTCTGTCAGAGGCTGATCGTCGGGGCCGAAAAAGTCGCAACCATTTCCACCGACATGAGGTCACTACTTCAAGCCTGTGAAACTGGAGACCAGCATGAGCCTCGCTCGCACGTTTTACCTTTGTTGCTGCCTGCTTGCGTTGCAGGGCTGCTTCGATAACTCGGATAACGAGACTAAAGACAATACTGATGGCACCAAGTCATCGGTGCAGATGCAGGAGAAGGGTAGTGATAAGCAGTGAGGATTGACGCTGGTTTGTGAATTGGCTTGCGGCTAAGGATTTGTTGCGTCTGGAATCTTTGATTGGAATCTTTCTTTGTGCCGGTTTGTGTCTAGTATCAAATGGCAGTCAATTTGCCAGCATGCAAACACACGGATCGAAACCAAGTAAGAGGTCACTCATGGAATTCTTTGAGAAGTTAGCAAGCCTAGCCGCCAAGGTTCGTTTGCAAAGCGCTGCAATTCAGACGGAGGAGGCGACCAAGAATGCTTTCGTCATGCCCTTCATCAGTACGGTGCTGGGCTACGATGTCTTTGATCCGAGTGAGGTGACTCCAGAATTCGTTTGCGATATCGGAACGAAAAAAGGAGAAAAAATTGACTATGCAATCATGAAGGAAGGAGAGGTACAGATCCTCATCGAGTGCAAAAAAATAGGCGAGTCGCTGCACATCAATCACGCCTCCCAGCTGTTTCGTTATTTCCATGTCACCAGCGCTCGAATCTCTATCCTCACCAACGGCCAGGTCTATAAATTCTTCACCGACCTGGATGCGCCCAACAAGATGGATGAGAAACCGTTTCTTGAACTCGATCTTCTGGATATTGATGAGTACTCCGTCCCCGAATTGATCAAGCTCACCAAGTCTGCATTCGATGTGGATTCGATCATCAATGCTGCAGGTGAGCTGAAATACGTCAGTCAGATCAAAAAGGTCATCGCTTCGCAGGTCATCAAACCTGATGACGACTTTGTAAAAGTCTTCGCCTCCCGAGTGTACGACGGGGTCATAACTCAGAAAGTCCGTGAGCAGTTCCACGAGTTGACGAGAAAAGCAGTCGTGCAGTTTCTCAATGATCAGATCAATGACCGACTCAAATCAGCGATGAGTGGTGCCATTCAGCCTGCGCTGGCATCGAGATCGGTTTCTGCCGGCGGCAGTGATCCGACAGATCAGCGTGACGAATCTGAGGATAAAGTGCTGACGACCCTGGAAGAATTGGAGGGTTATCACATTGTCCGTGCGGTGGTTCGTTCGGTTGTGGACGCTAAACGGATAGTGCAGCGCGATACGCAAAGCTATTTTGGGATCTTGCTCGATGACAACAATCGCAAGCCGATTTGTCGCCTTCATTTCAATCGTTCACAAAAGTACATTGGGATTTTTGACGAAGAAAAAAATGAAACGCGGCATCCGATTGGCTCGGTTGATGAGATTTACGATTATTCGGATCACTTGAAGAAGACGGTTGGATACTACGACTGACCGTGTTGGGTAAACGGCATACAAAGAACCGGCCCCTTGAGGCCGGTTTCTTTTTACATATCTATTCACGCCGACAGCGTCACCTCAGTCTTCCAGTTGAAATACCCCAGCACTTCACAGCGCTGGTTGATCAGCATGAAATTCAGTTCGCAGGCCACCACGCCTGGGGTCAATTGCGAGCATTCCCAGTAATGATCATCGGCTTTGTGACTGCCCGGTTGGGTCGGGTTGGCGGGATCTGGCGCGGGGACGGTCTGCTCGCTGTGGATAACCAGTTTGGGGGGCGAAAGAATCCCCGTATCGCCCACCAAAATGTTGTGAAAGATAACGCTGTGTTCGGCCAGCAAGCTGACGGTTCTGCCGCGGAGATGGAAGACTTGGCCGTTACTGGCTGTTAGCGTCACTTTGCTGTCATTTTTGGTGTTTTTTGTTGTTTCTGTACCGCTGATGGCGAAGATGAAGCCGTCTTCAATCACGGTCGGTTTTTGCGCTTCAAGACTGGGTTGCGGATAACGTGAAAGCAACGATTCGGCATCGACAATCAGAAGCACACTACTGGCTATCACGGCGCTCGCCGAAGGGGAGGTAATCGGTTCGGAAGTCATCATGGATTCCTTTCATGATGTTGACGCATATCGATAGCCGCTTCGGTCACGCAAGAAATCCATTCCAGCCGAGGCGGCAACGAGCTCGGTAGGCCCCTCGTTGCCAAGGGGCCCGGCCCAGCATCAGTTATGGATGGTAATGAACGGATCCCATGTGCAGCAGCCGATGATCTGGCAGTCGCGATTCACGATCAGGAACTGGAAGTGATAGGTCACGCTGCCGCAAGCAAGGGTTTCCGAAGACCAGTAATGGTTATCGACCTTCTGGCAGCTGGGCACCGACGGATTGCTGGTGTTAGGGACTGCAAAGGAGGCGGTAGCCTTGCGTGGTGTGGGCGTAGAGATCAACTCGTTGCCTGCGTTACCGACGAACTTGTAGAAAATCACTGCTTGTTCGAAGCCTAGCGACAGGCTGGTTTCACGCCAGCGAATCAGATCGCCTACCTGTGCTTTCAGGTTGAGCTCGCCACCGGCCTGGCCACTCACCACGTTGTTCTGATTGGTCACCATGTATACATGGTTGACGTCGATCATCGTCGGTGCAGCAGGGTTTTTGCTGATGTTCGGGTAGTTTTTCAGAATGGTTTCGGTGTCGATCGAAACAAGTACATCCGTGACTCGAGACATAGTAAAGCTCCTTTGATAGTGATTACCTGGCTACCTACCAGGCACAACGCTTTGCCTTGCGGCCGTTGCGAACACACTACTGGGGAACCCACTCGATCACGGGTGCGAGCTGGCCTTGCTCCTTGCCTTGAAATGACGGGTTGGGTTCCTTCCAACAGGCCGCGAGTAGGACTATAGATGTCATTTTTATACTGTCAAAATCGCTTCGCCCTTCGGTCGACGAACGGTCCTTTCGGTTATGACTTTCAATGATTTGGCGATAAGAAAAGACTCACTCAGATCCTACACCGCCAAAAGTCGGGATAGGGCAGAGCACATCGGTCGATGTATCGTAGCGAACCGGTTGTCTGCCTCTGGCTACAACCTGCACCGACAGGAGAACGATATGAGTTGGTCCGCCAAACAATACGTAGCGTTTGAAGATGAGCGAACGCGCCCGGCGCGTGACTTGCTGGCCGCCATCCCCACAATGGACGTCCAATCGGCAATCGACATCGGTTGCGGCCCGGGTAATTCCACCGAGTTGCTGGTGCAGCGCTTTCCCAATGCCGCGGTGCGAGGGGTGGACAGTTCACCCGATATGATCGAGGCCGCTCGCAAGCGCTTGCCTCACCTGCGTTTCGACACTGCAGACATTGATGCCTGGAACGAGACCGGCCCGTTCGACGTGATTTTCGCCAATGCGGTATTGCAGTGGCTGCCCGATCACGCCCGGTTGCTGCCGTCATTGGTGGCCAGGCTTGCGCCTGGCGGCAGCCTGGCGATTCAGATGCCCGACAACCTCAACGAACCGTCGCACAGGTTGATGCGCGAGGTCGCAGCGAACGGTCCTTGGGCTGACAAACTGGCAAGGGCTGCTAGCCAGCGAACGGAAATGGAGGATGCGGGAGGTTACTACTCGATGCTGCGTGCCCATTGCACCCGCGTCGATGTATGGCGCACCACTTACTATCATCCCCTCTCGGGCGGCGCATCGGGTGTGGTCGAGTGGTTCAAGGGCAGCGGTTTGCGGCCTTTTCTTGAGCCGCTGAATGAAGCGGAGCGAGTGCAGTATCTCGAGCAGTATCTGACGGCAATCGAGAAGGCCTATCCGACGCTGAGTGATGGTTCTGTGCTGTTGCCGTTTCCGCGTTTGTTCATGGTGGCGACGCGCTGACGTACAAAGGGACATGCGTGGCCGTTTGTCCCTTTGGTTGACCAACCTTCGAACCATCAGCCCTGCTGCAACACCTTGAGTGCGGCCGAGGCCAGAAACCCGGAGCGACTTTTTAGTCAGTTGGGCGAATCGGAAGTGTAGGAGCCAGGCTTGCCGGCGAAGGCGTCCTTAAGAGCGCTTTCGCCGGCAAGCCTGGCTCCTACGAAAAGCGGTTGCTCGCTTAACTGACTGAAATTGAGTAGTAGCTTCTAAATCAGCTGATCAATCAAAACCGCGTTGGTATAGACCAAGCTTCCATCGCTCGCTCGATGTCCGACCAAATGGAACTGACCGCGATCGTGCTGCAAGTAGACGCGCATTTGGCAGTCGGACAAGGGGCCGTATCCCTCTGGCAAGACCAACTCCATTGAGTTCATATCGACATCAACCATGGCTTCAGGCTCATGGGTTTTCTGTAGGCGTTCTTCAGCTTCCTCCAGACGCAGATGGAGAGGGCCATCGACATCAAAGCTGATCTCACCCACCGGGGTGGACTTTGGGGCGCCGCTGGGTTTGCACCAGCCTTCGATCGTCAGGTTACTCATGACGAAACCTCCGTCGTGGACTGCTGGACTTTGTAGCTCTCGTGTCTTCTCAAGCCATCCGCTTCTGGCCAGTTCTGCCATCCCGTCATCAGGATTGAGTATAGCTGGCAACCTGGTCTCGCTTGCTGTGCGCTACGCCCGTTTAGTCCATAGAAACGTAATGCTGAATATCCATAGTTGTATGTAGCGAATCGCTTTAAACGATTAGCTTAATGTTCGTTGGAACATCCCTGCATCAGGTTGTTCAAAAAAGCACTTGTTCCGTCCGTGCACTATACTTCTTGCTGACTTTACCGCCGAATGGGACGGTATTTTCTGCCCTGCTTGGACGTCAGTGGCGATGCGTTTGCATAACCAGTGAACAACAGGAATAGGATGAACAGAAAATGGCAATAGCAATTATCTTGATATTAATCGTTATTGCATCCGTGTTGTTCCATCTACTAGCGCCTTGGCAGGCGACACCGGCAGCTTCCAACTGGGGATCTATAGACACCACCCTGTTTATCACAATGATCATCAGTGGAATATTTTTCATCGCTATCACGGTATTTATGGCGGTAGCCGTCATGCGTTATCGTCACAAGGAGGGTGCCAGGGCGCACTATCAGCCAGAAAGTAAAAAACTGGAAACATGGTTGATTATCGTGACCTCGATAGGGATTGCCGCGATGTTGGCGCCAGGCCTGGTGGTTTACAGTGATTTCATCAATGTGCCGAAAAATGCTTATGAACTTGAAGTGGTCGCCCAGCAGTGGCAGTGGGCCTTTCGTTTTGCTGGCCAGGACGGGAAGCTGGGTAAATCGGATATCAAGTTTGTTGATTTCACCAATCCCCTCGGCCTTGATCCCAAGGATCCTGTCGGGCAGGACGATGTGCTTATAAAAAGCAATGAAATTCGCCTTCCACTCGATCAGCCAGTGAAAGTTTTACTGCGCTCTAAAGATGTGCTGCACAATTTTTATATTCCGCAAATTCGCAGCAAGATGGACATGGTGCCGGGGATGGTGTCGTACTTTTGGTTTACACCAACTAAAACCGGGAAATATGAAATTCTTTGCGCTGAGTATTGTGGCGTCGGTCATTACAACATGCGCGGCCAGATGATCGTGGAAGAGCAGGGTGCCTTCGATCAATGGCTGAACAGCCAACCGACTTTTGCGCAGACATTAACGACAGCTGCCAAACCCAGTCAGGACAGCATGCTGGAAAAAGGTCGCCAGTTGGTCGAAAAATACGGCTGCGGTGCCTGCCATAGCCAGGATGGCAGTAGCAGTCTCGGCCCGGGATGGAAGGGGCTTTACGGCCGCACTGAACAGTTTGCCGATGGCACCCGTGCGCTGGTCGATGAGGCCTACCTGAAAGAGTCGATCCTCGATCCGAAGGCCCGCCTGGTACAGGGCTACCCGCCAGTCATGGTGGCCTATACTCTCACTGAAGATGAACTGGGCGCTGTCGTCGCCCTGATCAAATCACTGGATGCCGCGCAGCAAGAACCTTCTGCCAGCGAAAAACTGGACAGAGGTGACGACTTGGCGACGCAGGGGCAGCGGCTGGCCGAGTCGCTCGGCTGTCTGGCCTGCCACAGTGTCGATGGCAGCAAGGGCGTCGGCCCCAGCTGGCAGGGCCTGTATGGTGAGACCGTAGCCCTTGCCGACGGTACGAGTATCAAGGCCGATGAGGGCTATATAAAGGATTCGATTCTTAATCCCGGCGCCAAAATCGTCAAAGGCTATGCAGCCGTCATGCCGGCCTTTACCCCGAGTGATCAGGAGTTGAACGCACTGATCGCTTTTATCAAATCCAAAGCGAAAGCCGACGCTGATGCGAGCAAGTAGCCGTAAAGCAGCCAGGAATGCACCGAAACTTCGAACAGGAGGATGACGTGATGGCCTATGCGGAGCAAGCCGAAACAGAAGCGCTACACGAACCCAAAAGCTTCCTGACCAAATATATCTGGAGTCAGGACCACAAGGTCATAGCCATTCAATATTCCGTGACGGCTATATTCGTGGGCGTTATCGCCGTGGTGTTGTCCGGCTTGATGCGCATACAGATTGGCTTCCCCGGTACTTTGGAGTTCATGGACGCCAGTGCTTACTATCAGGCCATGACCATGCACGGCATGATCATGGTCATTTACTTGCTGACGGCCTTGTTTCTGGGTGGCTTCGGTAACTATCTGATCCCGCTGATGGTGGGCGCCCGCGACATGGTCTTCCCCTATGTCAACATGCTGAGTTACTGGTTCTACCTGGTAGCGGTAGTGGTGTTGCTCTCCAGTTTCTTTGTTCCTGGCGGTCCCACCGGTTCGGGCTGGACGCTCTATCCGCCGCAGTCCATTTCTCAGGGGACACCGGGGGTCGAGTGGGGCATCGTCCTGATGCTCGTCTCACTGGCTATTTTTATTGTTGCAGCCACCATGGGCGGGTTGAACTACGTCACCACGGTGTTGCAGGCGCGCACGCACGGCATGACATTGTTTCGCATGCCGCTCTCCGTATGGGGCATCTTCATGGCCTCGATCATGGCCTTGCTGGCCTTCCCTGCGTTGTTCGTCAGTGCGGTCATGATGCTGTTTGACAAGCTGTTGGGCACCAGCTTCTTTATGCCGGCGATGATCTCGCTGGGGCAGCAGATCGATCACCAGGGTGGTAGCCCAATATTATTCCAGCACCTGTTCTGGTTCTTCGGTCACCCGGAAGTCTACATCGTGGCTCTCCCTGCGTTTGGTCTGGTCTCCGACTTGATCAGCACCCATGCGCGGAAAAATATCTTCGGCTACCGGATGATGGTGTGGGCCATTATTGCGATTGGCGTACTCAGCTTTGTGGTCTGGGCGCACCATATGTATGTCAGCGGAATGAACCCGTATTTTGGCTTTTTCTTCGCCGTCACCACCTTGATCATCGCGGTGCCGACCGCATTGAAAGTCTACAACTGGGTGCTGACCCTGTGGCGCGGCGACATTCATCTGACCGTGCCGATGCTGTTTGCCCTGGCCTTTATCGTCACCTTCCTGGTCGGCGGTCTGACCGGGTTGTTTCTCGGCAATGTGATCGTGGATATTCCGCTCTCGGACACCTATTTCGTCGTCGCCCATTTTCATATGGTCATGGGGGTCGCACCGGTACTGGTGGTGTTCGGCGGCATTTATCATTGGTTCCCGAAAGTCACCGGGCGCATGTTGAACGACACCCTGGGCAAGCTGCATTTCTGGATTACCTTTCTGGGCACCTACGCCATCTTCTTCCCCATGCACTACCTGGGTTTCCAGGGTATGCCTCGCCGCTACTACGCCTATGAAAACTACGCGTTCATCCCGCAGTCGGCGCAAGAGTTGAATGCCTTCATTACGGTGATCGCATTGATCGTCGGCGTTTCCCAGTTGCTGTTCTTGTTCAACCTGGCCTGGAGTGCATACAAGGGCAAGCCCGCAGGCAGTAATCCCTGGGGCGCTGCCAGTCTGGAATGGCAAACGCCGAACACCCCGCCGATACACGGTAACTGGGGAGCGAAGCTGCCGATCGTGCATCGCTGGGCCTATGACTACAGTGTGCCGGGGATAGAACAGGATTTCGTTCCGCAGACGGTCTCCGCCGAGGAGCTGGAGCAGATGCGGCAACTGAGTGCCGGAACCAAGATAGCGGACGTTAAAACATGAAAAGGCTGCTATTGAGAAACGCCGATGGTGCTGACCCCGGCGGCAGTTGGAGTCGCGATCCTGGAGGTATCCAGGCCCCCGAGGGTGCCGATAGAGGCCAAATCGCAAGAGTGGGCCTGCGCCTGTTCCTGGTCGTGGTGAGTTCGTTATTCTTTCTCTTCCTTTTCGCCTTTATTGCCCGTTCACAAATGGCCGACTGGCTCCCCCTGACAGACCCCTTGGCGCCGTTAGCCAATCTCTGGCAGCTATGGCTGAATTCGGCTTTTCTGGTATTCAGTTGCATCGCACTGCAGTGGTCGCGTATGGCCGCCCGGCAGGCTCGACTGGACGCAACAGTCATTGGTTTAGCATTGGGGGGCGTATTTGCCATTGCCTTTCTAGTGGGGCAATTCTGGGTCTGGCAGCAGTTTGTCGCCTGGGGTTACTTTGTCGCCAGCAATCCGGCCAACAGTTTCTTCTACCTGTTGACCGGCCTGCATGGGCTCCACCTGCTGGGCGGGCTGATAGCCTGGAGCATAATCTTCGCTAAATTCCTGCGTCGCGTGCCGTTGGCGCAACTCAGCGTCAGCGTAGAGCTCTGTACCATCTATTGGCACTACTTACTGGGTCTTTGGTTCGTGCTATTCGCATTGCTGGCCAGCACGCCGCAAACCTATGAAGCCATCGCCAGATTCTGCGGCCTGAGGTGAAAAGCCATGGCATCGCACCCACTTGCCCCAGGCGAATCCAGTTCATCCAATCCACCAGACTCACCGCCTGCTCCGGGATGGCAGGGCATCGCCAGCGACTGGTCCTCGGATAGAGAGGTCTTCAAGCAGGTCCCTTGGGGCAAGGCGATGATGTGGATATTCCTGCTCAGCGATACGTTTATCTTTACCTGTTTTTTGACCGGCTACATGTCGGTACGCATGACCATCACTACCGCCTGGCCAAACCCCAGTGAAGTGTTCGCATTGACGATTGGCGGTAAGGAAATCCCGCTTATTTTGATCGCCATCATGACCTTTGTGCTGATCAGTAGCAGCGGCACCATGGCCATGGCCGTTAACTACGCCTATCGCCGTGATCGCGCGAAAACCACTGCCCTGATGCTGGCGACCGCTGCCTTGGGGGTGACCTTCGTCGGCATGCAGGCATTTGAATGGAGCAAACTTATCGCAGAAGGGGTGCGTCCTTGGGGGAACCCCATGGGGGCGGCGCAATTTGGTGCCAGCTTTTTCATGATTACCGGTTTCCACGGACTGCATGTGTCAATCGGCGCCCTCTACCTCAGCATTGTGGCGATGAAAGTACTGCGGGGAGATTATGAGCGCTCCGGAAACTATCAGAACGTCGAGATAGCCGGGCTCTACTGGCACTTCGTGGATTTGGTGTGGGTGTTTATTTTTGCATTCTTCTATTTATGGTAGAGGAGCACGGGTGATGGCACATGCTCAGGGTCAGCAACATCCAATCAGTTTGTACCTTAAAATCTGGGGGCTGTTATTCGTCCTCAGCACGCTGTCGTACCTTGTCGACTACTTCCACTTCCATGGCTACCTTCGGTGGTCCCTGATTATCACTTTCATGTTGTTGAAGGCAGGTTTGATTGTCTCCATCTTCATGCATATGGCCTGGGAACGGTTGGCTATGGTCTACGCCATATTGGTGCCACCGTTGTGTTTACTGGTGCTCGTCGGACTGATGGCCACCGAGGCGGACTATGTTTTCCTCAGCCGGGTTATTTCCTTCGGCCAGTAAGCAGCTTCCAGATGGCCATGAGTCTCCAGGGCTAACCCGATATCACTCGCTTGAACTGATGCCATTTGTGCTGCCAGGCCACTGTCCAGTGGGGGGCTGCCGTTCCCGTGCCGGCGATCGTCAGCTTTGGATGATGTTCAATTACCCGGTCCAATACCGGTTCCTGATTCGGTTCAACATCCACAAAGAAGATATGTTTTCCTTCTTCTACCATCTGTTTGAAATTGCGGAAGTGAGCATTCGGCACCTGGATACCAAAAAAGCCGCCTTCCCAGATGCAGAAGCCAAATATAACAATGGCCAGGAAGATAAAAGGCACCCAGCCTGCGGCGGATTCGGTCCAGCCCATCCAATAGGCGCCGCCAAGGACCAGCGCCGCGAGTGGAAAGCCGACCAGCGCACCAATCTCGCCAGAGTGAACAACATCCTGTTTCATCAGCGAGTTAACCTCGTGGAGGTGATGTTCTTCAACATCAGCCACTTGTTCACTGAGCACATGAATTTGTTCGGTATTGATGCCGTTGGCTTCCAGCTCATTTTCAACGGCCTCGAGATCATCGAGATTGTCACTGATGTAATAGTGCCGATTCATGCCACACCTCCCATCTCGTGTTGGCTGTAGACCTCCTCTGTCCTGCAGCCGTTAACTGAGATTTGCAGTCGATGTCTGTGCACGTGGGGAACGTTGCACACTTGATGCAATTCGTAGGAAGTATAGCATCCGCTAGCATGCTGATCGGGCAGCGTCAAGGTCTGAAGGGTCACCAAACCCCAGGCACAAAAAAACCGGCCATCAAGGCCGGTTTTTTCTGTTCCTGCATCCCCCGTCAAAAACCGACGTGAGACAAAAATTCGATTGGAGCGGGTGAAGGGAATCGAATCAGCCTTATAAATCATATAGTTATAATTAAAAATATGTATAAACATACACATAACTGTACACCGAATATGGAATCCGACGAGCGGTAGGTTCTCAGGGTTGGTGAGAGCCCTTGGCGAGCTGTTCTTGAGCGTTCATCTTGCATGAGTCGCTTTTGAAGGGGGGGCGCTTGCTCATCCGCCTTCCGGGATGTCAATCTGCCGGCATGGAATGGTAGAAGGCCTTCGTTTATGAGTCCGCTCGCGGCGCTATTGAGCGCATTTATACTGCTGATGGTAGGCGTCACTGCCCTTAGTTTTATTATTTCTCATTTAGAGATTTTTTTAGGTCTTGTTTGCCTAATATTATTGTTATGGGTTTTGTTCTATGTGTTTTTTATATTGAAGAATCGAACCGCTAATGTTCAACAGCTTGAAGGGTTGCTGCTGCAATATGGAGAAAGCAGTCCTGCCGAGCAATACGCGTATTTTACGTTGCGAGGGCAGTACGACGCACGAATCAGGTCATTGGAGTTGCAGCTGATGCATTGCGTTGTTACTCAAAGCGTTACGCCGCACCTTCCCGTGCTTCGAAGAAAAAAAGGCCAGCTTGTTTATTTGGGTGAGTATGGAGAAGAGATATCAGCACGTTGGATTAAAGAGCTGAGGAGCTTCTTACAAAATGTGATTTTCCCGTTAAACACTTTAGAACAAGGTGCTGGCAATTTTGAGATATCGCCGATTTATGTAGAGTTCTCTAATATTTCCAATCCCTATGTTCTCGAATATTGGATTAATTACTTGGATGGAATAATTCAAGTAGACGCTCCTAGCATACCGCAAACCAATGAACGGATGATGTCTGGACATGAATATGAATTCCATGTTGCGCAACTCATAAGAGAGCTAAGCTGGGCTGCTACAGTTACTCCCGGCTCCGGCGATCATGGTGCCGATATAATTGCAGAACGCGAATCTGTTCGCATAGCAGTTCAATGTAAATTATACAGCTCGACGGTAGGTAATAAATCCGTTCAGGAAGCGTATTCGGCCAAAGACTTCTACGACTGTCAACACGCGTGTGTCATCTCAAATGCTTTGTACACCCCAGCAGCAAAGCAAGCAGCCGCGAAACTAAAAGTTGATTTGTTGCATCATGATGATTTAGTTAACTATTTAACGAGGCTAAGTAACGCTTAAAAGCAAAGTTTCGAATTTTTGCTAAATTTCGGACAACTGTTTTGTGAGCAAACGGAGCCCCCAAGGGGCGGCTGGGGGTCAATCAGAAAGTCGAGGGCCCCGCCGCGCGCGGTGGGTTTCGAGCCGCTTGCGGCCGCCGTAGGCGCTTTGTGATTGACGCCTAGCGGGGGTCTAGAGCCTTAGGCAAGCGGTGGGGGGATGCTCCTACCCCCCACCAGCTAGCCCAGCCCGGCGATGAGGGCGGGGATGACAAGGGGCCTGCCCCTTGGTGCGTGTTGTTTCTAATCATCGCGACATACTTCAAAGAGCTCACAATCTGTAATTTGAGCAAGTTTTATTTGAGTTTGTGCTGTGGCAGTGCATATTATATTAATCTCAATTTTTCGGACGAAATCAGCAATCACTGCGGGACTTGCATATTCGTCGGGATAGTCTTCGATAGACTTGATTTGTAATCTGGCGTTTCCGCACCTGAGGCAACGCGTTTTATTTGAAAGAGGGTGGGCAGTCAGATGAAGCTTGTTTAGCAAGGATTTGCGTTCTGTCAGAGATACTTGTTCCATCATTTTTAGCCTCGTTTTTTATTTTTGTTTTTAGAGCAAAGCCAAATTTTTTTCCTTCTTCCTCAGATTCGGTTTTTCGGCTCTTCGAAGGGTTTTCTGCGTTTATGGCTTGTTGAAGGCGTATTAAGTCTGTTGCGGCAGTGGAGTATTGACTACCACTTGAGGAATACCCTTTTAAGTGATTCTCGAAAGTAAGCAATGACAGAAGCAGTTTTATTAGAAGCTCAACAAGTTTTGCAGAGTTCTCGATCAGCTCCATAAGCTTGTCCTGGCCATTCTCATATTCGCTATCGCTTAGTAAGCCGCTAAGCACTGCTTTTTGTTGAGCATTTGTGAATTTGCTGATATTCGAAGCTATGGGCGCGCGCGTTCCATAGCTACTCATGTTTAAGGTGTCGGGGTTGTTATTTATAAAATCAATGGTGTTGTCATAAATAGTATCGAACAGAGGCAGATTGCTCCGAAGATTCTTGAGTAATTCTGTTGTATCGTTAATTTCTTTTTCAGAATGCTGTTCAAATGTCTCTGTTCGCAAAGCTGCTGCTCCTTTAATGCGATGTCTTTTTTTAACCTCGCGCGTTCTTTTTTGTAAGACAGAATCGTAGTCTCTTGCGATTTTTTCAAAGTCGCGACTGTCTCCTGTGAGTTCAAGTGCTTTTCTAGAGTGCTCAAAAGACTTTCTATCTTCATATATTCCCCCGGTTAACCTCATGGACTTTTGCGCGCCTGGGGGCTTGAGTGATATGTAGTTGGAACCGGCTCGTGTTATCTCAAACCCACTAGCTTCTAGTGTGTTTATGATTTCCTTTCTACTGCTAATGAGCCCAGCTCCTATCGCTTCGATTAATTGGAAGTGTATTTTTTGCTTAATATCTTTTTGGGAGTCGTGCGGGCTGATTTTTATCGAGCGTGCAACCTCTGGCGCGCGAGGGTTTTGTAGTCCGTATTTCTTACAGATGAAATCCGTAAAAGCATCATTGTGTTTGATAAAATCGCTGTTCGCACCTTTGCCGCGTCTACCATCGTAATTCGGAGGGAAAGGGTTAAAATACTTCCCGCTTTCGATGTTCGTTCGCGGGATAATATAGTGCAGCTCCAGTCGATCCTTGTGCTCATGCTTTACTATCAGTGAAACGCGGCAGTCATTTTTAACGCCGGCAAACGCAAAATCTTCCCAGTCTTTTAATAAACTGGTTAATTTTTCAGGGGAGTCTTTTAGAAATTTTGATTCTTGCTCTGAGAAAGAAAGTACGCCAGATGTGTATCTGTTTTTAAATCCGCATTCGAAACAGAGTTTCTCAATCGCCTCTCTGTCACCGCTAACAAGCTCGGCGGCGGGCTCCCGCTTCGTCCATCTCTTGATTTCTGCATCGTAGAAAATTTCACTTAAGAAGTAGTCAATGGCTCTGGCAGCACTGTTGTCGTTCGCGCCACTGTGCTTTGAGATTCCGTGGATCACTGTTGATACTCCTTTGCGACATTTTCAACGTGTGCCTTGATCTTGCTCAAGCAAATGTTAACCAACACTAGGTCAACCCTGTCTTTTTTATAGTTGCAGACCCTTGCAATCATATTCAGATTTGAGTTTATTCGATTAAGCCAGCTATTGAGCTGTTTAAGCTCTCTGATCTGTTCGTTATTAACACCCGCGACTTGAGAGTGCTGAGTCGCTGCTAACACATAAGCATTCAAAGAAATCCCTGCTAAGTCAGCTTTTCGCTGGAGTTCCGCTCGTTGTGCGAGGCTCATGCGCAGACTTATTTGTCTGTGCTTGTATTTGTTTGTTTCTAATCGTCGGCTCATGTTTTATTTTTCTTTTTTGGCTGTTAGGGGTTTGGGGGAACCCCAACAAGGTGCGTGATGAAATCATGCGAGGAGCCTTGTTCGTTCTTATGCATCAAAGATATTATTAAGCATGAGCCAGTTATTAAACAATTGGCGTATCACTGATGCTCAGGTATACAAGGAAAATATCTTGAACGAGATAAATTTTGGCGCGGTCGCTGAGTTTTATGAGGCTGATGAGCTTCGTTCGCTCGGAGCGTCTTATCGCACCTCTTCCCAAGACATAGAAATGAGCAACAGCATTGAGATGTTGCGTGAACACCTGCGCCGTTATTATCAAAAGAGCGATCGGCGTTCAGAATCCAATGAGGTTCCAAGCGACAACGGACGAGCGGATTATACGAGCCGTGATCTTGATGATTTCTTTAATGAGAGCTGAGCCAGCGTTCGCCTCAGGTTCCTTCAGTTAAATACGACTACGGTGGTTATTGACGAATCGCCTTACAAAGCAAATAAGCGTGCTATGCTCTGCTCTGGCTGACAACGAGGGACATATGCCATGGATAAATTCGGCTTCGCCAAGGGTTATGCGCTGACTTCATATGAACGGCTAATTTTAAATCAACCTCAATTAGAGTTTGGTGGGCTCTGGTGTTTAAATGGCAGCTATTTTATCGTATGCGTTACGCTAGATGAGGCGATGTCATCAGAGGGACTGCCATTAAAAGAGTGGTTTGATCAATATTGCCGGGTTATCGCATATCAAGTTGATCTGGTAAAAAGTCCACCAAACGGTGCTATTCGCATACCAGCTCGGACACCTGAACAACTATCTCAACTCAATGGAGCTCCTCTTAATGCGTCTGAGTTTCATCTTGAGCTAAGACGTCAGCTCCCTAGAAAGTTTCCGATTTTCAAAATAGATGACCATCCAGCACTACTGCGTATTATTTCGCCCGTTGAGCTCGATGAAGAGTCAGCACAGCTTATAGAAATTGCAATTTCTAATCTTGGCATTAGTATTGAGCTGGAGTTTAAGGTCGAACCAGAGGGCTTTCCAGGAATTCAAACGCCCGATTTTTATTTCACTGATCAACGCTTGAAAGGTTGGCCAGCTAAGCTAGTCACAGCGCAAGAATCAGGTGAGCAGCAGTGGTTCGATGATCGGCTATCGTTATTTTCAACCGAACAAATAGACCCTTCGCGATACGTCCCCTCGACTAAGCGGGAGCGAACGGCTTGCTTTATTGACTGTTCATTTGGAATGCCAAGTAATATCAGGAACTATTTAACAACTTACAATACAATATACCTCGCGCCTCCTTTTAGAGGTTTAGAGGAATTGCTTAAAGGCTTCTCAATCTCAGAGCGCGAGCTAGTTGAATTGATTAACTCGGGTCGGGTTATTATCATTCTCCCTGCCGAACTCCATTTCTATGACCGGGCGATGCTTGCAAAGTTGCTTGATCATGATCAAAGCCAGTTTGTGCTCCACAGACAGCTCGCGGCGGCGACTATTGCGGAGGGCCGTAAAAGGAATCCTCTACTGTATCCTGCCCTAGATAATGAAGCACGCCGCAATCTGCTTAGCCTACTAAGCTCGAACAAATCCGACCCTGGCCTTTCCGAACTGCAATCGGTACGTAGATACCTCGGTTCGAGCTGGGCATCTTTAGAAACGGATTTTTCAACTCAGGGCGCGAGAGCAGGATTCCATCATGGTATGGGCCGACTGCTGGCGGAGATAATTTCAGGAAAGAACGGTGCTGAAATAAATCCTGTTGTCTTGGCATGCTCGACTTCTGTTGAGTGGGGTACTGCACTTAACGCTAATTACTGCCCTGTGAGTTCTAGCGGATTTAATATCGAAAAAATAGTTACATTGACCGCTAGTTTTATCACCGGCGTACCTCCTCGACCTATTATTGATACGGCCTCGAACTTGGGGGTGGTTGTAGAGGATCTGCTTGTTCTCGATGGGGATACTCCTATTGCAGATGTGGTAAGTGCATTCAGTATGGAAGACGTCAATCGTCTAAATATATTGCTTAAAAAGCATAATTTTAATGCGGAATCAGTTAGGAATTACGTAACAAATGTTAACGATAAAGTTAAGTCATTGGAGCGTGTTGAGCGGGGTGCAAAGAGACGAGATTTGCTCACATTGACAGGGGCGTTAGTACCTGCATTGGTTACCGGCCCTACGGCGGTATGGATTCCAGTCGCAGTTTGGTTTATCCAGCGTATGTTAGATAATGAATCTAAAGCTGGTAACGTAGTCACCGACTGGCTGAGAGCGAAAAATACCTTCACTACCAGCGACGCTGTATTTGTAAGTCGCCTTCGCAAAAAGGAATGATGTGTAAGCTCAGCCTGATGGTACTTAAGTATTTGAATTCGGATGCGTTTTGCACGCGTTGTTATCTGGGGCGTTTTCTCTAGGAGCTAGGGGGCAACTACATGGATATCCTGCTTCCTGTGGCCCCCTCAAATGTCAGCAGGGCTGGGCTATGTCGGATAGAGCACTGGACGGTAACGAGGTGAGGTTAGCGTTCTAGAGCCCCATATGACGCTTCTGAACGGCGTTCCGGCTTTTGCTTGAGCTTGGTAGAATATTTCAGGTTACCTCCAAAATACTCTTTGCTTTTAACTTGCATGGGTTTGTAGTGAATGCCACACAACGCTTGAAGCTGCCCTAAGGTCTCGTCACTGGGTATCTCAGGTTGAAGCAGTTTCGTTGAATGTGGCTCGTCTGAAGGGGGTGTCAGGCCGACTTCCCGTTTATTCGTCCATCTCCCTTAATACCCTCAGCATCTCAAACGGCATGAGAATGCTGTACGCGTCTATGCAGCGATTTCAGAGCTTTTCCGTAACGCCTGCAGTCGATCTATGCAAAATACTCTGAAAGCGCGGCAAGAGGCGTTCCAGGCGCTTTCGCGAGGGGAGTAGCCGAGCCGCTTGAGCACAGCGGAATAATCTGGGCCTTCCGGGAGAAATTGCCATTGCTCAGCAGGCGGTGTGGGTAACCGTTGTATGCATGTGCTACACCAGTTCGGCGGCCTCAGAGCATTAGCGAATGTTCGAGCTTCTGCTTCTCTTGAATAATTAATAACAATTGTGACCTGTTCTGTCTCCTTACGTCTCAGATTGTCAGCTTGCTCTTGGCTGATGTCTTCACACAATCCAGAGATCTGCACATACCTCTCATCCAATTTATGCTTTATTGCTTTTGCGGTAGAGATCACCTCACCATACTTATTCTTCCCTTGTTCTTTTTTAAAGGTTAGTTTATCTGAGCCCTGCTCGAAAAACTGAACACGGGCCGCTAATTGACGTTCATTTCTATCCCTTAAATCCCTTTGTGGATGGACTTGCTCGGCCTGTAGTTTTATATGAATCGGTGCATCAGGATCTTTAGCAACCTTTTTAAGTGCTCTTTGTTTGCCTGTGGCGCATTTGATGCCGAAAAAAGAATATTGTCTCGCGCCCATCGCCCTTATAGCGCACTTGTACCTGATGGCAGTATCATCATCTTCACCCGCTAACGCCTTGAGCACGTACCCGAATATATAAGACGATGGCGTAGCGGTGTCATTGTCGGTTTTTTTAATGAGCCGGACAATGTCCCGCTTATTATTCTCGAAGTAGTGTCTACGGTCTACATACAGCCTTTCAATTGAATCTTCGATTGCTTCTAGAATTCCAGCCTCTTTATTGAAGAACATTGCTATGTGCCAGTGTGGACACCCATCCTCATGAACCTCTACCACCCTGAATCCGAAATAATCCCCGCTTTTTCTATCAATACCGATATTATCTAGGGCGTCCAATATTGACCGCCAATCTTTTTGTAGAGATAGGTTAGCTTCTTTGGCGCTCGCCCCAGAATACTTATCCCTTCCAACCTTTGGATTTGGATGAAATTCTGGAGAGGCTGTAAGGGTGATAAAAACGCAGCCGAATTGATTCACTTCTGCTATCCGTTCGAGAGCTTTTATGTCTAGAAATAATTCGTTAAGTCTATTTTTTCTTGCGCCGGCAGCCACTTCTAACAAGTTGAAGATGTATGGATCGTCGCCATTATTACGGATTATCTTGTTACAGCTCTTCAGGAACTCATCGGTTTTCTCTTTGCGTTCTTTATGCATTTCGATTGTCCTGTCAGTGCAGCATACCTGAGTGGGACTCTTTCCACCGAGCTCTTTATTTAGTTGTGCTATATGTTCTCTCTTCTCATCGGCTAGTTTTATTATTTGCCTGCGCCACCATTTTTTATCGCTCACCCTAAGAGTCAATGAGTCGGTAGTTGAATTCTTTGATTTTTTTATCTTTATATTAAACGGTAAATCATCAATGATGAGCTTCTTTTGATCGCCATTTGCAGATAGCAGTGAAAACCTATATGCAGCAGCGATTTTATGCGCGAGACGGACAAGCTCATCATTTGAAAAATAGATTATTTCTTCGATGGTAGGGAGCGTTTCAGAGGGCGGGATGTCGAGCTTTTCATACATCTCGTTTCCGTGCTCGTCGAATCCACGGAAAAGTATTTTGCTGTATTGGGTTTCTAACAACTGCTTTGGGAGAATTCGGTTGGGAGTAATGGTGTACATTTTATTATTCTTATTATTCTTATTGTTCTTATTATTCTTATTGTTTTTATTGTTCTAGGCCGCACAAGGCGGCGTTTCTGTTTTTAATCCGCTCTAGGCGGTGAATTTTTCAGTTTTCCCAAGACCACCTATTCGGCGGATGGCGCTATTAGAGTTTCAGTCGATATCCAGCGTGGATATCCCCACGGTTATAAGGCCTCCCCTTGCAGTTCAGCGATCTGTTCCAGAAGATTGGCTTTAGCTTCCTTCAAAAGCTTGAGCTGTTCTTTCTCACGACTGATCCGCCTTTGTTCTATCCATATATCCTCTTCAATCCGATTGATCAATTCGCGGCTGGTACTCATGAAGTATTCGCTGACATCCTTGTCCGTCGAATTTTCGATAAAATCGGATAGCTGATTTAGCCTTAACTCCCATACTTCAATAAGGTTTTGAGTTATGACGTTTCTCTTGGGTTTGCCCAGTTCGCAAATATTAATCAACATTGGCTCGCGCTCCTGTTGTTAAAGTAAGTTTCGACATCGCTTTTTCTCCAACGGCTTGATTTTCCAAATTTCAATGGCGCGGGAAAACCTTGGCTTTTGATTGATCGGTAAATTGTTGCTCGTGAGAGCTTTAGCTCTTTTATGAGGTCTTCAAGTGTCATCAGCATTGTTCGTCTCCTACGACGTGTTGTTGTTGCTGTATGTAGATTTAAAGACCGAGGAACTCACGTCAAGCAGTATTTTTTGTTGTACGACACTGCCCGGAGTATTCAACAAAAGACACCGCTACGACTGTTCGTAAGCGCCTGAAAATACGAGTGATACCGGTGTCATCCAACTTTTTTGCGTAATAAGAAAATTTTCAGATTTTTACTAGCAGGTGGAGAAATCTACGGGCGGATTTGGCGTTTATTTTGGTTGTCCGAAATAGCCCCGAGCTTTCGTCGGAGCAGTTATTATGACGTTGTCTGACACTGCCCCGGATTTTTGGAAAGGGCAGTTGGTTATACGTATAGCTTTGTGCTGATGGCAGCTTCGCACATATTGACGAGTCCTCTTTTGAGCCTTTCGAGGGCCGAGAAATTCAGCTTTTTTTCGAGTAAACTACTCGCGTCATAAATCTCAAACTCAAAAATATCAAGTTGTCCCTTTGCGTTTCTGAAGTACCCGAATTCGATACGAACGTTGTCTTCCTGCGAGTTTCCCTCCACATCTGACTCCTCGTGGAGCATGTAAATTTTTGCTATTGCCAGTGTGTGCCCGGATTCTGCGCGATTCAGTTGGCTGAGTTCAATATTCATTCGTGTTATTTTCCAGTCCGGTCTATTTGTTTTTTGATCTTGCTGTTCTTTTCTTAAAATCGGATTTTTGATTCGGCGTCAAACCTTCTTTTAATGCATCTAGGTAATCGCAGTACCATTGCATCATTATTTCCCTATTTTTGAGATGGGATGCTTTGTCATAAACCGCCCTCAGCCCCGGCTTCTTATGTGCGAGCTGCATTTCCACCCAAGGTTCCGGCCAGCCATGTTCTGAGAGCAAAGTCGTTGCTGTGTGACGTGATCCGTGCCCAGTCATACGGTCTTTATATCCAGCACTTGCAAAACATTTGTTAACAGTATTTTCCGACATCACTAAGCCTTTCGATCCTTCCGAAGGAAATAAGTATCTAGATTTGCCAGTAATGTTTTTCAGGTTGTTTAAAATTGATATCACTTGACTGCTCAACGGGACTACATGATCACGACCCATTTTCATTTTGCTGTTAGGAATGCTCCAGATTTTTTTATCAATATCAAATTCTATCCACTCGGCGTTTCTGATCATGCCTGGCCTGGATGCTGTATAGATAGTTAGCCACGCAGCACTTTTAACAAGTGTGCGGCTGGGTGAAGCCTCAAGAGCTTTCAAAAAATCTGGTAGTTGATGTTCGAGTAGGTGAGGGTATTGTTTTTCTTGTGGCTGTACTGATGCGATGTCCAATAAATTGCTTGCTGGATTATTTTCACATCTGCCACTTGCTATCGCGAATCCAAAAATTTGATTCAGCCAGCTCCGGACTTTTTTTGCAGTGTTATGCGCCTCTCTAAGCTCAATTGAATTCTGTAATTCGGCACAATGCTTGCGAGTGACTTTCGAGATGGATAATTTACCCAGTGCTGGCAGCATGTCGTTGTCCAGCGCATATCGCATGGACTTGAGCGTTTTTTCTGCTCTGCCGTCGGCTGATTTTTTGGTGTACCAAGCCTCGGCAACGCTCTCAAAACTGTTGCTTGTCGCTTCGCTCAATTCGTATTTTTTTTGCGCCCTGTGCGCGACAGGATCCGTTCCCGCTGCAAGCAGCTTGAGAGCCTGCTGAGCCTTTTCACGGGCTTGTTCGATGTTCACGTCCCGATAGCTGCCCAGGCCGTGCCAGCCCCATTTTCCATCAGATTTTTTATATCTCAGCTCCCAGCGTTTGCGCCCGGTTGGGCTCACAACGATGTGAAGCCGCTCTGCGCCACCGTAGTTCTCGCGATACTCCTTGACCTCGGGTTCAAGTGCATCGATGACAGTCCGAGAAAGGGGTCGTCTTTTTATCTCTGATCGTTTCATGTTTGTGTATGGCCTGGTTCGAAGTTTTCGAAACCGTACACGAGCCTGTACAGAAAAAGTAGGGCCGTGCAGAGACCACCGGAAATCATGAGAGATTCACGGAACGCTAAGTTATTGATCTATAAGGGGAGGTGAGATGTGGGGAGATGGGTGGAGATGTGATGTGGAGCGGGTGAAGGGAATCGAACCCTCGTTATCAGCTTGGGAAGCTGGAGTAATGCCATTATACGACACCCGCTCAGAGCGGCTGACTTTGTACCAGA
>LNAP01000524.1_pt1 | contig 42669 bp, 41 predicted proteins | sample 602601 | NCBI WGS metagenome assembly LNAP01 (sample SAMN02440304, study PRJNA202911) | soil metagenome | biome: Subtropical and temperate rainforests or woodlands; isolation source: soil samples (1 kg each in a 20% v/v slurry with milli Q water) were... ...
GACATAGGATTGTATGCGGCGGAAGTACCCGCCACGGAGGAAAAAGAGGTGGACATAGAGGAAGAAGTAGAGCTTGCGGAGAAGGAAGGGTTAAAGGGACCCGTGACATCACTCAGAGCGATATCTGGGTGCTCAATGTCGGCGCCGCCTTCTTCGTACATCAAGGGACGCAGAGTGTCGTTCAGGTCATGGTCGTTGGCCGCACTCAGGCCCTGAAACGGCATTTCCTTACCTACAGAGGTACGTTAAATGCAGATATGGGGAAAAGGTCATCGCGAACAGAAGCAGAAGCGTCAGTATGGAGTGCAACAATTCAAGTTAAAGACAAACCTTGGTTAATGAACAGTATCTCTTCGGGAGTGATACTCGGATGCACCTCGGGGGACTCGTACGCGGCATATGCCCAGATTGGAAACCACAAAACGCCCAATAAGCCAAACAAGTAAAAAATACTGGGCCAACCGCCCCAGTCCTCCCCATTGATCATAAAGTGAGTGTTGGCAAGCACGCCCGAGATGGAGAAACCCAAAATCATGCCCACGAAGGTGCCCGACACGATGAATGGAATTAAGAAGGTTTTCTCAGCAAGGGGCAACCAGGTTGGGAAAAAGTGATATGCGGAAGGAAATCCAGCACTTTCGAAGAACCCAATCAGAACACGAATAAACAGGGCCATACCAAATGAACTGCGAGAAGCCACTGGCACCAAAAGGGACAGAATGGAAGCGATGAGGATGCTTAATCCAAACAACCACTTGGCTCCGTAATATTGGCCCATTCTAGATGCAGGCAACTGACCGATAGCGTAGCCCCAGTAGAAAGCAGACTGTGGAATATAAACGTAGTTACAGAGAACACAGAGAGCATGTAATAGAGAGCTTGTGATGCAATAAAGATAGATAGAAAGGCAGGAGTGTGGCACTGACCAGCACGAGGCCCTTCTGACTCTCCGTCCAGCCCAAGTCATCTTTCATTTTTACCGCAGCGACAGACATGTTGACACGAAGGATATAGAGAACACATACTCCACTGTTAGAAACAAACAATTATTTAGAACGTGGACATGTAGAGTACATTTTATGTGAGTAAAGTTCAGTAATCCTTCGCACCTGCACAATAGCATGACCATTTCCCATCTCTTTGGAATTCCAAACATTTTATTATCGCTCACTGACTCGCACGCTTGACAACTCCTTCCGGCAGAGATATTGCTGCGTGCTTTGCTAACTGTGGTGTGAAACGTGAACGCAGAGGGATGAATGTTGGAATGTGGTCACTTCATCGGTAATCCTCCCGGCCGATGAGCTGTCAAACGACCGTTCAGTTTTGTGACAGGTTATCTTGGAGAGCATCGCAGTTTCAATCGTTTCTACAGGCTACACAGCCTTTGCTGCAAGGTCGTTCTATTTCAAAGATCCAGTATACTATGGGTGAGCAAATTCCAAAGCGGTGGGAAATGGCGTTACTACTCATGAGGTGACACTGCACCATGAAACCTTATTTGGTGTTGTTACCTCTAACCATATCGAACGTCGTCATTATACAGTGCTGTTGCTCTGGCTTACATGCTACGTGTCAACATTTCGGTTGCAGCAGTGAAGATGAAGGATGAGTTGAACTGGTCAGAAGACCAAAAAGGGTATATCTTGGTAAGATTCGCTGCCAAAATGTACTTCGATTAACAATCGACTCTTATCTTATGTTGCAACTCATTCAATTTCAATTAGTCTGCTTTCTATTGGGGCTATATGCTGGGTCAAATCCCTGCTTCGATGTATGCACAAGTGCATGGTGCCAAGTGGCTTCTTGGATTAAGGTACATCACTAATTTTTAGCGCTCACCTGTGTTGATATCTCACTCTTGTGCAATGCATTCTTCCCGATACAGCATTGCCATCTCGTCCTTTCTTTCGCTACTTGTGCCGATTGCATGTCGGCATTCCTTCCCGATGGCGCTGTTGATTCGAGTGTTGATTGGATTCTTTGAAAGCGGGACGTTTCCCTCGGTGTTTCATTTCTTCCCGTTGTGGGTGCCAGCCTCTGAGAAAACTTTTATGATCCCGTTTATTGTGTCTGGAACGTACGTGGGCGAAGTGATTGCCTTCTCTTTATCAGGCTACTTAGCAGAGAGCACGTATTTTATTGATGGAGAGGACTGGGGCGGCTGGCCAAGCATCTTCTATGTATTCGGTATTATGGGTCTAATGTGGTTCCCATTGTGGATTTATGCCGCACACGAATCCCCCTCAGAGCATCCCACAATCAGTAAAGAAGAAATAGCGTTTATCAACAAAGGTGGCGGATATTTATTTTGATGGATGCCTTTCTTATCGTAAACTTTACTTAATTACTTCAAATTGTATGTTTCATAGGGAAAGAAGTAGTTCACGACGGTTCTCAGAAACCTCTCTTAGCGGTGGCCCATCCCGATTATGCTTCCGTGGAGCTGGACCACAGCACCAACGGCGACGATTATACGGGTGCATCGACCTCCACCAGACACAACACGAGCGAATCTCTGCCCTTAACCCACCGCGCCAGCAACGCACACAATGTCTACACCGCTACTAACCCTCTCCCGCGCAGCAACAGCAACAGCCAGTTTATGAGTCCTGGCCATCCACGTACCCGCTCGGTCAGCAAAGCAGAAAGTGCCTATACAACCTATGCAACCGAGCCTATTGTGCATTACTCCAAGGCTGATCTGATTGCGCGGACCCCCTGGAGGCAGTTTGTCACACATCCCGTGGCGCTGGCTTTACTCACTTCCAGCTTTGGATATGTAAGCTCACTGTAAATCTTTGTGGGCTGTCTGTACTTTTTGAATCTTATGTTGGATCTGTTTTGATGTATATGCAGGGCTGGATTGGTTTTACGCTTCTCTCCGAGATGCCTTCGTATCTTACCGACATTCTCGGTTTCGATCTCGGTCGCGCGGGTGTATTGTGCGTGTTCCCCTACCTGGCGCTGCTCTTTTCCACCCTGTTATTCGCGAGGTTTTTTGACTACCTGCAGCGCGAAAAGAACTGGGAAGTAAGCCGCGTACGGCGGGTGGCGATGTATGTAGCCTACCTGGGCAGCGGGGCGGGTTTAGTGGTGTGCTGTTTTGTGCAGGAAAAGTACACTGCGTATGGATTCATGGTGCTGGCACAGGTAAGAGATAATGCTTATGTTGATGAGTGGATATTTATGTATTGATGTATATGTGCATGGATGCTTTCAGTGTGAACTGGACGGCCTCTCAAGGTGTCTTTTTTCATTATTGATGCCCTACCAGTCGTAATGGTGAGTTTTATTTTGTGCATTTTAGGCCCTGTTTGGAGCGGCACAGTGTGGAATTGGTTGTGTGTGGACTGACATTGCTCCTCTCTATTCCTCGCAACTGAACTCTGTCGGTACGTACCACCTTTGAACAAATTTCATTTCGTTGATAGCCGCGCTTCCAAATGGAGATTGTTTGCAATTTTTGTATACAAATTGGTCTCTTAATACTGTGCACGTGCTGAATTTTTTCTGCCTCCCACAGGCAACACGGTAGCGGCCTTAGCAGGCGTGGCAGGTCCCATTGTAGTGTCCATGTTCGTAACTACCTGGCCGGGCGTAAAAGGATGGCGAGTGGCGTTCCTCTTCACGTTCTTTCTCAGCGCGGTGTTCTGTGCGATCTGGACGCATTTCATCAAGGCGGAAATCGTAACAGCTCTGAACACTCCTTCGCCAGTAGTGGTGGCGGTAAAATAATCTTTTTTGTACTGTTTAGAACTACACGTGTGCTTACAATATAAAAGCTTGAAGTCGCGTATTAGTTAGGCAATATGTAGTATACTGCATAAGTCAGTTCATAAATTAATTCACGCACGTATGTTTCGATGTGAGAGTCTCGCAACGCAAAAAGGTTGCAAAATAGGTATTTCGTGTGCGTACGGCACCTTTTTGCGGGCATCAACACGCATTTCGATGCCCAAGGGAGGAGGTCCGTATTCGCGCGAACTATGCTTTTTTGCTCATGAAATGGTGTATTTGCCCAAGAAATCGACCAACTTGAAGTTGGTGCGGGCTTTCCGTTTGGCGGGCAAAAAAAGAAAAACTTTACGCACGCATCGATCTCCAGATCCTTCTTCAGATTCCTGGCAACGATCCAACCACTCACAATTTCACTTGGTTTATCAGCGGTGAAGTTGTGGTGGTTACCAATGACAACTGTTCAGATTTTGAGTACTGAGAGACTCTACCTGCGAGAGATTGTCGATACCGATGATGTTGGTATGTTTGAACTTGATTCCGATCCAGAAGTTCATCGATTCATTTTCAACGATCCTGTGAAACACATCGATCAATGTCGTGAAATAATTCAATATATTCGTCGGCAATACCGTGATAATGGTATTGGTCGATGGGCATTGCTTTTGAAAGACACAAATGAGTTCATTGGCTGGGCTGGAATTAAGATTGAACATGACATGAACGGTCACACAAGTTTTCACGATCTCGGCTTTAGAATTATGACAAAGCATTGGAACAAAGGGTATTCAACTGAGATTAGCAAAGCTCTACTTGATTATGGCTTTAATGTGTTGAAAATTGACACTATTTGCGGTGTCGTTTTCACAAAACATTTAGCAAGTCGAAGAGTGTTTGAAAAATGTGGTTTTCGGGAGTGCAATTCATTCTTTGCTGATGGTGATGATAATATATGGTATGAATATCATAGAAGAGATTACCCGGTTAGAGAAGGCTAGCATTGCGGTTGAGAGAAATGCTTTTTGTAAGTGTATTCCGGTACATTGAAAGTCCATAGCCAGTAGTTACGAGCAAAGTTACCGTAGTTTCTTGTATGATAACCAGCGGTTATGACATTTGCATATGTTGCTTAGTCAGCTTTATGCAAACATACTTAAATGCATAAACCTAAGGGACTGATTTTCCCGGTGGTATATTTTCGTTCACCATCGCTATAATATTAAATATATTTCTTGGTTTGTTATGTTTTGTTATTGAGTCATCATGTTTATATCTCGAACACTTACACTGTGCGGCAAAATAAAAAACGAAGTATTGCAACACAAAAACAACAACAGAATGTGAAAATCAACACGGTTTAAATGATACCGTTTCTATATTTGCGAACTAATCCCCTGAAACGACTCGTTGTTGATTGGACGAAAGTTTCGCTTCAAGGACGAGTTACAAGCGCAGGAGTGATATAAACCGGACATTGATTCGTTACAAATGAGTGAATCGTCCAAACTTCTTAGTGTAGGAAGTGACGAGACCCAAGGAAACTTCCTTGATGTTGGGCAGATGTATATATTTCATCCGGCACGACACTACTCGAATCTCACGTTGTGCAAGACCCAATCGACCGCCGATCCGGCTGTCCACATCAAACGACCAGCAGTGTTTGTTGTGATAGAGCGAAAGAACACGTGGCGTTACGTGAGTTGCTCTGGACATCAAGGGTGGATCAACGTTTCAGACGATCAGGAAGGATCGAAAATATTCGAGCGAGTGTCGTCCTTTCGGCGGTATAAAGACTGGCGAGGCAACAATCTATTCTTTTCAGAGGGACGTATTATGCTTGGAAGCGACGGAAAGTTTTTCATGGCCACGAATGCCGTCGCCTCGATAGTCATCTATTTGTTCTATGCTTATGTGGTGCCCAGTGTGCCGGTATATACGAACATTGTCCAGGTAAGCTACTTTGTGCACACACAAAAGCAGAACAGTTCGAAATGTTGTGAAGTCAAGATATTTACTCATTTTTTTTCAATGCCTCTTCAACTTAGGCAATCGGCACGTTGCTATGGGTGGTGGCAATCGTGAATCTGTGGCTGGTGGCATTCATCGAGCCGGGCATCATTCCACGTCTTCCTCCACATGTGAAGGTAAGTTATTATGTCATACCTTCTCTGTGCCTTCCAAACAACTTGATAGCGCTGGCATAGTGGTTCCATTGTTCATCTGCTTCATTTGACTCATTGCATCCCACTTCAAACATTTCTTATCATATATAGCCAAGTGCTCCGTCTTCGGGTATCACCACAGTTGGTTGGAAATACTGCAAGATCTGCAATATTCTGCGGCCCCCACAAGTAAAGCACTGCAAAGCGTGCCAAAATTGTGTACACGGCTTCGATCACCACTGTCCCTACACATCCAACTGTATAGGTACACAACCACGACAATATTATCTGAATACGGCGACCTACCCGTATTTTTGTTCCCCAATTTGAATAACCTTCTTGCATGATAATCTTTTCAGGCGTGCGGAATCGACAGTACTTTCTTATCTTCGTGATCTGCTTGAACTGTAAGTGTTGTTTGTTTGTTTCTTCTCTTCCACTTCGCTTTTAATGTTTGGTACCGCGGTTATCGATGCAAATATCTCCCAGAGCGTCGCTGAGATACTTGTTAATGTTTTAACTACAATTACACTGTTCTTCCCTTTGTTGCACGCATAGCCTTTCTGATGCTGCTGTTTGGGTCCTGTGTGTGGATTTTAGCCCTTTCTGTGAAAGCGCAACAGAGTGGTGTACTGGTCAGAGACCTGCAACAGGTACAATAACACATTTTTTGTTACCATTTAGCATATCTTCATCTTCTTAGCGTTTGCAACGACTTATATCCTTTGTTTATCTCCTGTATATTCTTTTGCATATATATATGTTGAGTTCACCTTTTTAATCAATGTTGTAATCTTTCTTTTAATAACAGGTCTTTGTGCAGCACAGTGTGGTGTTTGTGGTCGGACTGGCTTCCATGCTGTCGTTATTTCTCTTTCTGCCTTTTTGCAAGTAAGAAATTGCCCCTTTTCATGTGTATGTCATTTGATGTTATCTTGTTAGATTTGCGTTTCCTGGCTGTAATGAACTAATGCAGTTTCCGCCTTTTCCCCCTGCAAACTCATAGTTTATTTTTATTTTTTGCACCTGTATTCTTCAATTTTTGTCTACCCACCCTCTCTTGCAGATACCACTTGTACATAGTAGCCATCGGCGAGACCACTTTTGAGCACATCAAGCGCATTTATGCAGATACACCGAATCCAAATGACCACGGAGTATGTAATAATTACACGATGCTCTGCTGCTCTGCCAAACAGGTAAAGCTATTTTCTTTTTGAATTGTGTAATGTAATTTATGTTTGTTGATGCGTGTAGTACAGTCTGGTGCTGTTTTACATTGTTTTTTATGACAGACAGGTGGCGAATCTGAGTATTGACTTCCTTTTTAATTTTACCTGCACTCACTTTCGCACAGGCATCGTTAGTGCCTAATATGCACGAAGAAATCACCGCAGAGCAATACTTGAAAGAAAACGCTGACCCCGCGGTATTTAACAATCTGTTCTACTCCAACTATGGTAGCGCGTTCGAAGGTATGTGATTCAGTTATGTTAGCAACATTCTGGTGTGTACCATTGAGTAAACCATCCAAATCTTATATTTTACTTCAGACGTATCCCCACCCACAATGGCAGGAACTGAGAACATATAAGCTAGTGTTTTATTTTTTGGATGTTGTTTTGTGCAATCAGTTTGCAGCAATCGTAATAGTGTTCTACGTCCAAATCAACTGTAAACGAGAGTAGATCGTCACCGTACCGTTAGTTTTTTTAAAAATAAGATTTACAAAAGTATTCACTGAAATAAAGTACCAAATATTTCGATAGTTACAAATTTATGTTTAATATCTTTGATAGGATTTACCCTTGTCATTCGATCACCTCTACACAATATTATATCTGTAAAATTGTCAGTGCCTATCATATACCCATACACTGCTCCGCCTAACACCGGATTTGGATAATTTTCCAAAGTAATAAAGAAGCTTTTCTTACTGTTTCGGCGACATATGAGTCTAAGTATCCTTAGAAATGATCCTCCAGATATTTTTCCGCTTCCATAAAATCCGACTACTTGATCCCACCCCGAATCTTTGTACACCAGTTCACAGATTTCCTGCTGAGCTAATCCGGTGTCGCTCAGTGTTTGTAGCCAACCATTCATATTTTTATTCAAACAAACGTTGCAAAAATTGAAATTGCTAAAGAAGGAAATAGCTCGTAAACCTTCTAGAACTATCACTTTCTTTTCCGTTCTCATAGAATTTTCATACGATCTCACTATTGTATCTAAGCCTGTACCATCGAAACTTCTGATCATACTCTCCAGATTAGATACATTGGGGTTAAAAAACATCCTTGAGATCCAACTCTTTTTATGTTCCAGGTCGCTTGTACTGTCGTTTTGCGTGTGGTTATGGTAAAATTCCAAGTTACCTGTGACATTGAAATCCACCATTCTTTCCATTGACTCCAGTGTTATGATGTGCTGGTGCATGTCCACCGAGTATATCTCGTTCTTTCGCAAATTGATTGCGTGGATAGACTTTTTATTAATATACCCATCATTTTTTTGGTATATGAAAGTCAATTTTTCCATGGAAAAGTCATCGTAATGTGATCTCCAATTGTCGTGACAAATAATAAAGCTTCCTCTGGTCTCGAGGACAACAATATTTTTGCGCCCACCAGTGCCTTGAACGATGGCTCGAATATCAGAGAATTTATTGACAGGAAGGCTTTCGGAAACCCATATGATGCACTCTTCGACCAAGCAATATTTACTTAACTTATTATCGCAGTCCGGCACATTGTTATAAATCGACCGCGTTAAGCCAAATTGCATCTTGTAAGTAATAGATTCAAGCTTAGCCGAATCAAGGACTATGCCATGGATTGAATTCCTACTGCTCCATTGAAAAGTAAGTTGCTTCGAAACAATTATCAGGTTTCTGTAGAGCAAGTACTCCAGCGATAGAACTGTTTGAATTAAGTTCAACAGACTTCTTCGAGACAGAATCAGGAACACCAAATATCCAACCCCAACTAGAGACACCAGAAAATAATTTGAGAGTACAAGACGATAGTTTTCAAACATTTTTGACGATCAGTGATCAAATACCTACTTCAACAGCAGCAATGGTGCACAGGCGTTGCAGAAAACGAAACGGCTGTTTCACCCTACTATATTTAATAATAACTGCGCTGGAGGAAGGAATTCAAGGAATGCAAGAATTAGTGCGGACCAACCACGAGGATATCACCAACCGCATATTTGAGCTTCGCGTTGAGTTTGATTTACAAATCGAGCAGATAGTGAACCGGCTGGAAGAGAACGAAAATTCTTTGGTATAATACTACGACCAACCAGCTGTAGCAGCTGCTGAGCATCACTGCCCGGCTTCAGAACACAAGACTTTAATGGTATCTTTGTTCATTTACATGCGTTCTATTCGCAATAACCGATATTGAAAAGCTCGCCGATTAAATTAGACTACTCAATGATTCTTAATTTAAATAAACATATTGAGTAAATACTCAAATACAGTATGTTTGCAGTTAGTCTTCAAACAAATTCGTCGTAATAGCCTGCAACATATCCACACTAGGAACCCTGCTTGACATTACCGACTCTATATCTCGATTACTCTGGATAGAACTTTCAACAGAGGGTATATGTGACACATCGGAGAGCTGCCCGCTGCTAGAATGCGCAAATTGTTGGGACAGCAATGGCGCGCGTGATGAGCTGTGCCGCGTATACACAACGCCGCTGTTTTCGCTGTCTATCACCACCGCCTCATCAACGTTCCAACAAGATGGTCGCCCCAGCAGCTCAAAAAGAGTGCGCTTGGCGTCAGGCTGCATGATCAAAAAGATACACAAATAGCCGATACTAATCAAAGGTGTGCTAATCACCATCAAACATTGCGCTGCGAACTGCATATCTGAGGTATCCTCCGGGTTAAAATTAAAGCCCGTATCAGGGTCAAAGTTATATTTGTATGTCATTTCGTACCAAGCACAGCCACTGCGACCGATGGCCTGAAGGATGGGATAGTAAAACAACCGCATCGACAGTGTACGAATGGCAATTTCAGACTGGGTGCGGATTCTTCCCAAGGTGCCCATTTGATGAATCATAACGGCAGTACATACACTGCAGATGAAATTGAAGCAGATTGACACCAATCGGATGTAGTAATACAGACCCAATACGGCAAAATCTGCGAAGTGGTGATAGTGAGAGTTTGAAACCGCCAGAGTATACAGAATGCACACTACAATGCCTGGTAGTATCGCGAAGCCGAGTAAGATATTATAATAGGGTAGTAAGTCGATGGAGCGCTTATAGAACACCACATGCAATGCAACGCCCGCAATGATATTTGAAATTATTGAGCTGGTCGTACCACCCAGCAGCTGAGCGAGGTTGGATGCCACCGAAAGTGCAAACGACCCAGTATTTACCATCCCCGTAAAAAATGACACATCGTACAAAAGCTCGAACACGGTCATGCCCAGGATAAGTGCAATATGCAGATTCCACACTTTCATTTTGCAAATGAGCAATATCACCAACGCCGAAGAGAACGAGCCCAGAACGCCTGCAATGAGCGCCAAGGAGACGAACACCTCATTGTGAGTGTTTCCGTCAAATATAGAAGGCATATTCGTGTGCTTTAACAGGCTTTGCTTGCAAGTTTCGATCCAAATCTTGCTTGAAGGCTTGTGTTTTGTTTCTGATCCGCCGTTTCATGGATCGAACGAAAAGCGAAATTTTCTGACACGAGCGCTTTTACACGGACAGCAGTGTCCGATGTGTCATTTCCATTGTAGTTTACTGTATTCAAATAATCAAACATACATACACGCATACAACCAACCAGCACATGCTCTTATTACTGAGAATATTGCACCCTTCAACTGCTGCAGCCTGCCAATGAACAGGACACAAAACAGTTCTGGGAGCACCACTCGTGCCAGCCCATATTACGCTTCGACTCGCGACTGTTCTTATCACAAAACCCTATTTAACACAACAAAAATAAGAAATTAGGTAAAAAAATTAAGTCATTGTAATGTAGAAGGCTAGCTAGTACACACAGGAACGGGTACTAACAAAGAACATAATGAGTATATTGTATGTACCTTCTTTGGCCCATCGGTCGCAATCCGAGTGGTGATCAAAGCAGCGTGGGTAAATGCTGATTTCCTGCCCGTCGTCTTGCATACGCGAGGTGTACCAAAACACCGAACTCTACATTATGCAATACAGAGTCAAAATAAGTTATGTAAATTGAATACCTCGGATTTGTATAAGACTTTATTGAATGCCAATACAAAAAGATATTACTAAGAAACACAAAAACAATCAAACAATTCTTACCTGATTGTTCAATAAGTTGCCCTCGACAAAGCTGGCCCGATAGACAAACGCATGCGACAAGAAGGTATTCGCACTGTACGTTGCATCCGGAGCGATGTCATCCAGTACCACACCCCGGTATCCATCCAACCACCACTGCTTTAACGTCCACGGCGTGCGGTTGGTGATCTTGATCGACATTTTCAGACGCTGCCAGACCCAGCTGCGGAAATCGGACGCGGGCTGTCCGCGTGAGGCGGGCGTCTCCATAGTTGGATTCCACAAATCGAACTCTTGCAAATTCGTCTTGCGTGGGAAGAAAGCAATCGTGGGGCACTGGACAACGCTCTTTTTATCCCTGGCGTTGAAGTTGATGGTTAATAAGTCCTGGAGTTGCTTGCTGCCTTCGGTGTTGTCCGCTAAATCGACTTTGGTGGTGATCATGGTTTCTTCCCACCACATGGAATTGTCTCCCTCCCGTGCGAATCCTGCGAACGGCCAGGGGAACATCACATAAAAGTTCATGATGTCCTCGCACGAGGCAACGCGGGAGTCGTACACTGCAAGCAGCACGTATCGCTCAGTCAGTCCGGTATCATCGTCGAGGGTGATATCTTGCAAGTGTGAAAGACCTGTAACGGTCAGCACACGGCTCTGAGAGTTTAGAATAGAACGGCGTGTGTAGTAGTCCATGAAATACTGATGGTACTTTACTCCCGCTTTTTGTCGCTGCTGGTTGAAGTTCCAGAAGTTTCCAAAGTTCCAACCTCGGCTTTGTCGTTGGTTAGATTGCTGGTTTCGTCGATTGTTCCATTTCTCTTCGTTCAGATCACGGTCGGTCTTGCCAGTACGGTCGTACGATTTTCTCGATTTCTCATCTGAAAGAACTTCATAGGCTTCTGCGATTTCTCGAAACTGTGTAGCAGCTGTCTCCGTATCCACGCCGGGATTTTTGTCTGGGTGTGTGTCTTTGGCCTTTTGCCTGTATGCCTTCTTAATTTCTTGCTTTGTTGCACTTCTCTTTACTCCCAGAGTTGCATACAGATCCTTGCCTCCTTCCGCGAGGAAGATTAGACAGATACACACTGCAATGACGATCAGGAACATTGGAAAGTGTGCTTCATCCATTTCAAGCAAGTTTCCAAATTAACCCTCTCTCGTTGTTATTATTAAGTTGTGTATGTTCGATGCGATTTGTCGCTGGCACTAAATTTTTAAACAATTTTCAGAACGCAATGCAATATCAAACCCTTACAACGTCATCCATGCAACCTATAATACTCACACATCTATCCTTCTACGCCTTCTTGGCCAACAGCTTGGGGTCAATCTTCTCCAAAGGAACACCGCGCACGCTGTGCAGTCTCTTGGCGCGTTCCTGCAGCGTACCGCCGGTCTTCATGCCACGCAACTGCAACTCTTGCTTCAGGTGCACCAGGCCCAGCTCCTCGAGGGCAGAAAGGTCGGCGTAGAGGGAGTCTTTCAGGTTAATAGGAGGGTGGGTCTCTTCAACACTGGAAGTAGAGGCAGCAGCAGTAGCAGCAGCAGGGCTGACAGCAGCACTGGCCTTAGCAGCTATGGATGTTGCATCAGATGTAGCATCCTTCGCAATGTTATCCGCACTAGTACTTTCACCAAGGGTGGTAGGATGCAGCAGGGCCTCCCACACCGACACAATCGGTCCAGCGGCCGCTTTGTTATCTCCCTCCTCCGTTACAGTCATACTGCTTTTCTTCCCCTTGCCAGGAGTCGCCTTCTTCCCACTCTCACTAACCCCATCAGCCTTCTCACTTGCAGTTGCAAGTCCATCGCTGGGAGTATATTTGAAGTTTTTACTCCCCAGATTCAGCAGCACACTCTCGTTGTTTTCCAGCGACATAGCAGGAAAGAAGCGCAATGCAGAGAGGCTATCCACAGGCGCAACAATATCAAACGCCTTGCCGTAACTCACACCGTTAAGAGTATAGCTAATGGAGCCAATGGTCGCAGTAGCCACAGTGGCTGAATCAGCTTTGCGCTTTCTATCCTTACTAGCCTTATTCTCCGCGCCAATCTCAGTGTTACAAGCAACGCTACTACTGTACAGCTCCAAATAACACCCCACCGTATCGCCGATCTGCCAGATATTGCCTGTCTGTGGACCATACGCACAACCCTCTCCGGCATGCCACTTTTGCTGGCGGTAACCGTCAAAGCCCCAGCTGTGTGCGTCGTCCCCTACCCCGTCCGCCTCCACTGCGGTGACAGTCTCTGCGCTGCTGGTGCTAGTCTCGTTGGTCACCGTAGTAGCAGCCTGAGTGCTGTGAAAGTTCGCAATGAAGTGACTGTCCACCCAGCCGAGCTGCATTAAGCCATCCGACTGCAGCTCTACTTCATAATAATACACACTGCTGGTGCCTTGAGAAGCACTGAGTGCCAAATCTACCGCATCCACCACCACCGTCGCAAAGGCGCTAGTGCCGGTAATAACCGGACACAAACTACTGGCACTATCATCACCAGCAGCACTTGCACTGGAGGTCGAAATATTGTCGTTTTTGGCCTTGGCCACCACCACCGTGCCAGAAAGCGCTGTGAAATAATCCAGGGACATTTCTTCCTCACTTTCTCCACCCGGAGCACTGCTGTGCACACTGCTTGCGTCATCATTCGCCACAGGATCATCTTTTTCAGTTGGTTCTTCGGAGAGAGTGGCGTCGGCGGAACTAGCAAGTGCGTTCAGTTTGGCTCTCTTGGCTGCTCGGAGGCCCGCTAGCACCAGGTCCTCCACCTCTTCTTCTTCCTTGTGGGAACGGTACAGCACGCCCATGTAGTCATCCTTCTTCTTGTTGATCGCGTCCCATTTCTCTTGCTGCTTGGCATCCAACAGGGCCTTCTGGGCATCGCCACGCAGTTCCTCCACTCCATGCGCGAATTCACAGCGACGGCCACGCGGACAGCCCCAGTGCGCTGGTGCGCCATCGGGGGCAGGGCGATTCTCCCGGGCACGCTTCCAATCAATGCACATGGAAGTTTTCATGCGAGGCTTCATGAAAATTTTGCGCTTGTCGACTTTCACGCCCTCTGCCCAAGATGGAGCGGAGAGAAACCACAAGTCAATTCCAGTGGGAGTCTCGCCGTCAGGCTCGAACGCCTCGCCTTTGTATTTCGCTTCTTGCCACTTCTGGAGGAGAATTTCATCGTTCACATGACGCAAACGGCGACCACTCAGATCTCTGCAAGCGCCGAAGTCAGTCGTCTTGCGATACGCTTTCTGCTTGGCCAACGCACGCAACTGGGCTCCGAAACCACCTTTACCACCACACAACCCACTTAATAAGGAAGCTCTGATTATAAGAGAATCGTCGTTGTTCACCAAGTCGTCGTCTAAAAGGTTGCTGTCGTTACTGGTCAATGCGATCAAATCAGCCGGAACGCCTTCCTCCTCAAACAATCTGTTCTTGATATCTCTCCCGGATGGAAGACCATCGAAGGAGAATATATGCGTTTGCTGAAACTGTACAATAAGTTGATTCATGGTTGCTTCGCGTCTGGCTGTTGCTTTGACCTGATTGTGATACAAGCAGTGTGGGACAGACTCGTGAAGCCTAACTTGACGTCTGCTCAACCAGGCACTCTTGTATGAATATCGAACGTTAATTGTGTCGTATGAAATGCACTTGTTTTTTGCATAACCAATTAGTTGGTATATTCGAAGAATCGCATATTCTGCAATCCCATTCATTGGTGGGTGCGTTCGGTGCATTTGGACTCACTCTTTCCCTATTTTTAGTTATCTATACGTCGTCTTAAGGTCCAAACTTTGTAATTTAGCGCTTATGATGAATGGAAGACGCGTACTGGTACTGGTACTGGTGCTGGCGATTGTGTGTTTGGTGGAAGTACAGGTTCGTGGAAAGGCCTTTTAAGGTACTGATCGTATGTTAATTGCACTTCTTTAAAATGCAGGCTTCCAGAGGTCCTCTGCCATTTCTTTCTACGAGTTTCTTGAGCATTGCAGGAAAAGACGTTGATCAATACCGCAGAAATGGTATAATCTTGCATATTTTTCACTTGATAGCTTTCGCTGCTAACGACCTTCCATATTCTGTTCAGGTATGCATCCGAACCAAGCTACAGGCTCGATTCGAACTAGTTTAGATGAAATTGTACGTGATTCGCTTGCGCAAGATAGTGGTTATTATGACATTGGAGCTGCCGGTCGAACGACCCAGGGTATTCCGACCGCGGCTGCTGTAGCTTCCAGCCTTTCTGACCAGAAACTAACCAACCGTGGCACTCTTAATTCACAAGATCAAATGAACTCGGCGACTGTCGACAGGTCAAAATTCGGCGAGTTTTCATACAACGAAGAAGACTTGTCTCAGGTGGACAAAGACCTAATCTTCGAAGGTCTCAAGCAACTCTATTACAAAAAGGTGTCAAAAAAATACATTTTACATTGAGTGCATCTTTTTATTAGTTCTAACATCAGACTATTGCTATTATCTGGTTTGATAGGTGTTGCCACTGGAAGTGGCTTCGAAGTACGCTCACTTTGCGTCACCGCCGATGGGGCCCAGTGACTTCGACGCCAAACCATTGGTACTTATCCTAGGTGAGTAAAGATCACTTATGGCTCTCACATATACCTGTTTGTAACTCCAACTCATATTGTAACATATATTGACTCTGTACTAGGCCAGTATTCCGTAGGAAAGACGTCATTTATCCGGTCCCTGTTGCAGCAGGATTTTCCCGGTCAACGGATCGGTCCGGAGCCCACTACGGACCGGTTCACTGCAATTATGCACTCCGGCAGTAGTGTTCCTAACACCCGTCCTGCACTAAGTAACAATAACCACCACAAACAAGATACACAAGGCAATAATAACAACAACCAACAGAACCGCTTATTGCCCGGACATGCCTTGGTTATGCAGCACAACAAGCCTTTCCGCGGGCTGGCCTCCTTTGGGAACAACTTTTTGTCCAAATTCGAAGGCGCGGAGGTAAATGCGGATATCTTGAGAAACATCACCATTGTCGACACCCCGGGAGTGTTGGCCGGCGAAAAACAACGTTTAGGCCGTGATTATGACTTCTCGGAGGTGATCAAGTGGTTTGCGGAGCGCGCGGACATGATTATTATTATGTTCGATGCGCACAAGTTGGATATCAGTGATGAACTGCGAAGTGTGCTGGATACGCTCAAACCGCATCAGGAAAAGATTCGTGTGTTGTTGAACAAAGCCGATACCATTGACACTCAGTCGTTGTTACGTGTCTATGGAGCGTTAATGTGGAGTCTAGGGAAGGTAGTGCAGACCCCGGAGGTGAGTCGAGTGTATCTGGGAAGCTTCTGGGATGCGCCGTTGAAGCTGGAGGATAACCGGTAAGAATAGTTTATGTGGTATATCGTTCTTTTTTTAGGAATAATTGTTTATGAATTGCACCCTTTCAACGCCATTCAATTCATTCATTTATTCGTTCACATTCCATTGACGTAATTTGTTATATTTCCTTTGTTTAACAGCGCCCTGTTGGAGCGCGAAAAGCGTGATTTACTGCACGAGATGATGTCCCTGCCCCAGGGCGCCGTGGTGCGCCGGATCAACGAACTTGTCAAACGCGCCCGGAGTGTCAAAGTGCACGCCTACATTCTACACTACTTGAAAAAGCAAATGCCCTATGTCATTGGTCGCTCAGACAAACAGCGAAAGTTGTTGGATCGTCTTGATCGTGAGTTTGTAAACTGTGCGAGACGTTACAACTTACCGATTGGAGACTTTCCGAACGTCGATGTGTACCGCAAGATTCTGCGTGAAATCAAGGATATTTCTGACTTTAAGCGTCTGGACAAGAATTTGGTGTATGAAATGGACAGAGTGCTGACGCATGATATACCATTACTGCTGCAACGGGCGACTAGTCGAGGTAACAAAGGTATTAAAGGGGGCAGTGGTAGTACCCACAGCAGGGATTATGCTGTGCATGGTGGGACTAAACCCAATGCACCATATACACTATATAATAACCCACTCGTGAAGCTGGCACAAGGTTTCACCACCACCGGTGCTAGTAACAAGAATGCACCTGGTAGAGATGCTGTTGATAAAATTGCCGCCAGTACGGTTGGAGAAGGTACCGAGCGGGTGCCAGAGCGGAGCACATTTACACAGACCCAACAACAACCTCCGCCACCAACAACAGGTATGCCATTGCACCTGCCGCGTAGGCAGACAGCCCCTATCGAGCCTTCTGCAAATGCTTATGTTAACTCACAACAGCAACAACAGTCGCAATTTCAGGCTTATGCTGATCAGAATGTTAGAGCGTATGCAGCAGCCGCTCCTCAGCAGGAACCTCATCAGCGTGGGCACTAATTCATTTTTTGTTCTGATTTTTTAAATGTAAAGAGAATGGCAAGTTTTTTATTTGTATTGAATTAACCATTGATCCGGCCAACCAGCCCCTACAGTATGTCAACCCTTCCCAATTCCAAGTTTGCTTGCTGTTCTAACCATTGCGGCATACCAACGTAGAATTTAAGCGTGATCTCGTATGTCCACTCTTTGTCATTCCTCATGAGTACTGTGCTCGTATGCTGTGGATTTAAATCATCTTTTCGAGTTGCTTTTCAGCCCTTAACGCGTTTCCAGGTACATATTGGACAGAATTGTTATTCGAACATTCTATAATTACCAGTGGCGACGCGTTTACTTGCAGCTTAGCATCCATTCAAGCGCCCTGGAAAATCCCACTCCTTACGGAAAATACCGACTTCGGTATAAGTCCGTACCAGAGACGCTGTTTTATGTTACATTGTACGAATCAAATTTCACTAGTCCGGTACTGACCAGAAAAGGGCTGGTGTGTCCCATCCTTGGGTGGAGAGAAGCAGGTATTATTGAGAAGAATGTATAATACGCTTCGACATCAACATATTGTCTTATGCTTCTGTAGAAACTATATGTAGAGGTGAGGTGCTGGACACCTCGGAGTCACTGACATATAAAATGTACGACAATACCAAAAACTTGCATATACTTTCTCGCCAAGTGTACAGAGTTTTAGTATCCATGGTACACTTTTTTATTCCTTGCAGGTCGGATCTCGAGCATGCATACATGATTCCCAAGGGTACTCCCGTGCCGGACGAGTTATTGTTGTTGCAGGACCGCCGATGGGACTTCAACAAAGATTACGAGCGTGCGTATATCTTGGCACCCGCTGAATCTTGCTATCCGCATGTGTTTGAGCAGCTATTTGTGGATTTCGTCTTGCGGAAAAACTGCTATCGCCTCACCGGCACAGGCACATTGCGGGTATCCCATCACCGGAGCAAGAATAGAATTTTTCATTTTGCGTAAGCGCATGAAATGAAATGCCCGACGATGTATTTAAAGCAATACTACGGTAAGTTCTTGTGTAAGAGCTATGTTTTTGGCATTTGTATTTTTTAAATATACAAGTTTTACTGTTCATAGCAGATACTTTTCCTACTCATTTACACATCATACAAAACAGCAACACATTCCTTTGATTATGTACACCGTAGGCGCATCTCTTACTAAAAATGTGAATTCAGCGGAATCTACAAACTGAAATCAGCACTATTAAGCTTTGCTGTGCCTTTCTTCGGCTTGCGCGGCGACATCGTGCCGAAAAACGGGAAATTACACACACAGGTTTCCGTATCCAAATACCCAGGAGACTCTGGAGAGGAGTGAACAGAGTCGTCATACTTGAGCGCACCGCTCCGGGCATTCGAGTTTTTAGTTCCGTTAATAGTTCCGTTGGTGGAGAAGCTAGCACTGCGTGCAGGATGGGACGCAGCTGGCTTGGCAATGTGTGGTGGCGGGGCAGAGTGAGTGCGCGACAGGTGAGGTTTAGTTTGCGTACTTGCAGAAGTGTCTGGTGTGTTGCTGCCGCCCGCAAAGCAACCAAACTAGAATAAATGAAAATAGAAAGAAAGGTTCATAAACGAAAATGAAATAGTAACGAACTCAATAATTCACCTGTAATGGTCCTTCCATCGTCGTGACCGCCAGCGGCGTATTATCAGAAGTAATACGTGTGCGCGCCTCCAAATCACGCAACTCCTGCACCGTGACGTCGAACCTTGCCGTGATCGCTCGGTGTGACTCGCTGAGCCGCTGGATCTCTTTGCTTTGTGATTCGCATTTTCGTTCCCAATGATTCAGCTCGCCGTTGAGTTTTAGAAACTGGATGTCGTCCTTCTGCAGCTTGGCTTGGTATTCACCATTTAGGCTGGCCGCTGCACTGATTTGAAAATCTTTCTGCTCGATTGTCTTCTTGAGCGCTAGAAACACAAGACACAAGTTACTAATAGCACATTTGAACGTACTGCGTGTTTACTGTGTGTACTTACCTAAAGCAGCAGTCTCAGCGACATGCAGTTGACGAATATGCTCATCAAGCTGCAGCTGCTGTTTCTCTATCTGAACATTCAGCGCACTGATCCTATCTTTGCAATGTTTGACCTCAACGGTCAAGTTGATGTGCTCATTCGAAGCTCCGCTCAACTTGTTTTGCAGTGTTTCATTACTTCTGAGTGTTTCTTCAAGCTTATCCTTCAGAGGCGCTGTTTGTAGAAGTTCGAGGTTCATGTCGAGCAATTTACGTTCAAGTTCTCGTATTTTTCGGTCAGCCTCTTTGGATAGTTTTGCTTGTTCCGCATTGTGGGACTTCTCGTGTGCCAAATCGGACTGACTACTCTTGAGCTGGCGTTTCAAACCTTCCAGCGCACCAAATACATCAAAGTCTGTTTGGATAGCCTTTTCGGCGTTGTTAACAAGAATAGTGTCGTACTTCGGAGACAAAAACTGTGCATACAGCGCGGACAGTTCGCCGCGCAGGATTTGATTTTCTTGCTTCAAGTCGTCATACAGAAAGTTTTCGTCATCACCGTCTGTGCTATTCAACATTGAATTACGGATCATCTTCTATCAGAGAGTAAATCTATGAGCGGTGAAATCCGAAGTTGAAAAGTGTTGCCAATGAAGTTTTTGAACTGGTGAATACGGAAAATGTAAGATTAACACATTTCCATGGGTGAGGAGCAGCGCTGCAGAAGTTTGCCATCTCAGGCCATCTCAGATGGCACACATGGCGGGTTTTAAGCGATTTGGCTGGCGGACTATTTCCAATGTCACCATTGCTGTGGGCTTTGGTTATGGATATTGGTACAGACCGATGGCCGACGAGGAACCTGGAAACAATGGGCCAAAGCGCGGCAACGGCTTCATGTCAAAGTATAGTCTGGTAGATTTTGCAAATGAGCGAAAACCAGAGCTGTACACACTAGCATCTAGTATCGTTTTGCTGGTAACCACAGCAGCAGTTCGAACATTCTTATTTTATTTGGGGGACTGCAAGATCAAGGAGGACAACAACTACCATAATTTTCTCAAGAAAGTGACAGATCGCGAGAAAGGACGACCTCTCCTGACAGTGTCAAATCATCGATCACTGTTTGATGATCCAGCTATTATGTCTGGTATCTTGCCTTTAAAGTTGGCCGTACAACCCCGCTACAACCGCAACGCTATTTGCTCTCAAGAGTACTGCTGCGTGTCCAAGGTAGGAATCTAGTCGTTTTGCTTCAAGCTTTCTGCATTCTCCTTAACAAATATCATATGTTTACTTACTGTAGCTACCGACGCCAATGCACGTGTACACCGGATTGGGCAGGGTGTTGCCCATCAAGCGCGGCGCTGGTATCAATCAGAAGTTGTTGTTAGACTTTGCCCGCCTGGTTGCTGCCGGGGAGTGGTGTCATGTGTTTCCCGACGGCGGCATTTGGCAGTGGGATACACTCGGTGGGCGCAGAAATGGTCACGAGAAAGAGTTGGGCAAGTTAAAATGGGGCATTGGCAAGCTGATTGCGCACGCGCCAGTCACTCCCGAGGTGGTGCCATTCTATTTTAAAGGCACCGAAACAATCTATCCGCAAGATGAAAACAAAGTTGTGAAAAACAAGCTCCCTATTCCGGGTCACAAGGTGAACATTCGGTTCGGAGAGGAAATTCGGTTCGAGGATCTTATCGCCGAACACGAAAAGGTTTACGGAGCATTGTGGAAGTACAAAGCTTCGTTGAAACAAGAAGCAACCTACGGCACGGAGAGAGAAAGTGAATTTCATGAATACTGGGACTCTCGGCCAGAGGACCTGCTTCTGTATGCAAAGATCACGTCGCGCATTGAAGAGGCATTGTCCAAGCTAAACAATGAGGATCTGCTGGAACACGGACCCAGTAATAATTAGACCTCGTGAAATAGAGTAGACCCTTGTTTCTTCCATTTGATTTTTATATATAATGTGCAATAGAGAGACAGCGACACCAAGCAAACAATTATTTCGTATTATTTGTCTGCCATCTAAAGTCGGTGACTTCAATGAACTATTGAGAGGGTCCGGAAATTGTTGCGAAAACCGAACGAGGGCGAACGAACGTCTCAACACCGAGAAAGCATGTTATCGCTACTCTCCTCAGTTCTCTTTATTATGCTCTCCACGCCCATATGTCTTGGCTTTCAGCTATTTAAATTTCCTTTTCAAATTTTAAGGCGAGATACTCAGGTACCAACTAAATAAAATGACCCTATGGACACTTGTTGTATTCACTTTAAAAGATTTACGATTGGACAGTTGAATAGTCTTGTAGTGCAAAACTGTGAGGTTCCCGAACCCTATGGGAAATACCGCTTGCAGTTCAAGTTTGTCCCTGAGACTATCTTCTATGTCACAAATGAAAAGTCCAATTACACTTCTGATATGTCGCTTACTCGAAAGGGGCTCGTGTGTCCAATTCTTGGATGGAGGGAGGCAGGTACAACACTGTTTTGCATGTATTCACTTTAAAATCTCTTAATGTTTCTTTCAATTTATGTCTGTCTCCCCAGAAGTTAGAGGCGAAATGCTGGAAACCGCTGTTGCACTCAAATATGCGACGTAAGTTCAACAAAACAGCTTGCACACGCACCATCCTTTTAGTCATCGTTTCTAATTTCTATCGTCTATATGCACTCAAAAGGGCGGATGGCTATCGTGCGTATGTGATTCCTGGAGGTACTTCTGTTCCGGACTCACTGTTGTTTCTGCAAGACACACGACTGGATACCAGCAAGGAGTATGAGCGCGGTTACTTTATGGCGCCCAGCGAGGCTTGCTATCCACACGAGTTTGAAAAACTTCTGGTGGATTTTGTGATGCAGAAAGATCACTTTTGTTTCTCACTGTACAACAGCCCCCAAGGCGGTCGTAATCTTCCGTGCAACACAATTGGGTCTGGCACTGTGGAATGATGCTGCATATTAGCTAGAGCATGAAATAAATTCTTGACAAGTATGTTTAAATTATAAGTTCTTGTTGAAGGACTTTATTTTTAGTATTTCATATGCGAACTATTTTGTTACCCACATTGGTGTTAAAGAGAGGGCATCTGGTGGAACAGGGACCCAGCAATATCTAGTCATATATGGATTTGTTTTTTCTTCCATTTGACTTTTATAAACAGCGTGCAATATGAACAGAGAGAAAGCGACACCGAAGAAACAGCAGCTATTCCGTTATATTTGTCTGCCACCTAAAGTCGGTGACTTCAATGAACTATTGAGAGGGTCCGGAAATTGTTGCGAAAACCGAGGGCGAACAGTTTAAAACATGTTGCCGTTAGTCTCCACTTTCATTCTTATTCTGTTCGCCATGCCCATGTGTTGCGGCTTTCAGCTCTTTAAATTTCCTTTTCGGTCCGTGAAGCGTGTTATCCAGGTAGGAACCTACTGCAAATGGCGTGGCGATTAAAAGACATTTGTTGTACGCACTCTATAGTAACAAATATACGATTGGCAGTTAAATAGTCTTTCAGAGAAAATTTGTGAGGTTCCCGAACCCTATGGGAAATATCGCCTGCTGTTCAAGTTTGTCCCTGAGACCGCCTTTTATGTCACAAAAGCAGAGTCCAATTACAGTGATGTGGTACTGACTCGAAAAGGTCTTGTGTGTCCTATTCTAGGATGGAGAGAAAAGGGTATGGTTATTGTGCTTCGTTTTAGAGTAGAAGCAAATTCTTTGGTTAAACTTCTGTTTCTGTAGAATGCAGAGGCGAGATTCTGGATACCGCGGCTTCACTCAAATATCGTATGTAAGTCCCACGGAAGCTCTTACATGATTTCTCCAGCTAATGTGTCGCTATTCCTGAATAGGAGGGATGATGACTATCGTGCGTATATGATTCCTGAAGATACTCCTGTTCCGGACCAACTGTTGTTTCTGCAAGACACACGACTGGACAGAACACAGGACTACGATTGTATCTATTTCCTAGCGCCTCGTGAGGCTTGCACCAAACCTGAGTTTGAGAAACTCCTGGTAGATTTTGTGATGCATAAAGATCGCCTTTGTTTATCTCGATACAAGAACAAACGCCCCAAAGTTGGTCGAAACAAACAGATAAACGCAACCGCCCATGAAAGTCGTGCGTGATTCGTTCAATGGAACAATTAATTATTGCAAATTTAATTTTCATTTGGTTATTAATCCAAATCAAGCGTATCCCTACTATTTGTTTTAGTTACGCCCAATTAAATCATGTGAGGGGTTACTAACATGTGCACAATTTACATCTTGTCCGCTCCTTGCACTTGTCAGTCGTTCACTGCAGGCCTTGAAACCAATACAATAAAATACTATAAGGAGCAAGCATTAAAGGACTTCAGATAGGACATGTGATCTACCTTTAAGGATGGTGTCTACAAGATACCTTCTTTGTATGAAGTAGGCATCTGACTCCTTCAGTAGTTCTCGAGAGGCCTCCAGCTGGTTCTCCACATGTTCCTGTTCCACCTTGGCTGCTCTGTCTGTGGTGCATTAAAATCCTTTTAGTTTGTGAGAATGCATCTTTCATTCTATTCAAATTTCTTACCTTCTGCCTCGACCAAGTTCGTGTAAATCATAAACTGAGCTTCCTTTTCTTTAGAGAGCAATGGTTCCAAAGAGTTCGCAGTTTCCTTCGCTTTGATAAGAGCCTAGCAATTCGATAATATTATCAGATAAAGATTTTAAGGCAAAGGATTACAGTTAACATAATACCCGGCGCAAACGGTGATGGTCCACTTCCTTTTGGGCAACACTCTTGCTGACAAGGTCCAGTTCCCTCTGAACTTTCTCTTGAGCCAAAGTTTTCTCACGGAGCTGGGCTTCCATCCGCTCGATCTCAGTTTCATTTTCACGAAAAGTGGCAAACAGCCCCACAATTCGATCAGAGGTGGGAAGATCGTTCATCACTATTAAAAGTCTCAACTTGTCAATCTTATCAGCAACTGAGAACTCTGACAGTGCCAGGAGTGATGGATTTCAAGATCTCAATCTTCCGGATCCGGATCGTGTTCCGGATTCCCCCTTTCCCTTCTTTTTTTCTGGACTCACAGATCGTCGTCTTATCTGACTCCCTGCTTCAGATTTGGGACTTAATAGTTGTTGGATGGTCGATTTGAATTTATATGTTGCCCTCGGTCCCATTTGATACATTGTTACCCAATTTGCACGATTTATTAATAAATGCGAAAAATGGTATTCCTGGTATTTGGATGTTGCGGCAAGTAGACTTTTTAGGAATGGTCAGATCACAACTATCTCGACAGGCATGTTGGACAGAATACACTGTGTCATGCATGTATGTAGTTTATTTGTTTCAAGGAATGTTTTGGGTAAATATACATGCTAAAGTTACGTCGTAGTTACTGGGTTTGTTTTACCCAATGTTCAAAGTCGGTAACAACAAAAGTTCCGTTTATTTTTCCGGTCCACTCAATCTCAAAATCCAGAGCGGGGCTCCTGTCGTTCAAAAGAGCAGTTTCAACATATGTACCGAATGTACGACCTCTTTACCAGCCTTCCTAGTAGTCTGGCTTGCATTATATTTCAAGATAGGTTGTCTCTTAAGTCCATTATAGCGCTAAATTCGGCATACTGCTCTAAAACATACAGAGAATGTTTCATGGAGATGTTTCTTTCTGATGAGTACATTATTCGATCCCAAGTTCTGGTTACGAATGTAGGTACCAAGCCTAAAAGCAGCTTGTTCGCTTTGCTTATGCAGAAGAGGAAAATTCAGTCTGTTAAGCTGGCTCAACCACATGTTTCGCGCAAACAGATGAAGACCCTCGCCACGCACTGTAAATCTTTTATGCATGTTCACCTAGACTGCATCGACAGCGAAAAAGTTAATGTGTGGCCATTGATGCTTTCAAACCCCAACATCGTAAGTTTGAAGATCACTCAACAAAGTGGCAGGTTGATCCGTCCCACAGTTATGACCGCGCTACCAGCTGGCATTCAGTTGCCCAATTTACGTAGTTTATCATTGCTGAATATTAACCTGCACAATCAGATTCAGTTTTTGGATTTACTTCGATCTACCAATGGTAACGTGATGAAACTGGACTTGTCTCACTGTGCTATCAGTCCTTCCATGTTACTTGAAGTTGTTGGATTGTGCCCCCACTTGACCGCACTTGCCATTCCACATATTTGGGCTGGCATACCCGACAGTGACGTTGCCGCTATTGCTGCTATCTGTCCCTCCATTAAACACTTGAATATCGACAATGTAGTCCGTCAAGATGCAGGCATTCTGAGTATAGTGAAGAATTTAGTAGGATTGGAAAGTTTGTGCATATGCAAGGAAAACTACGAGCTAACAGACACTACCCTTGTTCATATTTTTTGCACATTGTGCGGACTCACTCCACACCATCCATCTTGGGAGTCATTGTGACGAGGGTCCTTACTATTCGCTACGCGCTCTGAATACATTCTTGGAAACCTGTACGAAGTTGCGTACTTTTTATTGGTGGAGTTACGAAAGAGAAGGAAAGACATTTAAGTTCTCAGCCGCCGCGCTGTGCAACCTCACTACCATAGTATTAAACAGCGATAACACTACAGAAGCAACTTTGAAAGCAATCGGAATGCACGCGCTAAAGTTACAGGTTTTGGCTTTGCGGTATGAATACGAAACATACCGACCTTACTCTTACGAAGGGTTAAAAAGCATCTGCCTGGGCTGTCCAGAGCTGCGTGAGTTGTATATAAATACACCCCACCATCCTGCAACATGCAAGGCGGTTAAACTGTTCCAAGGAAAAAGACCGGATGTAATGATTAGCTACGAGCCGCCAAACCACTTGGAATATAATGTCATGAACATTTAAGTCGTCTAGCGCAGCGGGGAGACGCGCCATTACTAAAAATCGTTTGCTCTTGATTCAAGAACAAAATTCGAGGAATTCATTTTGTAAATAAGTAGAAAATTTTTACTATGTGGTATTTGATGAAGGGTTTTATAATTTGAACCCAACAAAAACGTGAATTTGCATTAAGTTACACTGCGTACAAATTTAGTAATCTACAACACGCGCTATATGATAATATCTAATCTTGTACTATGTGTCGATCGAAATTCATTCAAACTCATCTACGGGCCGTTTCGATATAAAATAGTCATAAAACATAAAACAGCCGCTAACGACAAAGAGAAAACTACCTCCAATATACAGCAACGCAGCCCTGTGCTCGTCAACAGTCGTTATACAAAATGTCGGTAGAAACAACACACTGCCTATAAGAAACAGCGACACACCCATGATGCTGCACAGATCTGCCGACAGTAAAGCCATGTTTCCTTCCAGAACAATCTTCCATTCGAATGGCACTCGTTCTAACTCCCCTGAAATCACGTTATACCGGTTGGTACCCAGCCTATAAATCTTCCAGAACTCTGCGAAGTCGATAATAACACTACCGGCTATGAACATAATAGTGCCCCATACGGGATCAAACTCGGGAATGAACAACACACACCCAATGAAGTACATGGTAGATCCCAAACCCATGAGACAGGCTTTCAACGTGTCTTCACTCTCCCACATGAGCACTGGCAATGACTTCTTCTCGTAATCTTGAATACACATTCGTGTCTTGTTTTGCGTCACATAACATTCGTATATCGACGTTCGAAGTTCTGCCAAATCAGACAGCATGAAACCAAAAGAACCGCAGATAAAGTAGTAAGCCCCTTTTGCTGGGTAGTTCACTTGCGGCAAGTAACAAATTGACCCAAGTAGAAATGCCGCTCCTCCCAAAATATAAAGCATTACATACATTAGGCTCCATATGTACGACAAAGGAGGTAGAATGCTAAATAAATCACTGCTAATGGAGCTGAAGGACGTTCGACGCGACTTTGCCTGCTCTATATCATCCATGTCTATATAAACGTCACTATATTCATTAGTGAGCGCATCCCCTTCATCACTTACATCATTCATCGTTTTGTAGCTTTGACAGCTGTGCAAAGTGGAACAGCTGTCACTCGAAACTTGAAAAAGCAACATCGCTCAGCTCGACGGTTTGGAATAATTCCGTAAGTTACAAATCGGTGTATCCGAAATCAGTGATTTGAAACGATTGATTTTGTCATTGCACCAGTGCAGCAGAAGCAGAGCTAACCGGTGGCGGAGGATGATTCTGTTTGGCATTTAGGGTTTTAATAATAATATTAAGGCGCATTCTAGAACCAAGATAAGTAATGGATACTGTTTATAACGTCATTGGCTCTGATCCATATACTGTACCAACGGTACCTCAAAACGACCTTGTAGTGGTTCAACCGCCTTTTCATTGGCGGTTATTGCATTGTACGCTCTGTATAGTTGGAGGGACAACCTTTCTGTTGGGGTCGATACAATACCTTCCGTACTTCTCGCACGAAGCTAAAGGTGCCTACTTGTTTACCGTTGGTAGTTTTACCTTTTTCATAGCCGATTTGTTGGACTTCGCCAGCCATCATCGGTTCGGTTCTTTCACGAGGAAGAACGATTACTATTATGAGTCTTCGTCAATACAGTGGTTCTTTCGTGAAGAGGATGCGTTGAATTCAGTTCTAATGACTACCGGATCCCTGAGTTACTTTATTGGATGCGTGTACTTTATCCCCTCGTTAGGACACACAGATATTGGTGATATCTTATTTATACCAGGAAGTATAATGCTATTTGTTGCAGAAGTATGGCGTATCTACCGTGCCGGGAGCACACAGTATAATAGCACAACAGGGTGTAGTGAAAGATGCAATTTTTCATCACGGAACATTACGAATAAATCAGCATTCCGTGCCGACTTGTCTCTATGTCTAGGTGCGGTTGCTTTCTTAGTTGGAAGTATGTTGTTTCTACCCTCACTGGATATCACAGAAGTTGACACGCGACGCGCTGCGGCAGTCTTTATTTTGGGAAGTGCGTTGTTTTTATTGAGTGCTTTATTCTTGTTTTACGACTACTTCGTAGTCCAGCGAACATAAAGCACATAGTTTACGTTTAATTTTAAACAAAATCGTTACATTTGTGGTATATGGTATATGGTATATGGTGTTTATCAAAAATAAAAATCATCTCACGATTCAAATACACAATACAGTGACCGATTGAATGTGAAGATATGCATACGACAACACAACGTTAAGTGTCTTATATACAGCCGTATTCAGCTTTACAACATTACTCATACTCATCCACAGGTCGCTTCGAAATAAAATAATCATAAAACATGAAGCACCCAGACACTGCAAAGAGAAAACTGCCAATGATAAACAAAAAGGCAGCTCGCCGCTCGTCTTGGTCTGTCAAGCAAACTCCAGGCAAAAACAAAATACTTCCCACGAGGAAGATGAACACCCCAAAGAAGTTGCACATATCGGCATACAACAGTGTAAGGTTTCCTTCTAGAAGAATCTTCCATTCGAATGGCACTCGTTCCAGCTCTCCTGTGATCACACTGTATTGACTGCTGCCCAATCTATACAATTTCCAGCCTTCGGCGAAATCAATGATGACACTGCCCGCTATAAACATGATATCCCCCCATACGGGATCAAAATCGGGAATAAATAATACGCATCCAACGAAATACATCGTAGAACCCAAGGCCATCATGCAGACCGACAGGGCATCCTCACTGTTCCAAATCAGACAAAGCAGTGATCGCTTCGGGTGATTGCGGTTATAATGTCGCCTCTCCTTTTGCTCGACGTAACAGTCGTAAATGGAGGACCGCAATTCAGCCAAATCGGAAAGCATGAAGCCTGTGGCACCCATAATAAACAGATAAGCACCTTTGGCTGGGTGATCCGCTCGCGGTAAATAACAAGCCGAGCCAAGCAGAAATGCCGTTCCACCAATGACATAGAGAAGAACATGCATCATACTCCAAATGTATGACAATGGTGGTAGGATCGTGGATAGGTCGGTTCGAATGGAGCTTGTCGATGACTGTCGCTCATGCCCGTGCTCCACATCGTCTCCATTATCCCCTGATTTAAGAAGCACGGTGGAGAGAAGGTAACTACTGTCTCTGATCTCCATTAAATTCTTTCTGGTTCGGAGCTAATGAATGGATATTAAAAATGAAAATGGCTTACAACGTTCCACAACATCCGACTCTCTCGCGCTGTTGAAGCTGGGAAACCGCCAACAGACTTGTTATTATTCGACAAAATCTAATATAGCATGTGTTCAGCTCTTCCCTCACTTCGTTTTCTGATTCGCTCATAAAGCATGCAGTGCATCCAGCTCAGAGCTAAATACATTCAAACCATCTCAAGCCAATTTAATGTGGTTGAATGCAAAGCTTGTCAAACAGCGGACAAAAGCGTCCTCGGTAGCAAAAACGACGGTGATTTCTCCTACCCGACTTACTGGTGGTAAAGCGGATGGCACTGAAGTGGTGGATCCTCCTACCCGAATTACTGTGGGTAAAGCGGTTGGCACTGAAGTTGAAAGCCCAGAAAAGTCAGTTTTCAATGGCTGCATGGAGTCTGTCGTATTGAACCATGCATTGAAGAGTCAGAACGATGAAAAAGACTCGAAAAGTCCTTTATCTGTGTCTGACTATCCTTCTTGTGGATACAGATTACTTATCAATGCTTGCAACAATCGTGTTGCCATTCCACAAAATGAGCATCAACCGTTACCTATTTGGGATGTACCAAAGTCACCTGAGTGTGTCCTACGGGTAGCGGTGACTTCCGCCGATCGAAGTCGTCGCCTGGAAGTGAATGCATTGTTTTCAATCGATGCTCAGATTACTTCTGTATCAGAGACATTAGCTTGCAAACTGGGATTAAAAAAGAAAGGAGTGCTGATTTGTTCAGGTTTGGGTTGCACCGGCTTGAAGGCTTACCTTCCATCCCGGCATGTAGATATAACTTGTTTGGATGTAGTGCACAACCACAGTGAATCTCTCATTCCTGGATCCACTCGAATGGCATTGCTGATAGTACCACAGGCTGGTCGTGATCTTGTACTGGGCATGGATTGGTACAGAAAAATCAAGTCAACCAGCTATTGTGTGCTAGATTTCGCGACCGACCAGGCTCGTATCCACTTCTTACCCAAGGGCAAGGATGCGAAGGACAAGCGCGCACTGCTGCCTGCCGGTAAACTACAGCAACTACATAGAAGCATCGTGGGGTCGACCAGATCCAGGGCCTGCCTTTAACGCTAATCCTGATTGCATTGATAACTCTCATTGCATTTGTCCTGATACGCAAGGAAAGAGTTACCTGGCTAACATTGCTGCGGCGAAATAACATATACATGTAAACTAAATGAGGTTAAGATATAAGCTTTATTGTAAACAATAAAATGTAGTGGAGTTCTTGTATGCATGAAACTTTAGCCTTGCTTGTCAAATCGTTTGCAATTGCATTCCTCTAAAATTGTACGTACAGTTTATCGATCCGAATTCCGGAAGATTGTTCGTTGCACACTTCATTACACTTCGCACTTCACCAATCTGGCACACTTGAACGACTTATTCACATATATTAGGCTTCAGGAACAATACTTTCAAAATGAGTCAGCAACCATCTCAGGAAACGGAGCAGAAAGGACAAGATTACATGCAAGGAGCGAAGGAGACCCTTGGTCAGGTCGCCGATCATGTCAAAGAGAAGGGAACAGAGGTTTTAGACACCATTCAGGAGAGGGGTCAAGAAAGCATGGAGCAGGTGAAAGATCTGACAGGTCAAGCCAAGGAAAAGGGCGGTGAAGTTCAGAAGCAGGCAGGTGAGGCAGCAGAAGGAACCCAGGAGAAGGCGAAGGAGACCGCCGAGGGGGTTAAGGAGAAGACAGGCAGTACCGAAGGTCACGAAGGCGGAGACCATGTTGGAGAGACCATTGAGGGAGTGAAAGGGAAGCTTCAGCAGACCACCGAGGGCATGAAAGAGAAAGCGGGTGAGACTGTCCAGGACGTGAAAGAGAGGGTTCACGAGAGCGCAGAGGAAGCAAAGAAGGAGACAGAAGGATCTGGCCAAGGAAACCAAGACAAGACTGAGATTGAGGCTCACTCGTTTGTGGATGCAATGAAGGAGACGGTTAGTGGTTTCCTTGGAGGCGAGAAATAAGCTGCGGTATCGAGAGTTTGAGCAACTGCGGCTGCTTTAAAATTTTCTTCTGTGCATACGTGTATGTGATGCGGCTAATTCTCGACAATAACTATGCATGCTGATTAATTACTGTAACTAGGAAAATCCTTGTAAACTTGCAGATTGCTTTTTGTCACTAGAACCAGTGTCCGCGCGGCGAACTCGTTTCATCGGAGTAGGCAACACTCTAAATGAGTCCATTCACTGTATTTTTATGACCCGCGACTCGAGTTGATCGCAATTTTAATAGATAGAAAATAGATATACTACTGAAATAGAATAGACTTGCACATTTTATTACATGTGACCGTGCCCCATACTTCGTTTTTGTAGACTACGATTATATAGAAAAGGTCTGCATTTCCGAAAAAGAGTGATGACGATGACGATCCATTTCAGTGGATCATACCAGAGAAGTTATGGCAGGACTTCTCTATATTCCCTTGTTGGCAGTCGCCTTAGCGTTGGCTGTTCGCTTCATTCCTCGAGCTGATGTACCGCAGCACCTGGCGGGACACCCTGTGTTCGAACAGGACGAGCTCATCCCCAAAGATACTCGGATCAAGCTTCTGCAAAATATTCGTGACATGAAAACTTTCATGTCCAACATTGACACTGCCAAATCGTCTGGTGTGATTGCAACACACGATCATATTGGTGAAGCGATTCCCATCAGCGCAGATGGCACATGCGCGCATCAATACCTATTTCCCAACAATGATCGCACAAGGTGCATCTTACCTGAGAGGATTGATGTTGGGCGTCACTTCATTCAGACTGGTGGTTTAGATGGCGCCAAAGAATCTTTTGATGTTCTCATGGATCGTGTCAGCTCGTTTGCCCGTTACAAGTTCAACAAGGACGTCGCTGAGTTTCCCGTGGTACGAGAGTTGTTTGAGAGCGAAAACTTCCAAGCCGCCGCGAAAAGCGTGTGTCCTGCGGATCAAACCTACTTGGACCCTTTTCAGTTCACCTTCATCATCAACCTTCCCGGCCAGACTGTGGCAGCGCACCTGGATGCTCCTTACTTTTGGGGTGCCGATCGCTTCCGCTTTCCCCAGTGGCTGTTGGTCGCCATGGTGTTCTCGAATCTGTTCCAGGACAAATTCATCCAGCAAATCCAAGTAGTAGGCTACTTGCACGAGTGGCCCAACGGTGTGAACCCTCAGAGTGGTGGGGACTTTGTCTTCCACGCCAACTCTTCCTACATGGGTACGGTGATCTCCAAGCCCGGCGCAGGCACGATTGTGGACGGCTCCAAGGTCATCCACGCTGCCAAGATCTACCGCCCCGAGGTGGTGCCTCCTCATCTGGAGAAGGACAAGTTTTCTCAGTTGGTGCACCTCGAGGGGGATAACTGGGAACTACGTGTGGCCGACCAGGTGGTGCAGCGCTACACGACCCAGGACTTCCGCATCTCCATGGTCTACCGCGCTCGCTGCTTTGCCTCGGCCGAGGAGGCCACGCGGTATGCAACCCTGCCCGAGGAAGAGATGATGTCCTTGGAGTATGTGTTGAACACATTGCAGGCGGATCTGATCCACCGGGGGGTCACCACCCAGGCAAAATTGGACGCCATGCCGAAGCTTGACCTGGCCTTCTTAATCATCGACACCTACATCAAGTACCCCCTGGCGCCAGTGGAGGCTGCTTGGATGCCGTACAATTACTGCGCCATTCCCAGAGCCGTGCCGTGGACCGCACCTCTTTTCAATTTGTTCTGTTAAGTTTGCTTTGTATAACGGAGCGAGGCTGCGTCGTGTGGTTATCATTCGAAGGGAAATATCATCCTTAGATGGATTAGTGTGACTGCGCTTAAAAAATCATTTTGGATATTATTTTTGTTGGGCATTGGGTAAGTAATCAAGCTTTTTGCTAGAAAACTACTTGCCAAGTTTGTGCCTATTTTCGTTGGATATCCGGTGTATCCGGTTCCGTTTTTCGAAGTTGAAGTTGGACGACACTTCGTTTTTGAGCCGCTCATCGAAACAAGATCGGCTTTGACCCACGAGTCAGAATCTGTATTCTAAATCTGTATTGGCTTTCAGAGCATTCTCTACGCCGTTGAAGAAACCACATGGCATTCGTATCCGATTCAAATCACAAACTCTCTGATTGGGTGATGCACAATCAGAGGAAAAAGTATATCTACGGCTTATCAGAAGGATCGCTGCAGGACGAAGCCTTCTTGTCAAGAAAAGCTGCAACACTTTGCGAGCTTCATCGTCTGGGCTACTCCATTCCGCCTGCTTTCATTCTCTCCTCCCATGTGTCTCTGGAATACAGCCAGTCTGAATCCAAGACCTTAGAAGAACCAGTTCTGCAAGATCTCAAAGCGGCAGTTGACAGCCTCGGAGTCAGCTGTGGGCGCGTTTTCGGCTCCAGTTCAGGGCCGCCGCCTCTTTTACTGTCTGTTCGCGGTGGGGCATTGGTCAATCCAAACACTGATGTGTCTTTCGAACAGAGCAGCATCGATTCGGTCAACACAGACATCGTCGATATTCTCGGCGCGCCTGATTCTTGGTGCATCCCGGGCGTGAAGGAGTCTTGTCTGGGCATCGGCATGAACGACAAAGTAGTTGAGCATCTGGCGTCCATCAGCAATCCTTTCATCGCCTACAACACCTACGCCCACTTCTTGGTGCGCTTCGGGACCATCGTGTTGGGCGCGCCGCGTCGCCACTACCGCCGCGTGCTGGCCGATCACGTGCAGACCACCGGCCGTGCGGGTTTGAACCTCACTCGGGAGGACCTCATGCACATCGTGGAGCAGTTCAAGCTCATCGCGGACGTGCCCGAAGACCCCTTTACGCAGCTGCAGATGACCATTCTCGAGATGTACCGCTGCTGGTTCTCCCCCACCGCTGTGGCCTTCCGCAGTGGGGCCCTGAACGTTTCTCGTACCATCGGCACGGCGGTGATTGTGCAGTCCATTGTCTTCGGCGGCACGGGTGTGTGTTTCACCCGCAGCCCCGTCACCGGCGAGCAGGAAGGCGGCGTGTTCGGGACCTACTGGGCCAAGAGCGGTGAGAAGATTGCCCTCAACGAGGAGTTCCAGCAGCGCGACCCGCAGGCCTACCAGCGCCTGGCCGAGACGTCGCACAGTCTGGAGCAGAACTTCAAGGACATGCAGCAGTTTGAGTTTGTCTACAACAGCGAAGACAACGTGCTGCACATCCTGCAGGTAATCATGTCGTAGTTTGCTTGGCTGAGAATGCGCACTGTACGGCAACCCCCATGCAACTACAAGCATGACATTCTTTTTCGACTAATTCCATTTCTTTTCCACCATAACTCTACACTTGTAGGTCCAGGCGGGCCGGCGCACCCCGAAGGCGGCGATGAAGATTGCGGTGGACATGGTGGCGCAGCGGGCCCTAACCGAGAGAGAGGCTCTGCTGCGCATTGATGCCGCCAAGACCAACTTCTTCATGCAGATGCAACTGCGTCCGGACCAGCTCGAGAGTGCCACTCCGCTGGGTAAGAATAAGCTTGTTGTATTATTTCAATAATGTATATATGCATATTTTGTACACGTTATACCAGATGTTTGTCGTTCACTTGTTGATCCAATGCATTTCGTTCACCATGTGTGTGTTTTAATTATAATTGTGTTTGACATTGCTAGGCACGGGCTTGTCTGCGTCGCGCGGTGTGGTCACGGCCCCAGTGGTGTTCAGCAGCGCCGAGTGCATCGAGCGATCCATGCGCGGAGAGGTAAATTGAATTATTTTTTGTTTTAATTTTCGCTTTGATGACATTGTGTTGAATTGAATAACTAGACATTGCCAGGCATTATTGTTCTATTCTTACTTTTTGAACTGCTTATTTTTATTTTTATTTCAATATCGGGCCTTACTTATTTTTAGGTGATTCTGTGTTTGTACGAATGCTTTCCCATTGATGCGCGTGCCCTGCGCGCTGCCTCGGGAATCATCACCATGGGCGGAAACATCTTCAGGTATGTATCAGATATATCATAAATACATTGTAATTTGACTCGTACATCATGCGATATAATGAAATCAAGAATAACTTATAACCTATGTTTGAGATATTCATGCAACCAACACCACTCATTTGCTGTTGTTTTTCTTACAATAGTAACGCCGCGGTGCTGTGTCGAGGACTGGGCAAGCCGTGCATCACCACGGTGCGGGACATGAGCCTCACCCTGCAGGGCTCCCACACGGTGCTCGTCTCCTCCATTGCCACCAACAGGTACATCTTTCTTCATGATGCGTCTGCATTTGGTCAATGGATGCGTCTTAGTTAATCAACACTTGAATTGTTCAAAGTTAACCAATGTTCTTTCTATTTACGATTCATAGTCCCAGTGGTGAGGCTGGTGAAGGAGGAGAAGGTGGAAGTAGCAGTGAAGGGGATAACCTGGTGGTGATCCACAGTGGCGATGTGATCACCTTGGACGGCAGCGGAGGCCGCATCCTACCTGGCAACATGCAACCCACTGTGTCCCTCGCACAGGTAATGCACTTGCTCATTTCCCATTTTCTTGCAACCTTTTCTTCGCCGATTTTAAATAACAAACAAAATTGGTTCTTCCCCTCTAAGAATGTTATTTTCATGTTTAAATGACACAGGATGGCGACTTTCAGACGGTGCTGGGCTGGGCTGACAAGTTTCGCAAGCTGCGCGTGGACGCTCACATTCACTCCGACGCCGACTTGGTCGCCCAGGTAATAATGATTCAAACTGTGCTCTTCTGCTCTACGCATCTGTTAAAGTACATCATATCTCATTCTTAAATTGTTGAGCAGCACAAACCTGCATGATCACATTTATTTTACGATGCATTTATGTCATTATATTAACCCTTTTTCCGTTCACACTATCAAACAGGTGAATCTGGCCCGCGAGCGAGGTGCGGACAGCATTGGCTGCATCTCCACGGATGGGATGTTCTCTTCCTCGGCAGACCGCCTGGCCCTCGTCCGCACCGCCCTGCTGCGCCGCCCCCACACCGACCGACAGCAGCCCTTGCAGGTAGGCTGTGTGTGAGTGCATGCATAGAATAGAATACTTGCTTTGCACAACTTCTTCTCGCGTGCACACGAAATGATGTCAAGCAGGTTCAAAGCACCTTGCATTCTTATCAATGTTTGTATTTGTATGTTTTCAACTTCTCCCTTACAGACCCTGGGCCAGCTGCACCGGGACGATCTGAAGAAAGCATTCCGCGCCGCTGGCACCCGCTCCATCGTGGTGAAGCTGCTGGATGCACCTCTCTGCGACTACCTCTTTCAGAACGGTAAGCTAATTTGTATGGAAAGGAGTGTGTGATTGTGTACTACATTGTCATGCTCATGCAAACTGTCTCGTGTTCTCTTCATTGCTAATCAACCTGAATACGTTGATCTGGTGTTCACCTTCTTTCTTTTTTCACCACTATTCTCTCAGACGAGGAGCTGGTGGCCTTCGCGCAGGAGCAGCAGTTATCTGTGGAGGAGGTGCGACTGGCAGTGCGCCACACGCTGACCGACCGCAACCCCGACTACGGACTGCGCGGCTGCCGCATCACTGCCTTCTACCCCGACATCACTGAGATGCAGGTGGTTTGCAATATGTTTGTCTGTTTGTATTCTATTGCTCATTCGTTGCATTACACTAAAGTTGTCAAATGTTTTTTTCTTGCTTGTTCAATACCATCTGTGTTTTGCTGGTCGTCGGTTAATTAATACGACGGTGCTACTTCCTAACGACACCATTATTTTCTCATAGGTGCGAGCCATTCTGAGTGCTGCTTTGGACCTGGCGGTGGGCATCGGCGAGGCCACCGTGACGACTACAGAGACATCTGCAGTTGCCGCAGTGGAGGGCAAGGAAGGACAGGCCGAGGGAGAGCAACAAGGAGGTGCAGGTGGAGCTGGTGGTACTGGTGAGCCGGAGAGGGTTATGCCGTTGGAGGTGATTCCCAAGATCCTGGTGCCGATGCTCTGCACCGCGCACGAGCTCGAGAGCGTGCTGGCCCTCATCGACCGCGTCGCCTACCAGGTACGGTAGTTTTGTCGAGTAACCCTGACTTGCTTAGAGTTTTCCAAGGGAATTGTACGTTCATCAGTGACTTATACTCATAATTCTCGGAGAAAAAACTGGTCAATGTGTTATTTTAATTCATTAATTTCTTTCCAACACACCCATGGACCTTGTAGGTGCACAGTGAGTACTGTCAGCAGCACAGCATGCTGGCTTCGGTGGACCCCGCCACTCTGTACGAGGTCGGCGCAGTCTTCAACTCACCCCGGGCCTGTCTGCGCGCCGAGGTACACAAGTACACTTACCTTACATTCCATGTTGTGTTGTTCATTGCTGCTTTTTCGATATCTGAAATACAATGTAACGGTCGAGTTTGTCTGTTTGTTGTAAATACACCTTTTCAATGCACATACTACTGTACTTTGCCAACCAACAGACGGTGGGCAAGCAGGTGTCGTTCGCGGCGTTCAGCATCGACGACCTGACCGCGCTGACCTTTGGCTGCCAGAAGGACGACGCCGAGAAGTTCTTCCCCCACTACATCTACGACAAGATCTATCTGGTAAGCGATTGAGAGTATTACTGTGACTGAATGTTTAGATAATGAGAACGTGGATATCTATGTTGAAATATAACGGATATTCTATCACAAAGTTACTCTTTTTTATCAATAACCATGATGTTTTCATCACCAACTTCTCTTGAGGCGGACCCATTCAAGTCTCTGGATGACCTGGCGGTGGGTCACTTGCTGCAGACGGGCATCCAGAAATGCAGAGAAGCCAGCAACAACAGCAGCAGCATTCTGGGTGGCGCGACCTTTGACTGTACGATCCTGGACGGCGATCACACCTCGGATCCCAGGTATTACTGCAACACATTGTTGCTTTGTTTAGCATTTCACACATGTTGTATAATCATGACGGGTTGTGTTAATTCAATGAGCCTTGCTATTGTATTTGTCACCACACACCCTCGCGTATATTTTTTGTTGCAACAATTGTTGTAGATCTACTACCATCTTACTGTTTATTCAACAAACAGATCGCTGGACTTCTTCAGTCAGTACGGCGCTACAGCTGTGGTGTGTCCTCCTTCCCGCCTGCCCATTGCCCGCATCGCCGCCGCGCAGACTGAGATCCGCATCTCCAACAAATGTAAGTAACTATAAGTAGGAGACAGTATGTTTTTATGTTGTAATATGTAGATGTGCACAATAGTGTTGTCGGTATAATGGAATGGAGCAGTGTATTGTACCTAAGAGGAATCCCTACGTAAACTGTATTTTCTCGTTCTATTATGTTTCAGTTGGGTTGGCGAATACGTACGTGCCTGACATGGCCGACTACCTTGAGTCCATGATTTGGTAGATTCTTCTGTCATGTAAGTTTATTTCTACGGCGTACTGTTTGTACCATGGTTAGTGTCGTGTATAGTGTACCATAGTGAGCCGTCGTTTGTTATTGGTTATTTTAAGTGCCTCGTATACGCATTTACTTCGTACGGTACTGTATAAATTTACATATAGTGTACCCTAGCGAGGCGGCGGTACATGATGAGTTCATGATGCAGTGTATGGAGTATGAGGAGAGCGTCAACTTGCCGTGGATGCTGTGTTAAGTACTATATGTGTTCGTACATTTGTTGTTGCATTTCTGATGTTCTGGTAGTCGCAACTATGCACACTTTTTTCGGTCAGGTATTTTGTAGTTGTACTCATTCTTTCTTTTTCTGTCTTGTTTGTAACAGCCGACACTGGCATTGCGTATCCTCCTGATTTTGGTTCCGTTCTGGATGCTCTGTCGTGGTAGATGGCCACATATGTACGTATTGTTTGTGTATTGCAGTAAATATACTGTACTTCCACTAATCATAAGTATTTCTTTTGTGTATTTTGTGCAGCGTTGGAGGGCGGTGATGCGCTGATGGATTTCTTAGAGGATGAGGATCTTGGTCTGCCCTGGATGTTATTCTAAGTATGTGCATCATATAAAATTATTTTACGCAATACATATTTGATCACTAACATCTCTTTTTCTCTTCTTCTATTCACTTCAGACGTGTACGGTGGTGAGATGGATATGAGTGGCCCAGAGTCGCTGCTCTGGCTGTTCTAAACACACTCCCCGCGTGGCATTTAGGTGTGTAAATACTTGTCACTGGTTGCGGTTCAATTGGAATGAGTATGAAACTATTACTTTTTACTTTTTACTTTTTGGTGGTTTACGGTGGTGAACAAAGTCATTTTCTGCTAGTAATAACTGTTATCTAATAAGAAAACGGGTTTGGTCGGATGTTCTCCGTTTGATCTGCCGTATGATTTGCAAATCTGGAAATGATACACTACCGTAGGAAAGTCAGTAATAACAAATATTGTTTAACCGTGTGTTCAGTGGAAGTGGGCAACTTCAATTCTTGCTGTCCGCGGAAAAACTTTAATTCACCACAGAACCTGGTGTGTTGGATTATAAGAAGGTTTTACTCGTTGTTTTGAAAGCATCGAAGCAGGGGTTCAGGAGTTATCGCGCCAAGTTCATGCTGACTAGGCTTACAAAAGTTTTCATGTCAGGTATTCGACCCACTTCCGAACTCATCATGCTTTCTATCTATATTGTGCAATTTTATGTACGGGTCATCTCTATGATTTAGAATCTCGCCGCCCCGTGTATGATCATGGCTTGACGCCAATTCAAGTGCAGTATAAGAAAGACGAGATTAAGAAGTGCAAAGCGCAAGGCAAAAAGCCTTCAACATGCAAAATTTGTGAAAACGACACCCTGTATATGTACAGTTGTTTCTCGAAACGGGGTGGAACAAAATACTTATACTGCTGTGAGAATTGCTTCCATCGAGAGAGCAAATTAATTGTCTCGGAAGAAGACTATGACTTTTTGTCAAACTAGCGACTCGTAAGCAGGAACTACTGTACTGTAGTGGAAAACCATGTTTGATCCAATTACTAGTTCAGGAAGCCACTATATCATATTCAGCACAGTTTACTTATATTTTACGGATTAATAATATGTACGAACTTAGTATTTAATATGAACTTTCTTTAAGTAAACATCAACGGACCATCCGCGCATCGGGCTACCATTTTGTATAAACAATGCAAACATTATCACTTGATGACAAATTGTATACTATCATGCATTTTTAAAACCTAACAAGGCCGGATATGCAAAAATGTGTAACCATCAAGTTTGCAACTGCCAAAGCAGTGCAAGACATGACTAGCCACGTGTGCTGACAGCTGCAGCCAGGAGGCAACTGTCTCCTATCAATATCGTAAAACGAAACACTTGCAGCATACCTGGTGATATTTCTTATTTTGCTCCCAACTTTTGTTTTATCCTTTGTCTATAGTCCTGGTGGATAGAAATGTATGGTCGCATATTGCTGAATATAAATGAACTCGCACGAACTCATAGGGCACACCTTAATGTATTATACATGCATAGCGTATGAGGGTGGTGATGTGCTGGAAAATTACTTAGGAGATAAAGATATTGGCTAAGTACATTATCTTTCATTGGTTGCAAAAGTTGTACCGGTATGGGTTTTCTAACATAACAATGTTGTACAATTTGCGTTCAGATGGAAAGTTCAACATCAAACTGTCGAACAGAGTCGCGAAATAGCTATAATAAGTTCAACAAGTGCTAGTCAACACACTTGGCTACAACGTCGAAAGGTCAACCTAGCCTGGCAGCAAGGATTGGACTCTCTCAGAACCCAGATCACACTTAATAACTTTAAGTTTTATCCCTGTGAAGACGGATGTCAGGTGTGTATACACAGGTCCCATTATAATGCGCATTCATATTGATAACCAATTTCTTTCGCGCGTATCATATCTACATCTTTAGAACCTTTGCATATCGCAAATGATCATGGCTTGACGCCACTTGAATTGCAGCATAAGAAAGATGAGGTGAAAAAGTGTAAAGAACGAGGCGTAGCGCCATCACTGTGTAAAAAATGCGGTCAGGAAACGTTGTATATGTACAATAGTTTCTTTAAACGAGGTGGCACCAAGTATCTGTACTGCTGTGAAAATTGTTTCCACCGATCGAGCAAATTAGTTGTCTCCGAAGACGATTACGACTTTTTGTCGAATTAGGCATAGCGGAATATTACTTAACTTTAGTTGGCTCGAGTAAATGGATTGAGCACAAGAATACCATATCAACATTGATAGATTGCTAGTTTTGAATATTTTAGCATATGAATATCATAGTTTATTTTCTTAAGAAATTCGTTTAAATTGTCTCGGTATCCTTCAAGCAAAGTCATTTCTGGTATGATATGCATAAAAAAATGCAAAAGACAGTATTTTTACCTACCGCACAAAGAACAAAGCCAGGCATACTCACTACACAATAGACAACAGCCCATTACTAAAAACAAACAAAAGGTCGCTACATGTACAGTACAGACGTAAAGCACTGTTTAGGGCATGAACGGCCACGTGGGCTCACAGTTGCAACCAGGAGGGCAACTATCGCCTTTTGGTATCGCAAAACTAAACATTTCGTTCACTTTGTTTCTATCACTACTGGCTACTCCAGATGCTTGGCCATGGGCTTTTGGTTCGATAAAGTAAGCCAACTCCTGGCAACACTCGGGAGAACCGCCGCACACTAGTCCCGACATCCATACCTCCACTTCGTTCGCTTTGAACTCCTCAAAGAGTTTGTCCGGCTTGCCTCCTCCCTCGTTCATTAGTTGGATGTAACTATCGTAACAGGTCTGTAGGTTTGGGGATGTAAACTTTACAGGTTCAGTCGAACCACTAGCCACGTCACGCTGAAGTTGGTTGTGGTAAAAGGTGAGCAGATTGGATACTTCGAACACATGTTTCTGACGATCTTTGACGAATGTTGTCTCGCATAGCCAACATTTGTTCTGGATCAACACGTCATTAATACTCGCCCAGGGACTCTTTTTAGATCTTTTCGCAAAGCCGCTGCTCA
>LNAP01000978.1_pt1 | contig 42660 bp, 39 predicted proteins | sample 602601 | NCBI WGS metagenome assembly LNAP01 (sample SAMN02440304, study PRJNA202911) | soil metagenome | biome: Subtropical and temperate rainforests or woodlands; isolation source: soil samples (1 kg each in a 20% v/v slurry with milli Q water) were... ...
CTATCTGCCGCTCGGCGGCACCCACCGGCTGGCCAATCCCGGCAAGATTCCGCTGGAATTGATCGAGGTGCAGACCGGCTCCTATCTCGGCGAGGACGATATCGTCCGCCTCGAGGACGTATATAATCGCACGTGAAATATTCCGGCCGCCGGCGAGGCGGTTCCGGATCGGGACGTCGGGTGAAGGAGGCGGGGCACTGGCATCGGGCGGCTCTCGGCGAGAACGCAGGATTTGCCGGGGTCAGCTTGCCCTGGGAAGAAGGAACAGGAATGGACGTGCAGGGCAAGCGGAGGTGTTGGCGCTGCGTCGAGATCGGGTTGTGGATTGGCGCTTGCGTTTGCCTAGCGACACTTCCGATGCTGTCGCTGATGCCAGCGCAGAACCTACATCGCATCGGAGCGGGCCAGCCGATTGACCATTTCGTCGCCTACGCCGGCACGGGTCTGGTGATGATGCTCGCCCTGCGCCGGCCCTCGTTGGCGACGCGTATCGCCGCCGGCCTGCTGCTGGTCGGCGGGGGGCTGGAACTGGCGCAGAATTTCGCTCCGAGCCGTGGGCCACGTCTTGTCGATTTCCTCGGCAGCGCCAGCGGCGCCCTGACCGGCGTTCTCGCCGGCGTCCTGCTGTGCCGGGCACTCACCGCCGCGCACGACCTTCACCGAGACTGGACATAGGCTCGGACGTCCGGGTGCGCGCAGTATGCAGGCGACCAGCCTGCGCATGTTGCGCAGTGATCCTCCGACACCGAGCTCGACCTCTCTGCGTGACGGGACCGTAGATATTGATCATCGTCGAACGGACAAAGGCGCGAGGTCGGAACGCGCCCAGGAGAACACTGTTGAGCGCGGCATCCGCGCCTCGGGCTGGCTATGGGTGCCCACGCCACAGACTTTACCGGTAGCCAGACCGCAATTGGGAGATTCAACAACATCAATAGGGATGACACTCAAGTTTGGACGAGAGCTCCGGTGGCGGAGCCGACATCAGTAATGCAGCCGCGGAAATGGCCTTTTACGATGAAAATACGATCAGCGATACTTATATCGTCGCCAACGTGAACGGAACTATGTTTTTCTTTTCTACAATAATTGCCTGCCAGGATATAATATTGAACAATTCTAAAATATTGACACGATCTATCGGCAACAGTTCGGCGGAAAAATCCGCCACTAAAATTTACGAATTTTGAATTTTATTTAAATGGCGCAAGTTCGAGCAGGCACATTAGGCCAATATAATTCAAAAGGAGTAGCAGGTGTTATAAAATTGGCATTCATCTTTATCATAAATGATTAGATAATATCATTAAGTTGTTGGTAATTGAGCGCTATCTTGCACGTTTATAAGCTATATCACAATAGCTATTCACAGTTATGTATGGCACGTATTGACTAAGCAGCTCATCCGTAATGGCCTGACCTTGGCGGTAACGATGGGTGGAAAGGTAAGTAATGCTTACATTTACCAAATGATTTGCAATCTGAAAACAATAAAGTGATAATATGCAACAAAAGATAAGTCAAAAATACCTCCAATATGGGAGCATGTTGTCCGCTTGGCAACCGACCTGTCCGAGGGGTGATGTATGTTGATTACGAACGGAACGACTCCCACTCTCGTGAGTGGCTGGCACCGGTAACATCTGAATTGTTATGTATTGGTCGATGTAATTGAGATGAAAGTTACGAAAATGTGAACCTAGCTGGAGAACACATTTATGAATGTTTCAGTAGGAGAAATTAGCCGATACGTCGATATCGATAATGAGGCGGGCCGGGCTCTTTGCGGCGATCCGAAAGCGCCCTTGGAGCAGGACGTCACAAGTATCGACCAGGAGAGTGCGGTCATCGCGTTGATAGAACCGCGCCTACTGCTTGGTCAATGCCTGTTATTGGCGCTCCGTGCGGTCGACCAGACGAGCGCATTCAGGGTTCACAGCAGCGTGGCGGAATGGGGGGCGTCGCCGGACAGGGCATCCACATCGCTCGTATTGATCTGCGTATCGGACGTCGTGGAAGACAGAAACGCCGCCGTAGATCTCGAACTGCAGATGTGCAAGCCGTCCGTGAAATTTGCCATTCTCGCCGATCAGGAATCGCCAAAATCGGTACTGAAGGTGATGCAGAGTGGCGCCCAGGGATATATTCCGACCAGCCTGTCGCTCGAAGTCACCAGCCAGATCCTCCAGCTCATGAGATTTGGCGGCACATTTGTTCCGGCTTCGAGCCTCATGATAATGGCGACGGGGTCGGCGACGGCGCAACAGGAAAGCAACAACCAGCTATTTACCTCGCAGCGACAGTTGATGGTCGCGCGGGCGTTGCGCAAAGGGGCTCCAAACAAGGTCATTGCCTATCAATTGAATATGTGCGAGAGCACTGTTAAGGTTCATGTTCGCAATATAATGAAAAAACTCAAGGCGAAAAATCGAACTGAAGTGGCTCTTATAACGACGCAGATGTTTCCCGACGATGGGAATATTTAAGCATTATCGAAAAAAGCAAATAACACCCGCAAAATACGTTTGCCGATATACATGTCGGCACCTGTAAGTTTCTTTCTCCTATTGGTTGCCTGCACCGTGTCTTCGGTGGATGAGCACGTACAGGGAACTTGCAGCTGCGTCTCGTGTTCCTTCGACCCAACGCCCTTCGCCGAACGAAACGAGGTATGAAGAGGGCAAGCCGATGAGGATGGCAGAGACGGACGTCCCATAGGGAGAGTCGGTACGATGTCCACCACACCCGCCGTCTGGCCATTGGTCGCTATTGCGACGCCGGTCTATAACGGGGAGCGTTTTCTCGCCGAGACGATGGCGTGTGTTCAGGCGCAGACCTATCCCAATCTGGTGCATTGTATTCTCGACAATGCGAGTACCGACGAAACAGCACCAATCATCGATAGATTTCGAGATGGCCGGGTTCCGCTGATCGTTCATCGCAACGCCGAGACGATACCGATGACGGATAACTGGAATGCCGCGCTCGATCTTGTCCCCGCTTCGGCACTCTATTTCCGTATTCTTCCTGCCGATGACCTCATGCTGCCGACCGCTATCGAGAAAATGGTATCCAGAGGCGAAGAGTTTCCCGAGGTGGAGATAATCGGCTGCCAGGAATGGGTAAACGACCGAGTTCTCGGCGCGGAATTGCCGCCGGAGCGCCGCGTCTTCTCCGGAAAAAGTATACTGAGGGCCTCGTTGCGCAACGAGATCCACGGCTTCCCGCACCTTCACTGCCTGTACCGCAAGCCCGTCGGTACCATCGCGCCCGGATTCTATGTGTCGGAGTATCACGGCACACGGCTACTCGCCATCGACATGGACGCGGCAATGCGCGCACTGGCCTCCAGTTTCTATGGTTACGTACACGAACCGCTGGTCATCACGCGCCTGCATGAAGACACCGTGACGTCGCGCGAGGTCACGCCCAATCACATCAAGATGTGGTCGGAGCTTCAACTCATCGATCGGTGGGGACCTACCGCGTTCGGAAGCCCGGCCGGGTACATGCAGTGCCGACGGCGCCATCTGCGCTTTTACTACCGTTACCTCCTGCTGTGGCGTGGCCGAAAGCGCACAGCGCTCCTGAACCAGCATCTGGAACGCCTGCGAATGGCCAATGCCCTCCCCAGCCCGGTCGATTATCTGGCAGCCGTGGCGGAATGGCCGCTGCTGAAAGCGGGGCGGATGTGGCGAGATGTGGCAATAAAGCTGGGGTTGCGATCGCAAATCTACCAAGACGTGTAAGCGTGCCACGCCTCGGAGTCGCTCGATAAGATGATGTGTCCGAGGGACGCCTCGGGAAGCACGCCAGAGCGTTCCATTCGTGGTGTGCGTCATCGGTGACGCCGTATATCAGGGGCCGAAGACGGAAGCCGGGATTGCCGATACGGGGAACATGGGCGCTGCTGATCACGCGTCGCTGTGACCGCCCACCGCTTCGTCGCCCTGCCCAGATGCCCGATTGGGAACGGATGTGCGTTTAGACCCGGCTGGCGTCGCCGCCCGGCCGTGATTTGCCTCTTGATCGGGCGACTTTGTCGCAAAACCATTGATCGCAAAACAAGATGTTCCGGCTCGGCTTCGACGGTGCCGGTTCGTCATCGGTGCCTCCGACAATCTTAATGAGAAACGACCTAAGCCTTTTGCGGCAGAGATTCTGTTCCTGCGAGGTGCATAGTCATTGTATCGCGTTGTTTCAAAAACACATCGTGGGGCGACTGATGAGCCAGCTTGCGTTTCGCCACCTGCATTCAGAAAGCTTGGAAGAAGCCGAGGAAAGTTCCGGGAATATCTTGCGGAACGACCGCGTCTTATGCCGGAATTGCGGCGCTCAACTTCGAGATAGCTTCGTCGATCTCGGAATGTCTCCCCTGACGCAGAGCTTCCTTCATGGGACTCAGCTCGACGACATGGAGCGTTACTATCCGCTTCATGTGCTTGTCTGCTCGGAATGCCGGTTGGTTCAACTCCGCGACTATGTCAGTGCCAGCACCATCTTCAGCGAATACGCCTATTTTTCTTCCTATTCGGCGTCCTGGGTGGCGCATGCCAAGGCCTATTGCGAGATGATCGCTAAGCGCCTCGCGCTCGGCGAGGGCAGCCTGGTGGTGGAGATCGCCGCCAACGACGGTTACCTCCTGCAGCACTTCCTGCCCATGAACGTGCCGGTCATCGGCGTCGAGCCTGCCGCAAATGTTGCCGAAGTGGCGGCGGCCAAGGGCATTCCTGTCGTGGTCGATTTCTTCGGGCAGCGCTTAGCCAGGGATCTCGTCGCCAGGGGCCAGCGCGCCGATCTCATCATCGGCAACAACGTTCTCGCTCATGTCCCCGATCTCGATGATTTCGTGCGTGGATTTAAGGAACTTCTTGCTCCCGGCGGGGTGGTGACACTTGAATTTCCGCATCTAGAGCGGCTGATAGACGAGAATCAGTTCGACACCATCTATCACGAACATTTCTCATATTATTCACTGCTGACAGTTCAGGATGTCGTGCGCCGACGTGATCTCGAGCTCTTCGATGTTGAGGAACTCCCGACCCATGGCGGATCGCTGCGTGTGTATCTCTGCCACGCGAAAGATGGCGCGCATGAGCGTACCGCGGCGGTGGAAGCCGTGCTGGAGCGCGAGCGGTCGGTCGGTTTCGCCAATGCGGAGATCTACGCTTGCTTCGGCGAGAAAGTTCGCCAGACCAAGCGCAACTTGCTCAGCACGCTCGTCGCCTTGAAGAACGATGGAAAGCGCATCGTCGGTTATGGCGCGCCGGGAAAAGGCAACACGCTCCTCAATTACTGCGCCATTGGAACCGACTTCCTCGACTATACGGTCGACCGCAACCCCTACAAGCAGGATCTTTATACGCCGGGCATGCACATACCGATCTTTCCAGTCGAGATGATCGCGGAGACGAAGCCCGATTACGTACTGATTCTTCCCTGGAACCTGCGAACCGAAGTCGTCGACCAAATGCGTCACATCGGCGACTGGGGCGGCAAGTTCATCGTCCCAATCCCGCAGGTCGAGATCATCGACGCCCCGGTTTGACCGTTCACCGCATCAAAACGCCATTGCACCATGGAGTTCACAGCCATGAAAGTCGTCATTCTGGCGGGCGGAAAAGGAACGCGCCTTGCCGAAGAAACCAGCATACGGCCGAAGCCGATGGTCGAAATCGGCGGATGGCCCATCCTCTGGCACCTGATGAACATCTACAGCACTTTTGGGCTCAACGATTTCATCATCTGCTGCGGGCACAAGGGTGGAGTCATCAAGGAATTCTTCGCCAATTACGCGCTGCGCCGTGCCGACGTCACCTTCGACTTCACCACGGGCTCCACCAGCTACCATGGGAGTTCTGCTGAACCGTGGAGCGTCACCCTCGTCGATACCGGCGAGGACACGATGACAGGGGGGCGCATCAAGCGGGTCGCCAAGTATCTCGACGACGATGCGTTCTGCTGCACCTACGGCGACGGCCTTTGCAATGTGGATATCCGCCAGCTGATCGCCTTCCACCGTGGCAACAGGACGCTCGCGACGCTGTTGGCGGTGCAGCCGCCGGGGCGGTTCGGCAGCTTCACCCTGGCGGGCGATGACACGCGTATAGGCGACTTCCGCGAGAAGCCGAGCGGCGACAGCGCCTGGGTGAATGGCGGCTTCTTCGTCATGCAGCCGGAGGTTCTCTCCTATATCGACGATGACACCACCGTTTGGGAGCAGGAGCCGATGCGGCGCCTCAGCGAGGAAGGTCAGCTCAAGGGGTTTCGCCATGACGGGTTCTGGCACGCCATGGACACGCTGCGCGACATGCTCAGCCTTCAGGACATGTGGAGCAGCGGCAACGCGCCCTGGCGCGTTGAGGCGCTGCGGTCCGCCCTATCGACCCCCGCCCGTGAGCTCGGAGCGGTGTCATGAGGGTCCTCGTCACCGGCGACACGGGGTACATCGGATCGGTCATGGTGCCGATGCTCGTCGAGCAGGGTTTCAACGTCGTCGGCGTCGACGCCGATCTGTTCGTGGATTGTCTGTTCGAGGAGGCGCAACTGCGGGCGCCGCACATACGGGCCAACATCCTCGATCTGACGGTGGACGACCTGCGGGGGTTCGATGCCGTGTTCCATCTCGCCGCCCTGTCGAATGATCCGCTGGGCGACCTCAATCCCAACGCAACCTACGAGATCAACCATGCCGGCTCGGTACGCCTTGCCATGGTGGCCAAGGAGGCCGGGGTCGAACGGTTCATCTTCTCCTCGTCCTGCAGCCTTTATGGCGGTTCAGGTCAGGGCCCGGTAACCGAGGAGGCCGCCTTCGCACCGATCACGCCCTATGCGCGCTCGAAGGCAATGGTCGAATGGAGTCTTTCGGCGCTGGCCGATACGAATTTCAGTCCGGTCTTCCTGCGCAACGCGACGGCCTATGGCGTCTCACCGCGCATGCGTTTCGACCTTGTGCTCAACAACCTGACCGCTTGGGCCGTGGCGCGGGGCAGTGTGCTGATCAAGAGCGACGGCACGCCATGGCGCCCCGTCGTCCACATCACGGACATAACGCGTGCCTTCATCGCCGCCGCGCTGGCGCCGCGTGAGAACATCCACAATGAGGCCTTCAACATCGGCCAGGCGGAAGACAACTACCAGATCTGCGATCTCGCCAACATGGTCGAGGATGTGGTTCCGGGATGCCGTATCGACTACGCCCCCGGCGGAGAGCCCGACACGGGTCAGCTTCGAAAAGGCGCGCCGCCAGCTTCCCGGCTTCGAGCCGCAATGGAATGCTCGTCGTGGAGTGGAGCAGCTCTACGCCGCCTTTCGCCGGGTCGGCGTCTCGGTTGAGGATTTCGAGGGACCGCGCTTCCGGCGCATCGGCACGCTGCGGCGTTTGATCGACGAGGGCCGCCTGCCAGCTTCGCTCCACGGCGTGCGTCTGGATACGCCTGTGGCCGCCCGTCTCACGGCGGCCTTGTGAAGCGGAGGTCCGTGAGGAGCCTCCCGCCGTGATCTTCACTCCGACCAAGCTCGACGGCTCCTTCATCGTCGATCCGGAGGCGCATCGCGACGAGCGCGGCCTCTTCGCGCATACCTGAGATGCCGAGAAGTTCGCGCAGCACGGCCTCATCGTCCGGCTGATGCAGTGCCGCGTCTCGCACAATACATGCCGTTGATCCTGACCAATACAAGTGGTGAGGGGCGCTCCGCCAAAGGTGGAAGCACCTCAACTTTCGCACCAGATTTCGGTGAGACGGTCGCACAAGCGTAGTGATCAGTCCGTTGCTCGCCCTGCCGTGCGATCAATGAAACCGACGATCCGAAAGAGGGCACGATAGGCTGGGGAGCGCGATGAGGCATAGCGATCGACTTCTTGAAGTTGACGGATTGCGTGCGATCGCGGTCGCACTTGTTGTTGCGCAGCACTGCAATATTATGCCCATCGGATGGACGGGTGTTTGGATATTTTATGTAATATCCGGATACGTTATCACGCGAAATTTCCTGATTGACAACAATAATAGCGAATCAAATTCGTTACAGCTTTATAACTTCTTTATAAAGAGAGCGTCTCGGATAATTCCTGTATATTTGCTATATTTAGCCGTTGGCGTCATCATATACTCCTACGTCAGAGACTCGTCATACCTCTCCGGCGTCCCGTCCATGCTGACATTCACGTATAATTGGTTTTTAATATTTCAAACGGATGTGAATGCCGATAGTCAGATATTCTCACATCTTTGGTCTCTCAGTGTCGAAGAGCAATTTTATATATTATATCCGATAATCTTCATTTTTCTTTATAGAAATACATACATTTTTTTAATATTATCGCTAATAATCTTGGCCCCTGCGATAAGATATATTTATATTGATGTGATGGGATCTTTCGGATTGCCGCCAACACGAGCCAGTTGGGCAGTTTATCATTCATCAATTGCGCAGTTCGATGCATTTCTCGTCGGAGCGTTCATCGCCAACTGGGAACCGCGGATTCGATGCAATCCTGATCGATACGTACGGATTGCCGGATTTGCCGCAGCATGTGGGGCCTTTTATCTGGTCTATGTGGCGTTACGCCAATATGACGAAATGGAAGGTCGTCTAAGAAATCTGTCAATCAATGTATATCCAGGTGGGTTGATCGGAGGTGGCCTCGAATTATTCGTCTACTCCGCGATAAATGCCATCACGGCCTGCATTCTTATCTTGGCATTGCTGCATGTTAGGTCGCTACAATTCCTATCAGCGCCGCGATTGGTGATGATAGGACGTATATCATATGGAATTTATCTCTATCATGGGTTGGTATTCTGGCTGATAAACTATCACGTCATGCCGCAAACTTTCGGTGAAAGCTCAATCATAGCGCGGGTGGGCTGGTGTGCAGTGGTGTTCGTGTTATCGATCACGATTGCCTATTATTCCTTCTATCGTTTCGAACTACCGGTCATGCGGGTCATCCGGCGACGGCACCTCAGTGCCGCTGGGCCCGCATCTGTCCCGCCCACGAGCGCTCTGCCTGACCCCCCGTGAGGAAGCGGCCGTTGGAGACGTTCCTGCCATGCGCCTAAAGAGTGTAGCGACTCACCCTTTTCGCGCTGACAAAGAAACGCCTCATCGACGACAGTCTGCCATAGGCTGAGATAACAGGCCGGTAACAGCATAGGACTCTTCAGCAAGATCTATCCCTCGAAAAACCTTAGGCGCTGCACAGATGATATTGGGCCTGCTTCAAGGACATCGTGCATCGTTCAGCCCCCATCGCGTCGCGATTGCGGCACTGCGCCCGGCATGTCGGCAACCGACTGCGCTTCGCGGATCGCGTGCACTTCGACGACCGCCGTCGCGGCACAGCCACGCTGGTCTGCATGCTTGCGGGCTACAAGCCCGACCTCTGGGACTTCGTGATGCCGCGCTTTCGCGCCGCACTGCCCGAATATGCGGATGTATGCCTGGTGTCGCCCGGCACCCATTGTCCGGAGCTGGCCGCACTGTGCGCAAGCAATCACTGGAGCTATCTCAGCACCGTCACCAATGACGTCTGCCTCGCGCAGAATATCGCCTATCGCCTCCACAACGAGGCACAGCTCATCGTCAAGCTCGACGAGGACATGTTCCTGCTACCGGACACGCTCTCGCTTCTGGTGAGCGAGTACTGGCGCATCAAGGTCCAGGGGACCGTCGATCCGGGATTCGTCGCGCCGTTTATCCCTCTGAACGGATTCTGCTACCGCCATCTTCTCGAACGGCTCGGCCTGCTGACGGACTATGAGGCACGCTTCGGCATCGCGCGGATCGCCTGTTCCGGCATACCGTTGCAGTCCGATGGCCAGGCCGCCCGCTGGATTTGGGAGCAGACCGCGCCGCTGCAGTACACGGCACGACGTCTTGCGGCCATGTCCCGCGAGGTTCTTCTGTGCCCCGTCCAGTTCAGCATCGGCCTGATCGCGTTCGAACGCGAATTCTGGGAGACCGTCGGGTACTTGCCTGTTTTCCGGAGACGGCTGATGACGGGCGTGAGCACCCTTGGTGCCGATGAAGAGTACCTGTGCGCGCGTGCGCTGGCACATTCGAGGCCCGGGGTCGTGACACCGGCGACGCTCGCGGGGCACTTCTCGTTCGGCCCGCAATATGCGGCCATGAAAGCACTGCTCGACTCGCGACCGGATCTGTTCCGCGAATAGCCGATTGTCGAATGGCCTGGCCGGCAGCGGCTCCAGTGTGAGCGGTTGATTTTAACGCAAGGAGGCACGACGTGAGCACACCGGACTGGGTCGTCGTGGGCGCCGGCTTTACTGGCGCGGTCCTGGCGGAGAGGATTGCCAGCCAGTTGGAGCAGAACGTTCTCGTTGTCGACAGGCGCGGCCACATTGCCGGCAACGCTTATGACGAACTGCACGAGACGGGGTGCATCGTCCACCGCTACGGTCCGCACATCTTCCACACCAACAGCAAGATGGTGTGGAAATACCTTGAGCGTTTCACTCGATGGCAACCCTATTATCATCGCGTGCAAGCGATGGTCGACGGATGCGCGATACCGCTTCCGTTCAATCTGAATGCGATGGAAATGCTGTTTCCGCCGCGCATGGCGGAACGTCTGACGGAAGCGCTGCTGGCCCGCTACGGATACGGCACGAAGGTACCCATTCTCAAGCTCAAGGAGGAGCCGGATGCGGACCTGAATTTTCTTGCTGGCTATGTGTATGAAAAAGTATTTCGCAATTATACGCGGAAACAATGGGATCTCGAGCCCGAACAGCTCGACCCGGGCGTGACGGCGCGTGTTCCGATCTCTGTGAGCCGCGATGACCGCTATTTCCAGGACATCTACCAGGCCATGCCCGAGGACGGCTACACTGCGATGTTTCGGCGGATACTCGATCATCCCCGCATTGAAGTGCGCCTGAACACGCCATGGGAGCAGGTGGCTTCCACATCCGGGCGGACGCGGGTGGTATTCACCGGCGCCATCGACGAGTTCTTCGGGTACGAGTTCGGTCCTCTTCCCTATCGCAGCCTGCGATTCGATACGATCACCGCCGCGGCACATCGCGGGCTGTCGGTCGGCACGCTGAATTTCCCCAATGAATTCGACTTCACGCGGATCACCGACCAGCGCCATCTCAGCGGAGACCCGAACGGGCGTCCCGTCCTGATCTACGAATACCCGGAGGCGCACCATACCGGCGTCAACGAGCGCTATTACCCGATCCCGCATGAGGCGTCCGCCGCGGCGCTGCAGCTCTATCGCGGCAGGGCGAAGCAACTGCAGGGCCAGGTCTTCTTTGCGGGACGTCTCGGCGACTATGCCTATTACAACATGGACCAGGCCTGCGCACGCGCCCTTTCCCTGTTTGACAAGCAGATCGCCCATCTCGTGCCGGAGCCGGCGTGAGCGGCGACGCGGTGGAAAAAGGTCACGAAGATACGCCGAATACGCCCTGCAGTGGTCGAATGGTCGACTTGAAATGGCCCGGCGTGCGCCTTTTGCGTAACGTATTCGCGGCCCGTTTGTCAGCAATCGACGGCATAATGTATTATAAGTAAGCTATGTTCCATCTCCAGATATTGGGATATGGAGATGGCGAATGCAATGTTCCACATTGATTTTTCGCATAATATTCATGTCAATCTTGCTGTGTGGGTCCGCTCGTTCGGCGCAGGCGAACATTGCGTGGGGCGTCAATGGGCACCCCTTCGTTGCCTATTCAGGTGTCGGTATTGACGAACAGCTGGACCTGATCTCAGCGGCCGGCATGAATTCCTATCGCGTCGATGTCTATACGACAGGCCAGATGGATCAACTTGCCGCCTTTGTCGACGCGGGGCGCAAGCGCGGGATTACGATCCTGCCCATCCTCATCCTGCCCGCCAAGCTCGACGAGCAGAAGGCGACCGAACTCTATCAGGCGGCCTTCGACCTGGCGTCGGCGTTTGTCCGGCGCTTCCGTGGGACGATCGATGTGTGGGAACTCGGCAACGAGATGGAGAACTACGCCCTCATCCGGCCGTGCGAGATGCGCGATGACGGGACCAAGTATCCCTGCGAATGGGGGATCGCCGGCGGGGTTGGTGTCCTCGACTATTATGGACCGCGCTATCTGAAGGTGGCCGCCGTGCTGCGCGGGCTGTCCGACGCTGTGCGGACGGAAGATCCCGCGGCCCGCCGCGCGATGGGCACGGCAGGCTGGGGCCACCGCGGCATCTTCGACCGGCTGCATAAGGATGGCGTCGCGTGGGACATATCCGTCTGGCACATGTATGGGGAGGACCCAGAGCCGGCCTTCCAGCATCTCGCAACATTTGGCAAGCCGATCTGGGTCACCGAGTTCAATCATCCATATGGCAGCAAGAACGGTGAAACCGAACAGGCCGACGGCTTGGTTCGCTGGATGGCGCGCCTGGAAGAATTGAGCGAACCCTACAAGGTCGAAGCCGCGCACATCTACGAGTTATTCGACGAACCGTACTGGGCGCCGAGTTACGAGGCCTTCATGGGGCTCTACCGCCTGGCGCCGAAGCCCGGCGGCGGCTGGACCCCGTTCGGGGCGAAGCCTGCTTTTGGTGCGGTGCAAGAGTTCATCCTTAACCGAAGAAAGTAGGCGTCGTCCCAAAACTCCTCACTTGATCTCGCTTGCAGGCACGGGCGGGTGCGGTGCGGCAGGAAGACCCGCTTTCGCGATGCCGACCCTACTAAAACGAATATCAGTGTGCGTCAGCGAAGTCAGCACTACGCCTTATTGGCGCCTTTACTCGGGCGCCGCCCGGGCGTGAAATCGGTCCATTAGAATGGACCGTCGATAGCGCCGCGATAAAGTGCACAGACTATAAATATAAAACAGAAATCGATAGACGTATTATCTACTGAGATGCATCATATTTTAGCTTTAAACTAAAATAGTTGCCTATTTGTTCTTTTATATAATTTAATAAAGTATAATTTTATATTATTAGTTCGTGTATTGTTCAATAATCGCCTTCAGAAAAATAGTTATCATAAATACTATTTCATATGGAGATTCAGCGATCCATGAGCACACAAATCGAACTCAAGGCGCTTGTACTCCTTAAGGGCGATCTGGCTGCCGCCAAAGGGGCGCCGGTCGGTCGCGTGAGCGATCTGCCGAATACATGCACCTGTATCGGAGGGCACGGGAAGCGGGCGATAGATATCATTGTCGCCACGCTCGCCCTCATCGTGCTGGCGGTGCCGATGCTCATGGTCGCGGTGCTGATTCGACTGACCATGGGTGGTCCGGTTATTTTCAGGCATGTGCGCGTCGGGCTCGGTGGCGCCCTTTTCGAGTGCCTGAAATTCCGAACCATGATTTCGGACAGCGACGCTGCGCTTGCGCGCCATCTCGCGGAAAATCCGGAAGCGGCGCTGGAATGGCAGAAAACGCGCAAACTGAAGAAGGATCCGCGCGTAACATGGCTTGGACGCGCGTTGCGCACGTCGAGCCTCGACGAGCTTCCGCAACTGTTCAACATTCTGAAGGGTGAGATGAGCTGTGTCGGGCCCCGCCCGATTGTGGCCGATGAACTGGCTCTCTACGAACAGGAGGCGGAGAAATATCTCCAGGTCCGTCCTGGACTTACAGGTCTCTGGCAGGTCAGTGGCCGCAGCGAGCTGTCCTACGGCGATCGTGTCGCGCTCGACGCCGCGTATGTGAGCAACTGGTCGATGTGGGGAGACCTTGTGATCATCGCCCGAACCGCGCCGGCCCTGCTCAAGTCGCATCAGACGTCCTGAACGAGGGACGGGACTCGCTCGGTACAGGGACTAATCACGGTTCAGGAGCGAATCTCCGATGACGCCCAGCAGGTAGGCAAGCTGGAATACGACGAGAAGCGCCATGCCGTACCAAAGCGCAGTGCCGGGTTCCTGCCCTCTGGCAAGACCAATCAGAAATCCGGCAGCAAAACACAACGGGCTCAGGACGAGTAATGCATATACCCGGAACAGGAATCCAGAAGTAACTCCAAATATAAAATAACTAAATGCGGCCATATATGTCATCGTATCTAATAAGTGCATCTCGGGGTTGAATTGTATGATGGGGCATAAGAAATCACCATCATAGTGGCAGAAAAGGGCATGTGAAGCCTGAAAACAAGGGAATGTACAGGTACTGACGATGGGCGCGATCGTATGTGCGTTACTGTTATTTGTTAGCCGAACACGAGGAGCATCGCTGATCGTCGCTCTGGTCGCCTCAGTGGCCTTCGGAAGCACGGCGATCGCCTCCCTTGGCGGGTTGGGCACCCCATTGATCTATACCGTCTTTGAGCTGGGCCTTATTGGGTCCGTCATCCTGCGCCGCCGTTTCATGGATGATATCGCCGCTGCCTTTGCGGCTCATTGGGCGGCGTGGATTGTGCTTGCACTCCTTATTTATGCCGCGGGCACCGCAATCATCCTGCCGCGCCTTTTCGCGGGCATGACCGGTGCCTTCGTTCCTGTGCTCGGACTGGTTTCAGAGGTGCCGCTCGCGCCCGTATCCGGGAACATCGCGCAGAGCGGCTACCTTGTGCTCGGCGGCTGCACCTTCTTCGCGCTGACCCTGCTTCTGGTGGCGGCACGAGCGGACACGTCTCCGGCGGCACGCCGCAGTGCGACGGACGAGCCGTGGCGCGGCGATGCAGCCCTGCTGCGGGCGATCGGCAAGGGTTTTTTCTTCTGGGCCTGGCTGATCGCCAGCGCCGGCGTGGTCGACCTGCTCGGCAAGATGGCCGGTGGCGGCGACGTGCTGATGCCATTGCGCACGGCGGGCTATGCATTGCTCACCGAAGCCGAGAATGCCGGCTTCTGGCGCGTCGCGGGGCTTCATCCGGAGGCTTCCGCCTTTGGCATTGCGGCGCTCGCGGGTCTTGCCTTCAGCTTTACATATTGGAGATCCTCACAGTCGCGCGGCGCGCTCGTGCTGACCTGCATATTGCTGTCGCTGACGCTGCTGTCGACGTCGAGCACCGCCTATGGCGGCCTCGCCATTCTGGGGTTGGTAGCGTCCGTGGCGGCCGCCCGTTCGGTGCTGCGCGGCCGCCTGCTGTACACCGATGCGCTCTGGCTCGCCTTTGTGCCGGTGGCTGTCGCCGCGGTGCTGGCGATTCTGCTGATCGATGACGGTGCGTTCGAGCAGATCGAGACGCTGCTGCGCGTCACCATCCTCGAGAAGTCCTCCTCCGCCTCAGGCATCGAGCGCGCCTATTGGAATGAGCGGAGCCTCGATTCGTTCTTCACAACGTCGATGCTGGGCATGGGACTTGGCAGTTCGCGTGCGTCCAGCTGGGCCATTGCCGTGCTGTCGCAGCTGGGACTGATCGGCTCGTTGTTGATCGGCATTTTGGTGGGGCTCATCGCCTGGCCGTCACGCCGTCGAAGCTGGGGCGATCCGCCCATTGGCTCGGAGGCGCGGGCGATAGTGACGCTCCATGACAGCACACGCGCCGCGTCCCTCACCCTGTTGATGGCGGCGACGATCGGCGGCGGGGCGGCGGATCCGGGCATCATTTTCTTTATCGCACTGGCCACCGTGCTCGGCTGCCGCCGCTACCTGGAGCGGCAAGCTGTGCCCGTGCCTCGCGTGGAGCCCGTCATTCCCCATTGGAGCCCGCTTCATACCGAGGGTCGAGCGACATGATGTCCGCCCACGCAGCACGCGGTTCGGCCGATCAACGACTGGATGAGATCGACGGCCTGCGCGCCCTCGCCATGACGATGGTAGTCGCCCAGCATTGCGGCATCGCTCCGTTCGGCTGGACGGGCGTCTGGCTGTTCTACTGTATCTCCGGTTTCGTCATCACCCGCCGCCTCGTTCACGGCGATCGCGCGGAAGAGGGGGTGTCCGGGCGTAGCCGCTACATGGCGTTCGTCTATCGGCGATTCTTCCGTATCGTGCCGGTCTATCTGCTTTATCTTGGCCTGGGGTCGAGCTTGCTCCTGCTGGCCGGCCAGACCGAGGCCGTCCGGAACATGCCGTTCCTGCTGACCTTCACCTTCAACTGGCAGGCGATTTTCCGGTGGTGGCCGGCGCCCGACGGGCCATTCGGCCCCTTGTGGACCTTGAGCGTCGAAGAGCAGTTCTATCTTGTCTTTCCATTGCTGTTTCTCTTTCTACCCCGCCGCACCTTCCTGCCGGTGGCCTGCGTGCTGATCCTCGCCGGCCCTTTGATCCGCCACCTGATGTCCCTTGCCCTCTACAGCCTCGACGCCGATCCGGGCTTCGTCGCCTTCGGCGTCTATGCGAGTTCCTTCACGCAGTTCGATGCCTTCCTGATGGGGGCACTGGTTGCGTGCCGTGAATCGTGGATCCGGGCTCGTCCGTTCACGGTTGCCTGCCTGTCGGTATTCGCGGCCCTGGCGATGCTGGCCTATGTCGGTGGCTACGCCACCATCAATCACATGAACGGAGCACGGGGCGTCGACGTCCTGCGCAACATCGTGTCCGGAACGCTTTCCGGGCAGGGGCGCGAAGCGGTGCTTTACTCGGTGCTGGATCTGGTCTGGATCAGCGCCATCATGTGGGCGGTGCTGAAACCGAAGCTGCTGCGCCCGCTCGCATGGCCCATCGTGACTCTGGTGGGGCGTGTGTCCTACGGCGGCTACCTCTATCATGCGCTCGTCCTGTGGGTGCTGTTCACCTCCGTGCTCCACGGCGACCCGGTTCTCGACATCCCATCCAGGATAGCGCTGTTCGTCGTCGTCTGGTGCACCACCGTCGCGCTGGCCATTGCGACCTATCACTGGTTTGAGATGCCGATCATGGCTTGGGCGAACAGGCGCAGGCGGCGCCAGGGCAATCTCGGCCAAACAAGGGGCGCCGCATAGACCATCGGATGTGTCCAGAGCTCAAAGGGAGAAACGCCGCATCTATTGAAGAAGATGGATCGCTTTCGACACACGCTGGTTGGCGTGTCGCAGATGTTAGGTTTTCACAGCTCAACGCCCTCCGGCGCCCGGGGAGCTGCACGGTCGGTCAATAGAGACCCAGCACGAAGCGAGGAATTCATGGTCGGCCTTCGACAGGCGGTGCTCTTCTCCGTTGCCGAACGCTACGTCGCTCTCGCGCTTAATTTCATCATGATCGCGACGCTGGCGCGGCTGCTAACGCCGACGGAGTTCGGCTATTCGGTTATCGGAGCGGCCACGATCGGTATCGTCGAGTGCCTGCGGGACTTCGGCACGAGCGGCTTTCTGGTGCAGGCCCGGGTGGTAACGCTTCAGGCAACGCGCACGGCATTCACAGTCATGCTGGTGCTGTCGTTCGCGATCGCCGCCGCTTTATGGACCGCCGCCGGCCCGGTTGCCGACTTCTATGAGAGGGACGGCTTGAATCTCTATCTTCAGATCACCGCGCTGGGCCTGTTGGCGGGGCCGTTTGCGTCGCCGCCGCTGGCCCTGCTCCGCCGTGATATGGCGTTCAGAGCCGTCGCGATCATCAATGTCGCGGGTGCCCTGACCATCGCTCTCGTGACGGTGATGCTGGCGCTCATCGGCGCGAGCTATATGAGTTTCGCCTGGGGCATACTGGCAGGCGCCTTCGTCACCGCAGCGCTCGCCGTTCTGCTTTATGGCGATGTGCGAATCTTCCTGCCATGCGTCGCGGAGTGGCGGGCGGTCCTGTCGTTCGGCGGCTATTCGAGTGCCGCCGGCGTGTTCGCCAAATTGAATGAGTTCGTGCCGTCGTTGATACTTGGCCGTCTGATGGACTTCAGCGCTGTCGGCCTGTTCAGCCGGGCAGTCATGGTCTGCCAGATGCCTGACAAGTGCCTGTTGAACGGACTGCTTCCCATCGCGTTGCCGGCTCTCGCCGTCGAAGTCCGGGCCGGCCGCCGTCTCGCGGCGGCCTACCTCACGGGAATGACGTACATCACCGCGGTTCAATGGTCGTCCTTGCTTCTCCTTATCTTCCTGGCGCATCCGGCGGTGCTTATTCTGCTCGGCGAGCAGTGGGTGAGCATCGTTCCGCTAGTCCAGATCATATCGATCGGCCTGCTTTCCTCGTTCCCCACCGTGCTCGCTTATTCCGTGCTGGCGACGGCAGGCGCAATCCGGTACGCGATGATCGGCGCGCTGGCCGGGCTCGTCATCGGCACTGTCGTTGCCGCCATTGCCGCCTTTTGGGGACTGACGGTCCTGGCGCTCGGCGTGGCGGGCACCTGCGTCATCCAGGCAATCCTTGCGCTGTATCTGGTCCGCCTGCACGCGCCATTCGATGCGGGAGAACTGTTTGGGGCCCTGCGGAAGAGCGCGGTGGTCACTGTGGTGTGCGCAACAGTGCCGGCGCTGGCGATCGCCCTCAATGGATTCGATTTCGAACTGTCCATCTTCCAGGGCATCGCGATCGGTGGCGCATCGGTGGCGGCCTGGGTGATGGCGGTACATTGGACCGAACACCCGCTCGCGACCGAGGTCCATCTGATCGCCCAGACTGTGGCGAATGCCGGCCGCGGCATCGGTCGCGAACTGCGCACGCGGGTGGCGATGGTCCGCCGTTCGCGCGCCGACACCTGAGCCGGTTGCCTCGCTTCACATTTGCTGATCGATATCGGCCATCAGCTTGAGGTAGATGAGCGCGATGCCGCGCCAGGTGAAATCCTGCGCTCGCCTGCGCCCGGCGGCGGCGAGGGGCGCTCTCGCTTCGGGGGCCGTGAGCAACCGGCCAATCGCCGATATCCAGCCGGCATCGTCGTCGGGATCGGCGAAGAGCGCGGCATCGCCGCAGATCTCCGGCAGGCATGGTGCGGTGGACGCGATCACGGGACACCCCCATGTCATGGCTTCGACCGCCGGCAAGCCGAAGCCTTCCATGCGCGAGGGAAACAGGAAGCACAGTGCCCGGGAAAGCGCTGCCGCAAAATCATCGTCGCTGACCCGGCCCAGGAGGCGCACATTGCTCGCGCCGGACTGCCGCAGCCGTGCGATCAGCTCGTCATCGACATCGCCGATCATCAGCATGTCTACGCCCATCAGCTCCAGCGGTTGCGCCAGACGAAACAGCAGCTCCGGGTTCTTGTGCACCTGGTTGCGCAGCAGGCAGAGCACGAAGGGACGTGTGGCGAGATGCAGCCGCGATCGTTCCGCCCGCCACCTCAGCGCGTGGTCGCTACCGTTGTAGGTAACGACGATTTTCTCCGCCGGTGCGACGCCATGGCTGATCAGTTCATCCCGCGACAGGTTCGAGACGGTCGTGATCGCAGCCGCGCGTTGCCCGAGCAGGGGCAGGATTACACGGTGGGCCAGCCGAAAGCCGCGCGAATAGCTATGCGGGGAGGTGAGAGTCTGCAGATCGTGGATGCAGGCGATCTGCCGACGCACCATGACCGGCGCGAGATTGCAGAAGCTGAGCAGGCCACCCTTGACATGACGCGGCAATTGAATCTGCACCCAGGCCTGAGGCAGCCGAGGGTGGTTGAACTCGCGGACCATGTGCGTGGCCATGGCGTGGAGTTGCAGCGGGTTCGCGGGCAGTCGCGACACGACGAGGTTCAGGTCCAGATCATGCGTCAGCGGATGCCGTTCCGCGACGAGCTTATCCAGCGCGAGCGTGACCTCACGCGCATAGCGGGCGACACCCGTCGGGTGCAGCGTGGTGAAATCGCCATTGATGGTCCATCGGCGGACCGGGCGAGGACGTTGTGTCTCGGGGATCGGCTGATCGTGCTCGTCTTGCTTCAGGCGGAACATGGACATCGCCGTGCAGGAGGTTGCGGGGTCGAGGCCGGAGGAGCCGTTCTCCGGCCCAATACTGCCGTGCTTATCTCTCCGATTGGCGACGCATTCAGGCACCGATCCCGCGAAAAGCCGTAACCAGCACCGCCGAATGAACACCCGGGCAACCTTCGCGGCACCCGGCACGCACTTAGTTGCGCGCGGGTCGCGGCCATCCCGGCGCACACTGAAGCACATCGGCAATGCACCGGGCGAGGTCATGACGCGCCACTGGGCCATCAATGGACGCTTCCTGACGCAGAAGGTAACCGGCGTTCAGCGCTATGTACGCGAGATCGTACAGGCGATGGATCATCAGATTGCCGCCGGCGGTCCACTCACGAGCGGCCTCGATGTCGAGCTCGTCACGCCTTCCGGCATCGTTGATCCTCCTGCTTTGTCGGCCATCCGCCTGCGCATTGCGGGGGAGATGGGCGGGTCGGCCGCGTCAGGCCATGCCTGGGAGCAATTGGCGCTGCCGCGGGAGCTGCGAGGAGGGTTGCTGAGCCTCGGCAATGGCGGCCCGGTGCGCCATCGCAAGCACATCGTGTGCATTCACGATGTGAATACCCGCAGTTTTCCGGCCAGCTATGCACTCCCGTTCCGCTTGCTGCAGTTCGTGATGGCTCCAGCGCTCGGCCGCTCGGCGGCGAGGATTGCGACCGTATCGCACCATTCGGCCGGCGAACTGATGCGCCGGGGGCTGTGCGCGCCATCCAAGCTCATGGTGGCGCCGTGTGGCCATGAACACGCCTTGCGGTGGAGCGCCCGGCATACCGCAGCGACGCGCGCGGTGGCGGGCCGAGACACGATCGTCCTTATCGGAAGCCCTGCGCCGCACAAGAACATGGCTGTGTTGCTCGGCATCGCCGACAGGCTGGCAGCCGAGGGATTGCAACTGGCCATCGTCGGTCACGTCGACCAGCGCGTCCTCCGCCCGGACAAAGCCCCGATCGGCGCAGGCAATGTGCATTTGCTGGGACGGCTGTCGGATGACGCCTTGACCGCGCTGCTGCAGGACTCGCTGTGCCTGGCCTTCCCATCATTCGTGGAGGGGTTCGGCCTTCCACCGCTGGAGGCCATGACGATCGGATGCCCGGTGGTGACATCCAATCGCGCCAGCATGCCGGAAGTGTGCGGCCCAGCTGCGCTCTACGCGGAGCCAACGGAACCTGACGAATGGATGGAGTGCTTCACGAGACTGCGTGGCGATGAGACCCTGCGCGCCCGGCTGCTTGCTACGGGCCGCGAGCGCGCGACCCGCTTCTCGTGGAGCCGTTCGGCGCACGCCTATCTGGAGGCCATGGCCGCCATGGATGGCCTGGCCACCCATGTGCCCCGTCCGGTCACCGTGGCCCCGCGCGATGCCGAGGAGGTCGAAACCCGGCGATTGGACACCCAACTAGGTCAATGAGTCCCGCCGCATTTCGATCGCGCGGTCGATAGCCTGTTCGATCTGGACACGGAAACGCTCGGGGGAAAACCGTGAGGCATTGAGCCAGCACGCGGCCGGTGCGATCTCGCTCTTCCGGCTCTCGAAGTGCTCCACCGCGTCCTTGACCGCCTCGACCGTCTGTCGGGCAAAGAGCAGGCCCGTTGGCTCCGCCGGCCCGTCAAGCGGCTGGACGATATCGCAAGCGCCGCCGCGACCGAACGCAATCACCGGCGTGCCGTAGGCCTGCGCCTCGGCCATGGCGATTCCAAAATCCTCGCATCCGGCAAAGATCAGCGCACGTGCATTGCCAACCGTCGCGACATAGTCCTGACGGGGCAGGTAGCCCGCGAACTCGATATTGCTGCCGGTGGCCAGGGAGCGGAGGGAGCGCGCCTGCTGGCCGTCGCCGACCACGATCAGGCGTCGCGAGGGCATTTCATTGAATGCCCGGATAACCAGATCCGTGCGCTTGTAGGGGGCGAGGAACGAGGCGGTCACGTAATAATCCGCCTTGTTCGCTACATATTCGCTGCCGGAGGCGTCAACGGGAACGGGTGGGTGCACGACCTCCGCGTCGCGCCCATAGATGCGGCGAATGCGGCTTCGCACATAGCGCGAATTCGCCAGCATGACATCCGGCCCATGCGTCGTGCGGGTATCCCAGATCCGCAGCTGATGAAGCATGAGCCGGAACAGCATCCCCTTTGGGCCATAACCGAGCCTGCCCTCGCTCAGATATGAGAACTGCTCGTCCCACGCATATCGCACCGGACTATGCACGTAGCACACATGCGGCTGGTCGGGGCGCGTCAGCACGCCGCGTGCAAAGGCGGCCGACGAGGAGATGATCGCGTCATATCGGGTAACGTCGAATTGCTCGATCAGGAAAGGGCACAGGAAGAAAAGGGACCTGTAGTAATTGTGCACGCTTGGCAGTCGATCAGCTATCGACGTATGAAACGATACGCCAGGAAAGAACTCGTCCTTTACATCCTGTGGCAGAAAATCGAAAAGCGTATAGACGTCGACTGACTCCGTGATCTTGCAAATCTCGGACAATACGCGTTCACCGCCGCGGAAAGACGGGCACCAATCGTGCACGACGGCAAAGCTGCCGCCCTCATCCAGACCCGTCCACGAGGCGGATGCCGGCCGGTCGCGTGTGTCGGCAGAGCCAGCTGCCGGCGCCACGGCAGTAACGTCGACGGCCAGGTCGCTCATGCTTCATCAATCCGCTTGTCGATGGAACCTCGATGCTGAGGATCGCTCGGATGTCAGGGTTCCACTCGGCGGCATGGGACGAAAGAGCGAAGAGAGGCATCAGAGCGGCTCTTTCGCTGTGCTCCTGAGGGTCATCCTCCCAAGATGCACGTCTTTCGATCCGGACTACCCCTTTGTCCCGCTCGGTTAACCCTTATTGACAAGGAAAGCGTCGCTTGGCCCCGACATCCCGGGCGCTGGGACGGTTATTTTCACTCCGTATCCGCTCACCAATCGCACCCCCCGCACGGGGTGGCAGCAACCGCCGGTATGTCGCATGAAGCTTGCCGTCGTTGTTCCGACACTGGGCCGCAAGGCCGTGGCGAGCCGCCTCCTATCCCACCTTGAACGTCAGAGCAGACTGCCCGACCATATCTTCGTGGCCGCGCCTGATGAAAGCCACGTCGAGTGCGGCGGGCCGCGCCTCTATCCGCTCTCACTCGTGCTCGGGGGGCACGGCCTGTGCGCGCAACGAAACCGGGCATTGGCCCAGGCCCTCGGCAACTTCGACATCCTTACCTTCTTCGATGACGATTTTCTTCCGGCCGACGACTACCTGGAACAGGTGGTTCTGGCCTTCGAGCACCATGCCGAGTACGCCGTGCTGATGGGCGACGTGCTGCGCGACGGCGCGCGCGATGGCGGGTGCTCCTTCGAGGAGGGGATCGAGATCCTGCGCCATGCGGCGCGGTATCCTCCCTCCTTCCACGAGCCGATCGACCATCCTGGCGCCTATGGCTGCAACATGTCGATCCGCACCGGTGTCGTCGGCGATGTGCGCTTCGACGAGAAGCTCGCGCTCTATGGCTGGCAGGAAGACATCGACTTCACCGCCCAGTTGCTGCCCCATGGGCGGGTGGTGCAGCTCGCCACGCTGCTTGGCGTGCATCTGGGCCTGAAGAGCGGCCGTGTCAGCGGAGTGCGGTTCGGCTACTCGCAAATCGTCAACCCGGTCTATCTGGCGCGAAAGGGCACGATGCCCGTCAGCTTCGCTGCCGATCTCATCTTCCGCAACCTTGCCGCCAACGTCGCCAAGAGCCTGCGACCCGAGCCCTATGTCGATCGGCGCGGAAGGCTGAAGGGCAATCTCATCGGCATTCGCCACCTGTGCGCGGGGCGGCTTGAACCCGAGTACATTTTGGAGTTGTAGCGACATGGCCAGATATTGGCGGATGGCGGAACCATCGGCGCATCCGGTGCAGCTGCCGGGGAGATGGCCGTCACAACGGGCGGTTTCCCGCCGTGCGTCGTGCGGATTGGTCCGCCGCACGGCAAGACTGACTGCGGTCTCCCTTCTCGCGTTAAGCCTCGCTTTTTTGGCGCATGCGCCGGCCGGTGCTGGAGAGGACAAGTACCGGCTGGGCCCGGAAGACAGGATCAGTCTCAAGGTGCTGGAGTGGCGGGCGACGCAGGATCAGATTTTCGAATGGGTCCCCATGACCGGCGAAATCGCCATCAATCCCGAGGGCATGCTCGACGTGCCGCTGGTCGGTGCCATCGGGGCCGCGGGGCTGACGGTCAGCGATCTCGGGCGGCGGATCGGCGAAAGCTTGCAGGATTTGATGGGGCTCGCCGAGGCGCCGCGCGTCGCTGTCGAGATCATCGCATTTCGCCCCTTCTACGCCGCCGGCGAGGTGGCCAAGCCCGGCCCTTATCCCTATCGCCCCAAGCTCACGGTGTTGCAGGCCGTCGCCATCGCTGGCGGAGTGGCACGCCCGGTGGATGTTGGTCTCCTCAGACTGGGACGCGAAGTCATCTCCGGGAAAGGCGACCTTACGCTGCTGGGGCACGAACTCGATGCGTTGCGTGCCCGCCTCGGCCGGCTGCAGTCCGAGCTCGACGGACATGCCGACATCGCCTTCCCCGCCGAGCTGACGAGGCGCGGCGAGGACGGCGTCGTGAGTCTGCTGATGCATCAGGAGCGCCAGATCTTCATCGGCCGTCGCGACGCAATGAAGGCGCAGATCGAAGCGCTCATTCAATTAAAGTCGTTCCTGGAGAAGGAGGCGGAGACGCTGAAAGCTCAGGTTGCCGGCCAGGACAAGCAGATGGTCCTGGTGAACCGGGAGCTGCAGGCCATCTCGTCACTGGTCGAGAAGGGCTACGCCGTCTCGTCGCGCCAGCTTGGGCTCGAGCGTGTCATCGCCCAGATCCAGGGCGACAAGCTGCGGCTTGAGACAGAGCTCCTGCGCGTGCTGCAGGAAAGCAGCAAGGCCGATATTTCAATGCTCGATCTGAGGAATACGCGGACGAATGAGCTGACAGCCGAATTGCGTGCAACGCAGGCAAAGATTGACGAGAACCTGGAGAAAGCGAAGACGGCTCAACATCTGCTGTATGAGTCCGCGATATCGGCGCCACAGCGCTTTGTCGAACGCGACCGGGCCCGGCGGAATCTCGAGGCCAAATATGTCATCGTTCGCGCCAACGGCGCCGAAATCAACGAAATCGACGCCACGGAATCCACGCGGGTGGAACCGGGCGACACGTTGAAGGTGAGCTTGCCGATCCCCGATGGGCCCGAAGATCCGTTGCTTAGGAGCGATGCGGCACCTGTCGCGGCCGCTGGAGTCACTCCATGAGGAAGGTGTAAGCTGCATCAGCGACACCTCATCGAGGCCCTGACGCTCGTCCAATTGCTGTGTCGCGCGACGGCTACCCGAATTGCAACGCCAGCATCCCCTGAGCAGCATGCGCCTTCAATGAAAGCGCGTGCCCATCAATCACCGCTCTTGTTAAGGACCGCGCCCAAGATCTTCGACTGAATATTCTGCAGCCAATGGATGTCTTCGGCGACCGGATTCTGTGATGTCTTGCCCGCCTCGATTGTCAGCACGACGCCGTCGAGGCAGAGGCATAGGGCCAATCCGCCATGCGAGGGCGTCATGGGCGGAAGATCGAAGATCACGACTTCATAATCCTCCATTGTGCTGCCGATCATTGTCTGCAGCGCCCCGGTGTCGTCCTGCCACACGATCGCCGGGTCGGCCGAGATGCACCCGGCGGGCAGCACGTCGATGAGAGTGTCTGGGAGCCTCACCCTTGCTTGATCGAGGGAGACCTTGCCCGCGATGACCTCCGGGAGGCCCGGTCGAGAGAGCGTATTGGTCACCGCACTCAGCGTCGGGTGCCGCGGATGCGCGTCGACAACCAGCGTTCGCCGCCCCGAACGCGCGAATAGGCTGGCAAGGTTGCAGGCCAGCATCGACTTGCCCTCACCCTCGCGACTGGATGTGATGCCGAAGCTGATCCGCCCGGCAGGCCGCATATGGATCTCAATGCGTTCCTTGATCGCGACAAGCGCGTCGCGCATATGCGTCGCAGATGGCTGGAACGCGGCGTTGAAATAGCTCGGAGTCTGTCGCACGACCCGTTGCAATATCTTCTTCTGTGCCTGCTGGTTTTGCCTCTTGGCTGGCGATACGTCGCGGCGAAGACGCAGCCGCCAGCCAGGCGGCGACATAAAGGGCACGCAACCCAGGCATTCGATGCCGAGTTCAGCGCGGACCTGCTGCGGGGTGCGTATCGTGCGGTCGAGCTGGTGGCGGATCAGCGCGGTGCCGAGACCGGCAAGACCGCTGACGAGTAGGCCCAACGCCATGATCATCGTGCCGTGCGGCTGGGTCTTCGAGAAGGGGGCCGTCGCCGGCGTCAATACGCGCGCGTCGGCGACAGGAAAGGATTGGCGCTGTACAGCCTCGGTGAACCCCTGCAGAAAGCTCTCATACACGCGCTGGTATATCTGAGCCTTGGTTTCCAGGTCCTCCAGCGTGTCCGCAGGAGCCGGCGAGGTTTTTCCGGCCCCCTCGACGGTGCCCGGCGTCGGAGGAGAACGGCCGTCGCCCAGGCGTGTGATCCGGTAATCCCTGCGCGCCTTGAATTCCTGAACCGCGCGCATGGCTGCGCCCATCTGGTTGCGCAGTTCGGACGTGCGGACCTCAAGCCAGTCTCCCCCGACCCGAGCGGTCTCGGAACGTGCCGCCAACTGGTCCTGAATGTAGGCTTCCGCAGTTGCATTGGCCACCTGTGCAGCCCGTTCGGGATTTCGCGAGCTGAAGGATATGTCGATGGCGTAGGACATGCCGGATCGGCGCACATCGAGGTTTCCGGCAAAGGATTCCATGATGAGACGTGATTTCGCCGACGCGGTGGTGTCGATCGGAGACGGCGCCCAGATCGATGCCGGAAATCGGGGTAAGATCGATGGCTGCGGCTGGAACTCGTCGTCATCGGCGAGATTGAGGGCCGCGATGACGCTCTTGGCAATCCGCTCGGAGCGCAGCACGGCGATCTGGCTTTCCACTTGCGCGGTGTCGAGCGCGAGAACGGCGTTACCGGCCTGGCCGTTCCATTGCTCCTGGACACGCGGGTCGATGATGATCTGCGCACGGGCCGTGAATATCGGGACGGCAGTCTTCAGATAAACCATGCAGGCCAGCAGCGTGACGACGACCGGTAGCGTGAGCGTGAGCCAGTAGCGACGACAGAAGCCGGCGATATCCGAGAGACTGAAATGATCTCGCCCCGAATCCTCCCTGAACCTTGTCGTTCCGTTTGAAGCACGGGGCTTACTGAACAATTCCGACGACGAAATGAACATCCGATCTCCCTCACAAATGCTCTGCTCGTCATCCGAAGAGCTATGGCCCGCTGATCGCCGGCTCGTGTGGGAACCGATAGAGCGATCTCAGCTTAAGGGACTCTCGAGGCCGATGTTGCGCTCAAAAGTACTAGACAAAAGGTAATCCTATTATATCGGATACAGTGCCGCCGCGCAGGCGTGTCAATTTGATAGGTCAGAGATATCGGCCTCCTTAATCTCGGAAGAGCGCCGAAAGCGCGGATGAATAGGTCGTTCGCCTACGGACTCGCATTCACCATTCGGTTCAATCTGACGCTCTCCTTATCGAGCCGCCGCGGACCGCGCCACGCATCCTCGATCATCGTCGTGAGTTGCGTCCGCTTGGGATGCCAACCGAGTTCGGCCGATGCCCGCATGCTCCCAGACACCAGTCGCACCGCGTCGCCTGAGCGTCGGGGAGCGATCTCAACGGGGACTTTGCGCCCCGTGATGCGCCGGGCCTCCTCGATAACCTCCCGAACGGAATAGCCGCTACCGCTTCCAAGGCAGAACGCCCGGCTCATCCCGCCATTCTCAAGCCATTTGAGCCCGAGCAGATGAGCATCGACGATGTCACAGACATGGACGTAGTCGCGGACGCACGTGCCGTCCGGTGTTGGATAGTCGCTGCCAAAAATCTGAATTGCTGCCCGCTCACCAGCGGCAACTTGCAGAGCGATGGGGATCAGATGCGTTTCCGGATGGTGAAATTCGCCGATCTCCCCATCCGGATCCGCTCCGGCGACATTGAAGTAACGAAAAACCACCGACCGCAGCCCATGCGCGGCGTCGAAATCGCGCAGCATGTTCTCGATCGCGCGCTTGGATGTGCCATATGCATTCAACGGCTGCTGTGGCGTATCTTCGTCCAGCAGCGCCCCGCCGTAATCGCCATAGGTCGCGCAGGTCGACGAGAAGATAAGACGGCGGCAGCCGGCAGCAACGGCCGCCTCGAGCAAGGTAAGTGTTGCGGATACATTGCCGCGCCAGTAGAGCCCAGGGTTCCGCATCGAGTCTCCGACCTGACTTAAGGCGGCGAAGTGAACGACTGCGGCGGGAGCCCAACGCTTGAATATCTCGTCGAGCCGCGCGCGATCGGCGACATCCCCGAACTCGAACGGGCCGAAACGAACAGCCTCCGCCCAACCCGTACTCAGGTTGTCATAGGTGATCGGGATGTAGCCAGCCGCACGCAAGGCCTTGCAGGCATGCGAACCAATGTATCCAGCACCGCCCGTGACTATAACGTTGCGATTCATTGGAAATATTTATCTCATTCTAGTTTGTCTCTAATAATAAATGATAATTTAAATGGCAATTAAAGAAACATAGACGTTATCGATATATAGATATCATTTTTGTTATCAAGGTACGCATGTGGATACACGCATCTATTCCAATCGGATATTACGTGGATCAAAGGGCCGCAGGGATACTGGCCGCGGACGGTCTGCGGCAATCCACGCCGAGATGGCCCCCGACTTGATGACCCCGGCAGCAGGGGGCACGAATGGCGACTGGCGCCCTCGCCGGCACGAGCTCAAACCCGGAATTTTCCAGCCCCTGCTGGCCCGAATTCGGGTGTACCTCGCCCTCTTTTCACAAGGATGAATAGCTCAGGGCTCCGAGCCTGCAGCAGCGCCGACTTTTTCAAATCGAATCGGCCGAAAGGTCTAATGTACTAGTCGGGTGTGATGTCGCGCACGTCCGTTGATGCTGAAAGAGCATCTAATGGATACTCCGAGGCAATTTTTGTACGATCTGTTCTAAGTTCGAGAGTGCATATTAAATATCTAATCTTGGTTCATCGCTGAACTCGACGGAGAATGCGGGCCGCGGATCGACCGCCGGCTCTTGCGGCCGGCACCTCCACCACCGCGCGACCATGAAGCATGTGCAGACTTGCGGACTTGAACTCCTCAGCCCCCGATCGTGACGACCGCCCCCCTCGCGCAGTCTTACCAGTAGGAGACCAGAGCAATGAAAGTCGTCATTCTCGCGGGTGGAAAAGGAACACACCTTGTCGAGGGGGCCAGTGTTCGACCCAAGTCAATGGTTGAAATCGGCGGTTGGCCGATTCTGTGGCACTTGATGAAAATCTATAGCAGGCATGGGTTCAACGATTTCATCATCTGCTGCGGCCATAAGGGAGAGGTCATCAAGGAGTTCTTCGCGAACTATGCGTTACGCCGCGCGGACGTCACGTTCGATTTCCGAACGGGCAGCACGAGCTACCATTCGAGCGTCACCGAGCCGTGGAGGGTGACGCTGGTCGATACTGGCGAGGACACAATGACCGGCGGCCGCATCAAGCGGATCGCGAAGTACGTCGGTAACGAAACGTTCTGCTGCACCTATGGCGACAGTCTCTGTAACGTCGATATTGGCCGCCTAGTGAAGTTTCATCACGCCCAGCGTAGGCTTGCAACCCTGCTGGCTGTTCAGCCGCCGGGCCGGTTCGGTGCGTTCACCTTGAGTAAAGACGATCCGCGGATCGGAGATTTTCGTGAAAAGCCGCGAGGGGATGGTGCCTGGGTGAATGGTGGTTTCTTCGTTCTCCAACCAGAAGTGGTCGACTACATTGACGATGACAGTATCGTCTGGGAGCAAGAGCCAATGCGGCATCTCAGCGAAGAGGGACAACTTTCAGCCTATCGCCATGATGGATTCTGGCACGCGATAGATACACTCCGCGACATGCTGGTTCTCCAGGACATGTGGCAAAGCGGGAAGGCGCCGTGGCGCGAGGAGGCCTTGGAGGCCATTACATATCAGGACATGGTCCCGTCGTTCGGTGCCCCGTCATAAGGGCCGTTGTCACCGCCGGTGCCGGATGAGGGCTGCCTGTCACTGAAGCTTTATTGGTTGCTTTTGATTACGCGCCGGGCGCGGGCCATGTCTCTCGGTTGCAGGCTGATGTGCGTCGATGGAGCGCGCGGGTTGGGCGATGATGTCAAAGGTCGTGATCACCGGGGCGACAGGGTTCGTCGGCGCACGTTGCTTGCCCCTCCTGATCGCTCATGGCTGCGAGGTCATCGCAGTGTTACGGCAGGGTGAAATCATCGGCGCGCGTAGCTGTATTGTTGATCTCAGTGACCGGTCGGCAATTCAGAGTCTGATGCAGGCCGAGCGGCCGACACATCTGCTCCATACCGCATGGCATCCGGTCCACGGCAATATCATGGCCGAGGCACAGAACTGGACATGGCTGCGTTCAAGTCTGGATCTTGTGGAAGAATTCCACGCCGCTGGAGGAGCGCGCGCCGCTTTTGTCGGCTCGTGCGCCGAGTATGACTGGCGATATGGCGTGTGCCGGGATGGCACGCCGTGCGTGCCGCGATCAGCCTACGGCATGGCTAAGAACACGCTACGACTGTCCTGCGAGTTCTTCGCGCAGAGCACCGGCCTATCATTCGTTTGGCCGAGACCTTTCTTTATATATGGACCCGGCGAGCACCGATCACGACTGGTCGCCAGCGTAATCGCAGCCCTTCTGGAGGGGCGCCCGGCGGAGACGACGGATGGCGGCCTGATACGCGACTATCTGCATGTCGATGATATTGCCCGCGGCATCGTTCAATCGCTTTTCAGCGGGCACACAGGCCCGGTCGACCTTGCATCGGGCAAGCCAACTCCCTTGCGCGACATCATCATGGAAATTGTCCGCCAAATGGGCAGGCCAGATCTGGTGCGGCTCGGCGCACGCCCGACGGATCCCGGTGAGAGTGTTGTCGTCATAGGGGATGCGCGTCCCGCATTTGATGCGATCGGGTGGGCGCCGACATTTTCCCTCGAGGCGGGCATCGCAGATACCATTGCCGCCGCGCGACGGGTCCGGCTCGAACCGGCTCGCATCCCCCCACACCCGAATACGATCATGGAAGGGTATGCAAAGTGAACAGCGGCAGCATCGCCATATTGGGTGCGGGTATGGCCGGTTTCGGCGCTGCCTATGAGCTATTTAGGCACGGCGTGCGAGCGGAGCTATATGAAGCTCGGCCGGCGCATGGCGGGCATACGTCCACCCATATCTATGATGACGGTTTTACCTTCGATGAAGGTCCGCACATCTCGTTCACGTCGGACCCGCGCATCCAGGATCTGTTTGCTCAATCCATTGGCGGAAAGTTCGAAAAGCTCAAAGCCTATGTAAATAATTACTGGAACGGGCATTGGATAAAGCACCCTGCTCAAGTAAATTTGTTTGGCTTGCCCGATAATGTAATTGTACCATGCATAAAAGACTTCGTCGAAGCCGCATATTCTGACGTAGATATAATAGAAAATTATGAAGACTGGTTGCGTAAATCGTTTGGCCATTCTTTCGCTGAAACTTTCCCGATGCCTTACACGCGCAAATATCATACGACGGATGCAAAAAATCTCACGACGGACTGGCTTGGGCCACGGCTATATCGACCAAATCTGGAAGAAGTCCTGGTCGGAGCGCTGAAGCGCGAGCCGCTCGACGTCCACTATGTAAGTAATTTCCGCTATCCAAGTGCCGGCGGGTTTGTGACTTATCTCGACCATTTCTTACCGATGGCGAATATTAATCTCGATCATCGCGTAGTTGAAATCGACCCTGATGCAAAATTACTTTCATTTCGTGGAGGGAAACGAGTTCCGTACAAGGAGCTTATCTCGTCGATTCCGCTGCCTGAGCTTGTCCGGCTCATAACGAATGTTCCCGATCAGGTCCGTGCGGCCGCAGACATGTTGGCATGTACGCAGGTCGTGCTCGTAAATATCGGGCTTAAAGGTCAGATCGAGACACCTGCACAATGGACCTATTTTTACGACGAGAATATCTCCTTTGCCCGCCTTTCCTACCCAAGTACATTCGCAGCGAGCATGGCTCCCGAGGGGTTCTGCTCCGTTCAGGCGGAGGTCTATTTCAGCAAGAAGTGGAAGCCGATGACCACAACGCCGGCGGAGCAGATCGATAGGGTGATCGACGGGCTTCTCGGCTGCGGGATTATCAAAGATCGATCGGACATCGTCCATCGAAGTGTGATCTTCGCGCCTTACGCGAATATCATTTTCGACCATGATCGGCCGGCCGCCCTCAAGATCGTTCACGACTATCTTGACGGTCTCGGCATCGCTTATTGCGGTCGCTACGGCGACTGGGGTTACATGTGGACCGATGAATCGTTCAAAAGCGGCGAGCGCGCGGCGCGGATCGCGCTGGAACAGCTGAACGCGCTGCCTATCCTTCCTAAGGTCGACTTGTGCTAGGGCACTGATCTGATCCCCGAAAACTTGACCGTTTGAAGCTGGAGTTTTCCGCGCCATCACCCCCACGACTTAGCGAATGATCCTTCCGGCGCCGCCTTAGATTTCGGTGAAGAGCGAATGTCGGAATCGGTTGAGTCGTGCCCGGGGATGAGGGCGGTGTAGGTGTTGGCAATTGCCCTCCCCCCTCACGCCATCCCCTTGCCCACGGTCGCCCTGACAGGGATTCCTTCCGGGTCGAAATCTTCCAGGCAGAACACGTTGATGCCGACATAGTCCGGCGTCACGCGCTTGCGGTGGAACGGGTAGATGCCGCAGACCCGGCAGAAGAAGTGCCGGGCGGTCATGGTGTGGAACTGGTACTCGGTGAGGTGCTCGGCGCCGGCCAGCAGCTCGAAGCGGGTCTCGTGCACCTTCACCATCAGCGCGTTCTTGCGCCGGCAGATCGAGCAGTCGCAGGTGGTGAGCTCGGGGAAATCGGTCTCGATGCGGAACCGCACCGCCTGGCAATGGCAACTGCCGAGATACGACTTCATCGGGCGGGGCATCTAGGGTGTTCCTGAATCCAGATTCTCGGGGCACAGCGCCAGCACGCCGGCGGCGAAGTCGATCACCGCGCGCACGCCCGGCAACAGTCCGCGCCGGGAGGTGAAGACGATGTGGATGATGCCTTCCGGCCCGCTCCACTCCGGCAATACCCGCTCCAGCGTGCCGGCGGCAAGCGCCTCGCGGCATTGAATGTCCGGTATCGGCGCGATGCCGAGGCCGTCGAGCGCGGCCTGCAGCAGGACGGAAAAATCCACTGTCGAGACGCGCGGCTCATGGGCGACGCTCTCGCGCCTTCCATCCTGATGGAGCAGATGCCAATGGTCGAGGCCGGGCCGCTCGGTGTGGCCCAGCGTCGGCAGGCGGGGCAGATCGGCGAGCGTCTGCGGTCGGCCGACGGCGTCGAGCAGCGTGGGCGCGGCGACCAGATAGAAATGGCTGCTGCCGATGATCTTGAGCTGGAGATCGGCGTCGGTGTCCAGCTTCTCACGCACCCTTATCGCGACATCGACGCCTTCCTCGATGAGGTCGACGCGCCGGTTGGTGACGATGAGCTGCACGCGCAGGCGCGGGTGCAGTTTGAGGAAGTCCGGCAGCCCTTTCGAGAGAGCCTGCTCGACCCCGAGCGGGCAGCTTATGCGCACCAGTCCCTGCGGCTCGGCCTTCAGCCGCATCGCCACTTCCTCGACCGCCTCGGCTTCGGCGAGCACGGCGCGGGCGTGGCGGTAGACCTCCTGCCCCACCTCGGTGACGCTGAAGCGCCGCGTGGTGCGCTCGATCAGCCGCACGCCGAGCTGGGTTTCCAAGAGCGCCACCCGCCGGCTGATGCGCGATTTCGGCACGCCGAGCAGGCGCGCGGCGGCGGAGAACCCGCCCTGCCCGACCACGGCGGCGAAGAAGCTCAGATCGTTCAGATCGCGCATCGCATTGTCCTATCAGCAGGACACGCTGTTCGATTCCTGCCGTCTAATCCCACCAGTGTCCTGCCTGTACTTATAAAGGCTGAATGTACCCTTCAGCGCAAGGTAGCTGCCATGAACCTCCTTCACGTCGATTCCAGCATCCAGCGCGACGCCTCGGTGTCGCGGGCCCTCTCCGCCGCCATCGTCACTGAGTGGCGCCGCACCACGCCGGACCTCCATGTGACCTATCGCGACCTCGATGCCGAGCCGGTGCTGCATCTCGACAGCCCGCTGCTGGCTGCCGCCTACGGCGCCGAGGCCAATGAGACGACGCAGGCCAACGCTGCCATGGGCACGCAGGCACTGGAGGAGTTCCTCGCCGCCGACATCGTGGTGGTCGGCGCGCCGATGTACAATTTCACCGTCTCCAGCCAGCTCAAGACCTGGCTCGACCGGCTGGCGGTTGCCGGCAAGACCTTCGCCTATACGGAGAGCGGCGCGCAGGGCCTCGCGGGCGGCAAGAAAGTGATCGTGGCGTCCTCGCGCGGCGGCATCTATTCCGCCGGGCCGATGACGGCGATGGATTTCCAGGAGACCTATCTGCGCGCCATGTTCGGTTTCTTCGGCATTGGGGATGTGAGCTTTGTCCGTGCCGAGGGCACCATGCTCGGCGCCGAGCACAAGCAGCAGTCCATTGAGGCCGCGCTGAACGCCATCCCCGCATTGGTGCTTGAGGCCGGAACCGCCTTGAGGGCGGCGTAGACCCTACTGGCCGACCAGATAGTGGCCTTCCCATTCCGAATTCGGAATGGCCGCGCCGAGCTTGTAACTGAAGGACTTGATGTCGAGCCCTTCATTGGCGGTCTCGCAGTCATAGGACAGGTGGTACCAGGTATTGCCACTGCGGACCGCCGCGCCGGGAGCCTTGATCCCGGCGTCGTGGATCACGGTGTTGGCGTAGGCATAGGCGACCAGTTCGTCGGGGTGGAACCCCTTATGCTCGCGCCCGACCAGCCCCATGCCGCGCGCATTGCAGCGCTGCTCCATGCGCGCCGCCGGGTCCAGCATCATCATCTGGTCGGTGGAAGACCGGGCATGGGCCGGGATGACGGCGGTGGCGAGGGCCAGGGATGCGAGGGCCAACGAGCCCAGACCAAAGCAAACGGGTTTCACGTCTCGTCCTGATTCCAGCGGCAAACTGCCGCTCCTTGAACAATGCGGATGTGGCCGTGGCGTGGCGGCCGGCTTTTCCTTCACTGTCCCGTTGCACGCGCGCTCTAGCGTCCTCACGATCCTGCTGACCTGAGCACGAGAGAGCCGCGATGAAAAAGCCGAGCGCCGCCCCGACCGACACGCTGTTCGACGACATGCTGGAGCTGCGCGAGCAGGTGAGTGCCGCCGCCGAGACGATGACGGCGCGCTTCCGGGATGAGGCCGGCCACGACGACCCCGCGCTCGCCAACCTCGCGCATTACATCGCGCTCCGGCAGCACGATGTGCGCCCGCTGCAGCGCCGCCTGATGGCGCGGGGCCTGTCCTCGCTCGGCCGGCTGGAGAGCCGGGTGCTGCCGACACTGGACGCCGTTCTCGGTGCGCTGGCCTTCATCAACGGACGGCCCGCGCCGTTCCCGGTGCCGGATGAGGCGGCCTTCTTCGCCGGCGAGAAGCGGCTGGAGGATGCCACCGAGGCGCTGTTCGGCCCGGTGCCCGCCAATCGCCGCACCCGCATCATGGTCACGCTGCCGACCGAGGCGGCCGCCGACCCCGCCTATATTCTCGACCTCGCCGAGCATGGCATGGACTGCGCCCGCATCAATTGCGCGCACGACCGGCCCGAGGACTGGCGTGCCATGGCCGCCCATGTGCGTGCGGCGGGTGAGGCGACCGGGCGCACCATCACCGTGCTGATGGACATTGCCGGCCCGAAGATCCGTACCGCCGCGACGCTGCCGCCCAAGGGCCGGCTGCGCATCGGCGACGGCCTGCGCCTCGTTGCCAATGGCGAGCCGCGTATCGGCGACGGCGCCGAATTCTCGGCCGTCGTGTCGCTGCCCGAGATCGTCACCCGCCTCGCGGTCGGTGATCGCGTGCGCTACGACGACGGCAAGGTGGAAGGCGTGGTCGAGAGTCTTGCCGAGGGCGAGGCCGTTATCCGCATCCGCCACACCAAGGCGGAGGGCACCAAGCTGAAGCCGGAAAAAGGCCTGAACCTGCCGGACACCGCGCTCGGCCTGTCCCCGCTCACCGCCAAGGACACTGAGGATCTCACGACCGTGCTCGAATGCGCCGACATGATCGGCTATTCCTTCGTCAGCTGCCCTGAGGACATCGACCTGCTCGACGAGGCGCTCGCCCGCACCGACCGCCCCGACCGACCGCTCGGCCTCGTAGCCAAGATCGAGCGCCCCGACGCGCTGCACAACCTGCCCGACCTCATCGCTCGCGCCGCCAAGCGCGGCCCGTTCAGCGTGATGATCGCGCGCGGCGATCTCGCCGCCGAAATCGGCTTCGAGCGCCTCGCCGAGATGCAGGAAGAGTTGCTGTGGATCTGCGAGGCCGCCGCCGTCCCGGCGATCTGGGCGACGCAGGTGCTGGAAGATCTGGTGCGCGACGGCACGCCCTCGCGCGGCGAGATGACCGACGCCGCCATGGCCGCCCGCGCCGAATGCGTCATGCTCAACAAGGGCCCGGCGGTGGACGAGGCCATCGACCTGCTCGACCATCTGCTCGGCCGCATGGACGGCCATTTCAACAAGAAGACCCCGACGCTGCGGGCGCTGAAGAGCTGGTGAGCGTGGTTCCACAGACGGGCGCGTGGCGTCCCGACAACAGCCGCGCAATCCGGCACATACCCTGACGTTCTGCTGGTTTGAGGATAACGGCCATAGCAGATTTCCACCAGCTGCTGGTGCCGGAGGAATCCTCCAATGATCTCATCAAGCTGGTTTTGGAAAGAGGAGTTGGCCAGACAGGTCGTCGAGTTTGACGCGTCGTGGGAGCGGCTACGCAAGACAGATTGGTGCGACCGTAGTCGGTTCCACATGGAACGCACCCTGTTCTACTCAGCAATGGCCATCCGGCGTCTCATTGACAGCCACAAGTTAACAGACAAGCTCGCTCGGCAGTCCTTGACGATGGAGGCGTTCAAGGCGAAGGCCAAGAAACCTCACACAGTGCGATCACAGCTAGGTTCCGTAAGCGTGGACCAGTGGTTCGAGATGGACAAGCCGGAGCAGGTGAGCCTGACACCTCACCAACTGGCTTCCGAGATACTGCATTCATTTACCTTGGAAATTTTGATCGACGAATCACATGTTGAGCTGGATTCCATTCTCGTGGCGTCGGACTGGAACCAGTTCAAGAGAGCCATTGTGATCCCAAAAACCACGTGGCTTAATCTTCTGCGAGCTGTTGTCGCTGACGAAGTGATGAGCATGTCGGTGACGCGGAAAGAAGACGGCAATCCTGAGATAAAAATTTCTTGAAGCGCCGCGTTAGCACGAGCTGACGCTGACGGTCACCTTCCCCGCAACAACGAGATATTCCCCGAGCATTGCCAATAGCGCGCATCACATCCGCGTTCCGACCCATGTCCCGCATGTTGCCGCCGCCAGCCGTGCGGATTAGAACCCGCGCGCAGCCGGCGAGCGGCGCGCGGAGTGAAATAGCCGATGTTCGTGTCCAAGGTGCCGCCGACAGCGACCGGGTCCACGGACGGCTTGTACGGAACCCAGCGACTTCAGGCCGTGCTCGCCATCACCGCCGCGCTGGGGCTTGCCACCCTCGACACCGCCATCACCAACACCGCGCTGCCGACTATCGCCGCCGACCTCGGCGCGGATGCCGCCGCCTCGGTGTGGATCGTCAGCGCCTACCAGATCTCGGTCGTCGCGGCGCTGCTGCCGCTGGCCGCGCTCGGCGACATCATCGGCTATCGCCGGGTCTATATCGTCGGGCTCGTGCTGTTCATCGCGACATCGCTGGCCTGCGGGCTGGCGTGGGACCTGCCCTCCCTCGTGGTCGCGCGTGCTTTGCAGGGACTCGGCGCGGCCGCCATCATGAGCGTGACCACGGCGCTGGTCCGCCACGTCTATCCCTCCCACATGCTCGGCAGCGGTCTGGGCAAGAACGCGCTGGTGGTGGCGCTGTCCTTCACCGTCGGGCCGACGCTCGCCTCCTGCATCCTGTGGGTCGACTCGTGGCACTGGCTGTTCCTCATCAACGTGCCGATCGGCATCGGCGCGCTGATATTGTGCCGTGCGCTGCCGCATACCCCGCGCGCCTCGCACCGCTTCGAGGCCGGGCCCGCTCTGCTCAGCGCCGGCTTCTTCAGCCTGCTGGTACTCGCCATCAACGATGCCGCGCATCTGGAATCGTGGCCGCGGGTCGCGCTGGAGCTGCTCGGCTCGCTGGCCTGCGCGGTCATACTGGTGCGCCGCCAGGCCGGGCACCCCGCGCCGATGCTGGCGGTCGACCTGTTCCAACGGCCGGCCTTCTCGCTGTCCGCGATCACTGCCATGTTCACCTTCGCCACGCAGGGCCTCGCCTTCGTGTCGCTGCCCTTCCTGCTGCAGGCCAATGGCCAGAGCCAGGTCGAGACCGGCTTCCTGATGACGCCGTGGCCGGCGGTAGTCGCCATCATGGGGCCGATCGCCGGCCAGCTGTCAGACCGCTATCCCCCCGGCGCGCTGGGCGGCATCGGCCTGGTCCTGCTCAGCGCCGGCATGGCCTCGCTGGCCTTGATGCCGACCGACCCGTCGATACCGGACATGATCTGGCGCATGGCGCTGTGCGGGGCCGGCTTCGGCTTCTTCCAGTCGCCCAATCTGCGGGCCCTGATGACCAGCGCGCCGATCGCACGCTCCGGTGGCGCAAGCGGGGTCGTCTCCTCCGCGCGCCTGCTCGGCCAGGCCTCCGGGGCGGCTCTGGTGGCACTATGCTTCCACCTGTTCCAGGGCGGCGGGCCGGAATTCGCGCTGTGGGTCGGCTGCGTGTTCGCGCTGGTGGCGAGCGTCGCGAGCTTCCTGCGGCTGGCGCCGGCGCTGCACCGATCCTAACATCTGCCATCACATCCGCGTTGTGACGCATGTCGCGCGTGTTGCCGAGGCTGGCGGGGCGGATTAGAACCGCCTCATGGCGCTGATGGACTTTGCCAATCCCACCCGTTTCCTCGCCTTTTCCGGGCGGGTCTTGCCGTGGCTCGCCGGGGCCACCGCGCTGACGCTGGCGCTGGCCTTCTGGCTCGCCTTCCGCGCACCGGCCGACTACCAGCAGGGCGAGACGGTGCGGATCATGTACATCCATGTGCCGTTCGCCTGGCTCGCCATGTTCGGCTACACGCTCCTCGCGCTATCCTCGCTCGGCATATTGGTATGGCGCCACCCGCTGGCGGATGTCGCGCACAAGTCGCTCGCGCCGATCGGCGCCGTCTTCACCTTCCTCTGCCTGCTCACCGGCTCGCTGTGGGGCCGGCCGATGTGGGGCACCTACTGGGTGTGGGACGCCCGGCTGACCTCGATGCTGGTGCTGCTGCTGCTCTATCTCGGCCTGCTGGCGCTGCGCTCGGCCATCGAGGACCCCAACCAGGCCGGCCGCGCCGCCGCCGTGCTGACGCTGGTCGGCTTCATCAATGTGCCGATCGTGAAATTCTCGGTGGATTGGTGGAACACGCTGCACCAGCCGGCCTCGGTGTTCCGCATGGGCGGGCCGACCATCCATCCCAGCCTCTTATGGCCGCTGCTGGCCTCGGCCGTCGGCTTCACGCTGCTGATGACGACGCTGCACATGGCGGCGATGCGCAATGAGATTTTTCGCCGGCGCCTGCGCGCCCTCGAGGCCCGCGCCGCCGCGGACGCCGTCTATGCGTGAGGCGACAACCTTGAGCGGGACACACTGATGCTCGGCGAACACGGCGTCTTCATCATCGCCTCCTATGGGGTGAGCGCATTGCTGCTTGCCGGCATGGCGCTGTGGATCGTGCTGGACGGACGCGCGGTGCGCCGCCAGCTCGATGAGATGGAAGCGCGCGGCATCCGCCGCCGTTCCGCGAAAGACGCCACATGAGCGACCCGTCGTGAACGACAACATTCCCCCCGACCGCCCTGGACGCCGCCGCCTGCTGGTGCTGCTGCCGCTGATCGCCTTCGCCGCGCTCGCGGCGCTGTTCTATGGCCGCTTGTTCTCCGGCGACCCGTCGCGCCTGCCCTCCGCGCTGATCGGGCAGCAAGCCCCGGCGCTCGACCTCAAGGCGCTCGACGGCCTCACCCGCGACGGCACGCCGGTGCCGGGCCTGACCTCGGCCGGGCTCACCGGCGGCGTCACCGTGCTGAACGTGTTCGCCTCGTGGTGCGTGCCGTGTCGCGACGAGCACCCGTTCCTGGTAGAGCTTTCCAAGATGCCGGGGTTCCGGCTGGTCGGGCTGAACTACAAGGACGATTCCGAGAACGCCCGCCGTTTCTTAGGGCGCTTCGGCAACCCGTTCGCGGCGGTCGGCGTCGACCCCAATGGCCGCGCGGCGATCGACTGGGGCGTCTATGGCGTGCCGGAGACCTTCGTCATCGGCAAGGACGGGCGCATCGCCTACAAATATATCGGCCCGATCGACGAGGCCGGGCTGCGTGCCGGAAATCGCGAAGGCGGCGGCGAACTGAGGTCGTCGTTCGCGCGGACCTGCATCCTTCGAGGCTCGCTTCGCTCACACCTCAGGATGACGGCGCTCCCTTATGGAAAGGTATTCGAGCCGACACCTTCGTCATGCTGAGGTGCCGGCTAATGGCCGGCCTCGAAGCACGCAGGACCGTGGCTAGTTCCTGTCTTCCGGCAAACTGGGCAGCGGCATGATCTCGATCTCGTCCTCGATCAGCGCGCGGACTTCCTCGCGGCTGGCCTCGCCATAGATCGAGCGTTTCTCTTCCTCGCCCTCGTGCATGCGGCGGGCCTTGGCGGCGAAATCGTCGCCGACATAGTCGGAATGCGTCACCACATGCTCGCGCACGGCTTTCAGCATCGCGCGCAGCGCCTGTTCCTTCTCCGACATCAGCGCCACCGGCTGGGCGGCCTCGGACGGCGCTTCAGTCGGCGCGGGATCCGCCTCGATCTTGCGGGTACCGCGTCCGAGCGAGGGCGCCATGATGGCTTTCGAGACCTCCGCCGACCCGCACACCGGGCAGGCGACCAGCCCCCGCGCCTTCTGCTCGTCGAAAGCCGCCGAGTCGCGGAACCAGCTCTCGAACGCGTGGTCCTTCGCACAGCTCAGGCTGTAGAGGATCATGCCGCGTCACCCGAGGATGCTGCGAGGTGAAGGTGGCCGAAATCGCTCGGCGTCAGCAGCTCGAAACGGCGGCCATGGTCGAGCGAGGGAATGCGCGAGCGCACCCCGGCGACCTTGGCCGGGTCGATCTCGGCGTGGATGATGCCCGGCTCAAGGCCGCCCTCGGCCAGGATGGTGCCCCACGGGTCGATGATCAGGCTGTGGCCGAAGGTCTCGCGGCCATTCTCATGCTTGCCGCCCTGCGCCGCCGCCAGGATGTAGCAGCCATTCTCGATGGCGCGGGCGCGCAGCAATATGTGCCAGTGCGCCGCGCCGGTGGACTGGGTGAACGCCGCCGGCACCGCGATCATGCCGGCACCGGCCTCGGCCAGCGCGCGGAACAGCGCGGGAAAGCGCAGATCGTAGCAGATGGTGAAGCCGAGCCGGATTTGCGGCAGGTCGGCATAGACCGCGTACTCACCCGGCCGGTAGGCGGCGGATTCGCGATAGACGTCGCCATTGGGCAGATCGACGTCGAACATGTGGATCTTGTCGTAACGGGCCTGGATCGAGCCGTCCGGGCCCAGCAGAAAAGCGCGGTTGGCGGCGCGGTGCTCGCTCGCCTTCATCGCCAGCGAGCCGATATGCAGATGGATGCCCAGCTCCTTCGCCAGCGCCCGGAAGGCTTTGAGCGCGGGGTCGGTTTCCTCGTCGTGCAGCACGGCGAACAGCGCCTGCCGGTTCTCTTCCATCGTGCCGGTCATTTCCGGCGTCTGGACATAGGTCGCGCCCTCGCGCGCCGCCTGACGGATGTATTCGGAAGCCGCCGCGACATTGGCCTCGACACTCTTCTGCGTGCGCATCTGCACCAGGGCCGCGCGGAACGGCGCGCCGAGATGGAGCTCCCTGGGGGCGGCGGCAGTGTCGGCGGCGTCGGTCATGGCACGTAAACCTTATGGTCGGCGGAAAAGCTCAGCTCGCGAGCAACGCGTCGAGTTCGCCCGCTTCTTCGAGTGCATAGATGTCGTCGCAGCCGCCGACATGCCGGCCGCCGATGAAGATCTGCGGCACGCTGGTGCGGCCATTGGCGCGGCTCGACATGGAGGAGCGCGCCACCGGGTCGCCGGTCACGTTGATTTCGGAGAACTGTACGCCCTTGCGCTTCAGCAGGTCCTTGGCGGCATGGCAATAGGGGCAGCTATAGGTGGTGTAGATTTCGATCTGCGACATGGCAGCGGGCCTCGGCGCCAGTGAACGGATGTTTCCTATGATATGGGCGATCCCGCCCCGTCAACAACCCGCGCGAACACCAGCACATCGACCCGTGCGGCGCCGGCGCGCAGCAGCGCCTTGGCGCACGCATCGATGGTGGCGCCGGTGGTGAGCACGTCGTCGACCAGCACAATGCTGCGCCCGCGCACCTCGCCGCGCATCATCTCCGGCACCATGAAGGCCCCCGCGACATTGCTGGCTCTCGCCTGCCGGTCGAGCCCGACCTGCGGGATGGTGGCGCGCTGGCGGGCGAGCCAGCCTGTCTGCACCGGGACGTCGACCTCGGCACCGATACCGCGCGCCAGTGCGGCGGACTGATTGAAGCGCCGCCGCCACAGCCGCATCGCGTGCAGCGGCACCGGGACGAGGGCCTGCGCGTCCGCCAATATGTCGTCCCCCGCCCGCGCCATCATCCGCGCCATGGGCTGG